>Ga0306864_1001185_pt1 | contig 10907 bp, 6 predicted proteins | sample AntRauTorckE5430_FD_190448 | JGI IMG/M metagenome (GOLD analysis project Ga0306864, IMG submission 190448) | Saline lake microbial communities from Rauer Islands, Antarctica - Metagenome Torckler E5 #430 (v2) (version 2) | ecosystem: Environmental > Aquatic > Non-marine Saline and Alkaline >...
ATGGACGTATTGCCATGATGGCTATCCTCGGATTTGCTGTACAAGAAGCACTATACCGCATCCCTGTTGTTGCTGAAACCCCTGCTTTCTTCCAGCCCATATTTTAAGAAATATTGGTATCAGGAGAGGAAATAGAATTATGTACATTTTAAGAAGAATAACTGCTACAAAAGATTGACAATCATCGCCCTTACTTAGTCTTCAAGAAAGTAGCATTGAATCTTTGAGTGTTTATGAGGAATGATAAAGTGAGATTTACCAATCAAACTTTTTAATCGTCTGATAGAATTGTACATTGTAGTAGCATCATGATTCTTTACTACGACCTAATGGTGACTAGACTAGCTATAAGTAGAGATATTTTGATGATTATATCAATGCGCGGCAAAATATATTTGACTCAAATTAAAATAGAGTTGTGATATATTAGTTTATAATAGTTGAATAGCGTATACATGTACGAATGGTATGCGGTGTGGTTTTGGGCTCTCAAGGACTTTCCTCTTTCTCGTCAATATCGAACACCATACGGGTGGTGCTTCTGGTGATAATATGCATATTGATGAGCAAAGACATGTTGACCAGGGTGGTATCCAGAAACTGGAACATATCGTACAGACGGGCAATAGTTTGGGAAAACATGTGGCATTGACATTCCAAAAGCGAGTCGAGGTAATTGTGGCGGCTGCTGACCATACTGACTTTGTGACGAAAAAGCTGCTGCAGGATATTGTACCCTTTGCTGCGATGTCGTAGTTGCAGTTTGATGCTGATGTGTGCGATTGATGCCATTGCTGACCTTGGTAGCTACTGTGCAATTGATTGGGTTAACACGGTTGCGTTGTGAATCATCATTCATCGCAAAGTGAGTCATTGACTTTTCAAAGTTTTCATTTGAAAGTTGCTTTGGGAAGTTGTCCTTCTCTATCTGTATTGGAGACTGAAAGTCCCAAGGGCTCGTACACATTTTTACTGCCTCTACTGTCGTTGGTGTCGATTGCTTTGGAGATCGAGATTCTTTGACAAACAGCTGTTTCGCAGGGAATTCCAACACATCTCCGATTCTTTCTTCTCTATCTGCTCCAATGGAATGCCCACTCCAGCTATTTGTCAATGTGCTATCTGGGGTGTCAATAAGTTGAAAAGCGCCACTCCTTGTTTCGTCGTCGTCAGAATCGTCCGTTACGTGGGAACAACTAAACTTTGATTCTGTTTCTTCACTGTCTATTTCGGAACAAGCCTTCTCGCCCCTTGTCGCTTCCAAGAAGCTTTTCGGTTTGAGGTTATTCCAACATTCAGTAGAATTAGAAGAGGCACTTTTCTTCTTCTTCAAGATGGTTGGAGTGGTTCGAAAGGCTGCCTTGAAAGTCTTGGCCGCTGTGGATTGACTCCTTGGAGACAGCGTTGATAAATCCTCATGGATGTACATGCATTCCAAATCTAGGCAGTGCTTCCCATACAAAAACTTGTCGCAATAGGGGATTTTTGCGAAATGAGCCCCAATCGTATTTCCAGGTCCAATCGTTTTGCCATCTTCTCTGATTGCAAGTGATGCCGATCGTTCGCTCATAAAGGTAACAAGAACACCCCGAGTTGATCCTTGGTCCACATTAGCACTGGTAGCTATTTCGACTCCTTCCGGTCTTTCCACGACCTGACAAATCTTTCCAAACCTCACAAAATACTCTTGGACTTGGCACTTTGGGAGCCCAGAGATGATAATACAATTCTTGCGCAAAACGCGAGCCCCCTTTAAGTGCATGTGACATTTTGCACGACCCTTGCTTGATAAAGACAGTGGTGATAACGATTTCTTCAGTGTCGACACAAACACTGGGTTATTACCATCATCGCGAGAGGAGGTGCCACCCCTTCTTTTCTTAGCGTTCATTCTTGCTTTCGGAGAAGGTTGTTGTTTCGACATGAAGTTAATAAAAGTTCCGTTTTCGTTTTTTTTTCAAAATGAAATGGGACATTATCTTTTACTGACTTCAAACGCCAACTTCAAAAAATCTCCATACTGCTTCAGTCAAGAACCGAATCATCTGTCCCTTTTAGCCAAGGATAATGCTGCAATGACATGACAAGAAATCACTAGCTGATGGTAAGTCGTCTAAAGAACTGTACATATATCGTTTGTTTCGATTTGCCGATTCGTGGCTAGATTTTTTTTTAATATTCTGGTCACAACAACACATTTCGTCCCTGAAACGTTGGCACTTTTTTGAAAAAAGAGACCAACCGTTGTGAAATTGTGACCACAGTAGGTTGGTCGTCAAGAGTGTGATGTAAATTTGCGTGCCGCTGACGACAGTTGTGATTATCAATAATATCTGCTGTTGCTACTTTTACTTTCAGTCAACATCTTTGAGCTATCTTGATAACTGTTGCTTCAGGTCTTTTCGCAGTTCAACACACAGTACCACACACACGTATGGACTCCCAGAAATGCAACCAATCAAAATCATGCTGGGTGAGGATATCGACATTGATATTCATTTGATTTAATCCGAGTCTGAATCAGAGTCATCCGCCCAATTTGACATCTGCGTACGTTCAATGGGACCCACCACTTCGGATTTAGAGACCAGGCGTGGTTCATCAGGAGCCTGTTTCTCCAACTTTGGGACAGAAGTACCGATCCGCGCACTGTTGTGTCTACTACTGTCAGAGTCATGTCTATCATGCCTGCCTTGTTGATGATGCTTATTATTCTGAGATCTTGTTTGGTTTGCGTTCTCCCTGCTATCCCATGCACGACCATTATTCCCATGATATGCACTCGGTGCATTTGAATTCTTACCATGCTGCTCCCCACCACCCCAGGATCTGGATTCGTGCCTCTTCTCCCTTCCACTATTACGCCCTGTAGAAATTTGAGTGCGACTGCCGTTTCCTGTTCCATGATGATGAGCGCCTCTGTTATCAATGCGAGTGCTCCTCTTGTGCTCATTGGCAGAATGTCCTTTTGCATGATTTTGTGAATGAGTATTACCATTATTATTATGATTATTATTGCCAGGTATTCTTCTTCCGAGAGCTGAACCAATCAAACGATTTGAGACCTTGACATTGATCCCTTTTCCATCCGAGGAATTGTGACGTTGATGATGCTGCGGGTCATGCGATGAGGTATTCTGGGAGCGGCGTCCATTTTGTCGACTGCGTGGATCGGGAATAGTACCATCATTGCCATGATGATCGCCATCTGAATCTAATGAAATTTCAAATGGTGCAATTGGTGGATTCTTTTTCGTGGAATGATGGGGTTTGTGGATTTTCTTAACTTTGGATATGGTGGTACCGGTGCCATTTCCGCGTTCGTCCTTTGGTTTTGTTGGATGATTCAATGTACTACTGGTACCGGTATAGTTCTGTAGAGAGGAAGGCCCTCGCTCTTTCCCGCCATTCTGTTCCTTTGACGCATTCTTCTTGTTTGGTTTTGCTGCAGGGTCAACGAATTGTTTTCGTGGATGATTATGACTGATTTGTCTATTGTTGTGATTGTTGCTGTTGCTATTACCACCATTGCTATTGCTACTTGTCTTGGTCTTGGTATCTTTCGTGGTGGACGAGGAGGTGGAAGGGATATTACTAGTTTTCTTGGGCGCAGAGGTGAGAGTCATTCGAGCTGCTGCTGCAGCTAACGACGATGATGGAGCCGCTGACGGTTTCTTATTTCCACCATCTCTCATCTGTTTGCTACCAGCTCGTTTTGCTTATTGGGATGTTACTATTCTATATATTCTTGTTTTTCTATTGTCTGTTTGTTGGATGTTTGGTGTTTGGATCAGGTTTGGATGTTGGAAACGGAAAGAACTGCCGAAGATTGTAAATGGTCCATCCGTCCTTCCTTGGTGCAATTCTCTGGGTTCGGGTGAATTCGCGCATCCTTCACTCTGCTCACTCATATTATTTATTATTTCATCTTCACGCATTCTCACAACATATCCCTCCTCGCTGTGCTAGCTAGCTAGCGATCTTGCCACCACCATACCCATCCCCCATCCATCATTCTGTTCAACATTTATCCTAGCACTCTGCTTTCGTCCAAACAGTGCCTTCAAGCGTTTCCACCTTCATAAAAGGGATGGTGCGGATATCCTTACCAATCCTGATAGAATCTATTATATTATACTTTCCTGATTTGATGGTTCCAGTATGGCAGTACTTATGGTGGTGTCTACCATGGTTTGAATCATTTCATCTTACAATTATGAATGTGAAGTTTGAAGATAGACGGTTTAGTTTTCAAGTGCCATGCAAAAACAGTGTAAACATCAGATGTTGTGAGGCGTCGTATTGGTTAGTATTAGAAACTACAAATAAGCCATCATACACAAAATTGAATTGTGAGCGAGTGAGAGCGAGGTCAATCAAATTACAAATTGCGAGGTCAATCACGAACCACAGTCGCTGCATTACGCCCCTGACCTATCGCTACTACTGATATAAGAATAATGTGAGGGTTCGGATGGTGGATACTACCAGGATAGATGATAAAGCACAAAAGACAAGGTTCAACCTTTAATGCTTTATGTTAGATTTCACTCATCTACTTATTTTACAGTTGTATCCAACTGGAACAAATTGCAAAAACAGGTATTCAAATAATAGTTCAGCAAAGCGTTCTCAGTTGATTTTATTTAATTGTTAATAAGCAGAGAGAAAGAGAGATGATGATTCACCAGATTCCCCAACATCAATCAATATTGATTGGTGTCTCAAACTCGGAATGAAATACTACAGGATCACTGACATATATTATTGTTGAGTGCTTTAGGGCCACATGTTGGCCCTCCCCGTAACTACATTGCATTCATTCTTAGTTTTAAATGATCTGATATCTACCAGCTTCCATGCATGGCAATCCCTAGCACATTCGCAATCCTATTTCTGCATGCTGATTATGAAGAAGAGGGATTTCGTCCCTCTTCTGTTAATCCATCCCATTTCAACACTTCGTTAAATGAGAAGTTCGCGGGCAATGATCTCGAACCCTCCTTCCTCAAGCAAGTGGCAATAGGCATGACAATGGCAAGTATGTGCATGATGATGGAATTATATACCACCCGAATGCCTTTTGCCACGATGAGAGATGTGGAAATTTGCTCATGGATGAAACTATTACTCTTCCTTCTATCATCTTTATTGGGCTTTCCGATTTCATGACGATGCAATGATTTTTTTCCGTTGAATTATTCTTGTTAATTTGCTGCAAGAATATTTGGTGATTATCATGCATGCTGTTACAAGCGCCTATGACAATCCCGCTCGTGTTCTCTCTGCTACTGTTGCCGACCTGATGGATCATGAAGATCGCAATGGTACAGAGCATCGTCATGATCTCCTTGCTTGACCTTGTGCTTGCTGTCATTGAAACCACCCTCGAGGTGACATTATTCCTGTTTAATGGTTGCCTTCCTGTATTCTTTAAAACACGGGTTTATAACGTGCGTAGGCTTCACCGATAGTAGTTCATGTTGAATCATCAACTCCATGACTGTGACAGTATCGGAAGTGACTTCCTCATATTTATCTTCAGCCACGTCGAAGGGGGGAGAGACGAGGATATTGGCAGCAGCAGGATGATCATGTGCATAACATTCTCCATTCCAACAGAACGAATATCCAGGAGTGCAATAGGGTTGAGGCAGTAGTTTATAACCTCTCATGTGCAATACACTGGCATAGAGGGACAATTCCAATGTCAGCTGCTGTTCTTGATGATTATTATGCGTGGATAGAATGTTTGATTGGATGGATTGATGATCGGGTCCTCGTCGTTGGAGACATTTTTGGATTGCTTTGGAGAGGAGCTCATTTTGTTGTGGATTGGAGTCATTGTTGGCATTGGTATTGGATGTTTGGGGAAATATTGACACTCCTATTCCACACATTATTATACTTTAGTTGGAATGATCTTCTTGTGTCTTCTGTTCTGTCTGTAGCCGCTTTCTCTGGTACAGCTAAATAAATAGCAAAAGAAATCTCGTTTCTCGTCCAAAAAGTCTCGACAACCGGCAGCAACGGCTATTTCACCCTCACGAAATGGGCAACAAATATGGTCGTTATTACTACAGTCTATAATTTAAAAAATAACAACAAGTAGTCTCGAACATTTTCATAAGTCACGTACTGTTGTACTACATACACCAAACCACCGACCACCGTACACCGCACAAGTAGCAAGCAACAACACGGTACGTCTTCAAACAAGTATACAGTACTACCACAAGAACTGTTACTACCATTATGGCACGTGAAACCTTTATTGATAACCCAGCAGAAGAAGACAAGAATTGTAGCATCCATAATATATTTACCTTGTTACAGAATGATGAGGAGGTAGAAGAATTAGATGTGGTGCTGGCGAGCACAAATAGTACTGCTGCTGCTGGTACTGTCCCCCATGTTGCTGATCATGCTGACGTTGCTGATATTTTGCAGTGGTTGAACGATAACGACGACGAGGAAAGTTGGGATGACATCAACTGGATTGATGATTATGGATTCTCTGCATTACACATTGCGTTTGAGGGTAATGCATCATTGGAAGTCATCAATGGTCTCTTGGGTAAACTTGATAAGGAGGCAATCAACGCAATTGATAAGAAATTTGGACGCACTGCATTTCACTATGCGTGTAAAGGGAGAGCATCATTGGAAGTCATCAATAGTCTCTTGGGTAAACTCGATGAGAAGACAATCAACGCAATTGCTAAAGATGGATACAGTGCATTACACTATGCGTGTATGTATGGAGCATCATTACACCATGCGTGTAAGTACAGTGGCACCACGGATTGGGAAATCATCATTTGTCTCTTGGGTAAACTCGATGAGGAGGCAATCAACGCAATTAATGACGAGGGACGCACTGCATTACACATTGCTGCATTTAAAGATAGAGCATCATGGAAAGTCATCAATGGTCTCTTGGATAAACTCGATGAGAAGGCAATCACCGCAATTGATAAGAATGGATTCACTGCATTACACTATGCGTGTGATAAAGCATCATGGGAAGTCATCAACGCCATCATGATCCACAAAAATGGAAAGAAACTCCCATCCGTCAAAGATGTCAATGGCAAACTACCATTCGACATCTTCCCATTTGGTAAAAGAAAAAGAGATGAGCACATGAAGAAACTTCTCGAACTGCATGATATCATGGAAAAGAAAGACCCCACTGCTTCCTCGTATCCCAACGGGCTCTTGCAAAGCATATTAAATCTGCCATCTGAATATCGTGATGAGTTCGAGGAATTCATGAACTATTCCTACTTTAGAAAAGGGATCAATGCAAAGATCATACAAACGTTTTCACTCTCCATTTTGTTTCTAGATGTGGCTGTTCAAGGTTTGGTAATGGCTGTCTTCTCATTTACCATCAACGGCGCTGTGAAAGAACTGCCCACCATATCTATTGCAGGATTGATCCCATGCCTGCTCTGGCTGCTCTTCCGTGAGATTGTCCAGTATCTATCTGCTACAGCGAAATTCTATGTTGGCGATGCAGTCAACTTTGTGGATCTCATTCAGATTGTACTGGTTATTGTGGTGCTTCTTATTAGCTTTATCGGGAATGCTAGTATTGATGAAGGACTCTTGGTTGCATGTATTGGAGTAGCATGGACTCGTCTCATCTTTGTGATCTCGAACCTGCACTACAGTCTGGCCCTCTTTGTGGCTGCACTCCTTCAGGTAAGCTCATCTTGGTACATTGACTTTCCCCTCCGCCTCGTAATGATGTAATATGTGTATGTGTTTCATTCGAGGCACCTGTCTTTAAATCTACACGCATACACACTACGTACTAATAATGCTCATAATCCGTCTCTCTTTGCTCAAACAAACATACTATACTAGGTGATCAAAGTACTGATCCCATTCATGCTCGTTGTTTCCATGATCTGTGCAGCAGTTGCACATATCTTTCACGCTTTGTACCCACTGCTTGACGGGTCCCCGTGTTACACTAGTAATCTCGAGGATCAAGATTGCGAGTGGACGAGCAGTCTCACACAATCGTATTTTCATACCTTTGCAATGACTCTTACAGGTGATTGGGAATTTTTGACGAGCAACATTGGTCCCTTATCTTACCTTGCCATGATTTTTGCCTTCACTATGGGTATCATCCTCATGAATATGGTGATTGCTGTGATTAGCAATAAGTACACAGAAGTTGAAGCCAAAAGTGAGATTGCGTTCTGGGAGAGCCGTCTTCGCTACATTGTTGAGGTGGAGAGCATTGATTGTATGAGTGGTCGAATGTATTGTTTTGTTCGTGGGAAGGATGACTACAATGACAAGGTGAAAGAAACGTCCGTTTGGCCTGCTCGTATTTCAATGAAAAAGTTTGATTGGATAGCCTCTAATGAATGGCACAAGGTGGGACAAAAGCACAGAGACTTTCTATTTTGGTGGTCGCGTAATAAAACTACTGACGAATATGATTGCCCAAATTTCTTAGAGCGCATGTTGTTCTTCTTGGAGATAGCCAAATGGAGCGAGATATTTAGTTTCTCCGAAGGTTTCCGTTTGTGTTTCTTGGGCATCAGCGATAGACAGAAGGGAGATGCCACGTGGTTCAAACATGCCATGGCAAGGGTAGGATTATTTGGAATTGTATTCGTACTTTGTCTATTATACGCAGTCATTGTGGCTCCTCTTGGTTTGTTGACTGGAGGATACTTGTGGGCAAGGGAGGTGAAAGAATATATTTTCTGGGGTGATATGCACGAACCGAAATTAAGCGGCGACTCTAAAATCCTGAATAAAATTCTGAAAGAGGAAATTAACACCATTGTCAAGGAACAGAACAAAGAGTTGAAGGAACAGAACAAAGAGTTGAAGGAACAGAACAAAGAGCAGATCAACGAGTTGAAGAAACAGAACAAAGAGCAGATCGACGAGTTGAAGGAACAGATCAAAGAGCAGATGAAACAGATTTTAGACGCAGTGGCAGGTAAAAAGTCCTAGAGTACCTTCGACAGGGGTTCTGCGATTGTGATTTGTTGGTTCGTTCATTTATTGATCTACTCAGTCTTTCATTAATAAGCAACGATCTTCCAAACACATGTCTGTTGTTCACTTTGCAGGAAAATGGGTATGCCACCTCGAAGTTCTTCCAAGCTTATTGATGAAATTTATTGCGTCTCCAGATTTCGTAACAAGGCATAATAATCTAACTTTAATAGTTTCACTTTCATGCACTCCACTGATATGTCCTTTGAATTTGCGTTTGAGCTTATACTAGATTCAGATGGTAAAATATAATGTTAACCCTGATGGACAAGTCTATTCCACAGAAATTGCATCTGTTGATAATCTTCCAAAGACGATCTAATGACTGGAACAAATTGCAACAATAGGTATCAAATAATTGTTCAGCAAACTACAGGATCACTGACATAATACATTATTGGTGAGCGCTTTAGGGCAAAATGTTGGACCTCCTTGTAAGTCTACATTGTCTTGCATCTCAGTTTCAAATGATATGATATCTACTTACCAGCTCCCATGCATGACAATCACTAGCATATTCGCAATCCCATTTCTGCATGCTGATTATGATTTCAGCACATCATGCCACATGACTAGCAATCATTGTTATCATCGTATCAATGATGATGACGAGACTCGTTAAATCATCCGCTGTCTCGAAACACATTCTCAGCCGTAACATCGAATCTCATCCTTGGAACCCTTTTGAGACGATTGAGGTCTTCCAAACCGCCCTCCCTTGACCAAATAATTCTGATGAATTTCCTCGGCAGGCCAGAAAGCTTCTGCCCGCTTAACTTCCGTCACAACCTCTCTACCGAACCATGTCCTGTTCTCCTTCTCCAATGCCACCTTGGCTTCTATTAGCTGTTCTTCCGAATGGGTATACAGCCCCGTTCGATATTGCGTCCCTCGATCCCTTCCTACGCGATTGAGCATGGTAGGATCCGGGATTCGGTCAAACATGAGTTCCGCCAGACGGGCGTATGATACGAGGGCAGGATCATAGGCCACGAGACAGGCTTCCGTGTGTCCCGTTTCTTCTGCACAGACGGCGGAGTAAGTCGGGTAGGGGCTGAGCAGGGGATTTCCCTGGGTGTAGCCAACGCAGGTGGCAAGAACTCCAGGTTCGCGGTCGTATGCGAGCTGGATTCCCCAGAAGCAACCGCCTGCGAATGTTGCAGTCATTGGGTTGACGAGGATGGTATCTGATTCTTGTTGTTCATCTCCCTCTTGCCCTTTTAGCACTAGTGGCTGTGGTGGTAGTAGTTTTGCGAGATGATGCGCTAGAGATTCATACTCTGGATTTTCCATATCAATTGCCATGTTGAGGATCGGTGGTACCGCCTGCTGGTCGGAGGAAGCGTAGTGCGCTGAAATCTGTGCCAGCGGTGAAACGATATCTGAATAAAAATCTGGTGGTACAGTTACCTGCCACACAGGTGCTTTGCGCAATTTTTTATTGTCTTAGAAATATGTCAAATGGGCCTAAATAATGGGAAATTGACATTTACATATTTGGAAATCATGAATTTTTTTTGCCAAAATTACTTCTAACAAGCCCGCGACAAGAGTCATAAAATCACTAAAAAATGCATTGGAATATGACTTATCACCATTGTAAGTATCTCAAATCTAAAAACAAATCATACAGATCAATACAGAATACCTTTTTACACACCGCTGCATACTTTGTTTTTAGATTCTGTACAATGGAAATTCCAGAGGTGTCGGCGCACGAATTTTTGAGTTTTCCACAAATTCGGTTTTGCACAGAAAGGAGAATTCAGTTATGCGCAGTGCGTAAAACTCTGCGCAAACAATTGCCTGTTTTGCACAGACTTACACAAATTTACAACATGCGCATTCAGGTAACCATGACGTGTGGGGGA
>Ga0306864_1001186_pt1 | contig 10901 bp, 4 predicted proteins | sample AntRauTorckE5430_FD_190448 | JGI IMG/M metagenome (GOLD analysis project Ga0306864, IMG submission 190448) | Saline lake microbial communities from Rauer Islands, Antarctica - Metagenome Torckler E5 #430 (v2) (version 2) | ecosystem: Environmental > Aquatic > Non-marine Saline and Alkaline >...
CATATCCATTCTTCTCTGAAAGCATCGAGCCAAGCACAAGCGAACAATCGATGGATTCAGACTCTGATGACAGCCTCCTAGGGGTACCCGCCTTTACGAAAAAGAGAACGCGGAAAGAAACTGCTAAAGATACCAAAAGCACCAACTTGCTTGATCAGATGTTTACACAGCAGGAGGAGCGCATCAGACGGCAGCGTAGAATGGATGACTCTATTAAACACGAACAAGAAGGTTTTATTCCCAACGAAGAGGATCGGTTGTTATCGCTTGGTGAAGCTGAAGATAATCCGGGACTTTCTGTCAAAATGGAAGGTGATACTGCCACCAATGCCAACCTAGACTCGGACGATAATGAATCCATATCATCTCACGTGCCTACATCCAGGTACAACTTTGATGACCCGTCTTACAAAGCACGTCTTGAAGCCATCAAAGAGAAAAGTCGCAAAGCAGCGCTTCAGCCTCACGAGAGTCGACGCAGATTACTTCAGCAAATAGATGGAATTGCTGACGATGATGAATTCGGACTTGATGGTGATAGTGATTTGTTGACAGAGGAAGCTAAAGATAGACGCATGGCTGAAATTGAAGGCAAACATTCGACACTGGGCATGAGACGGACTATGGGCTGGAATCTTGATGCAAAAAAAGAGGAAGGGAATAGGCATGATGGTCAGTCGTTCGCTCCCTATGAATCAATTGATGAAGCACTAATAGCTTTAGATGTCTTGTTCAAAAAGTACGATGTACCTCCAAAGCGACAACAAAGTGACGAGCAGAAAGATCAATGGAACAGTGTTAGAAATCAAATTATGAAACCTTTGAAACAGGCCCAAAATATGGATTTACTATCACACATGTTGGCAAGGCATTGGAAGCCAAGTCTTGACGTGCCCCATGATTTAGTAGTCTGGCTCGTAAGAGTGTCAACTACAGGAAATTTAATAATGAGTGTGGATCTTGCTAACGGAGCATGTGATTGTCTTTTAAACTTTATGGAAGGTGGCATGAAAGTAATACATTTTGATAATGTCCCGGAAAGAATATTTCAAATATCTGACTTTGTGCCAATGTTGCACTCAAACTATGGACTATGGAATGCAAATAAAGAACCCATGGTAATTTCATCCAATAATTCTGGTGATGGAGAATCGAACGGAACTTTTGAGGAACCTTCTGGTCTTCGTCATGCAATCATGATTTGGAATGCCGCAATCGTTAATAATTTTGTTGCATATCCAGACCTGAACGAAACAAAGATTGCTGTGACTCAATCAATTGCTGCTATTTTATTTTGTGGGGCGGATCCCATCTTTCACAGCGGCCATGCGTAAGTGAATTCTGCTCGAAGGTGTCTGATGTTCATGAACACCTATTCTCACACCTTGCTTTTGACTTGGATTTCAAAGCCTTCTAGACATTCGGAGTAAATTAATCGGACTCCTCATCAAAGTTTCCTACACTCTAATATTACAAGAAGGGGCTACATCGATACTAGATGAAGAAAATGAGTCCTTGCAGATGTGGATTGGGTCCTGCGTAGACTTTGTGATGGAATCATGCAAATACTATTCAAAACTTCCCAAAATTGCAGACGAAGAAGCAGCCGATGACACTGGGTGGCTTCTGATCGAAATTATTATACGTTCTTGGAATAGTGTAGAAGAAAAGCACAAATGCGTATTAATGTTTTATTCCGCCTTGTGCAATGCTGCCCTTGGGAGCTGTTTCAAAAGTAACTGCCAATGGGATGAGGAGTTACAACGAGTATTTGTAAAGATGTCTCAGCGCAAGGTTGATACAAATTTTCCGATTCAACTCCGACATAAGACTATTGCAGCGGCAGAAATTGCTCTTGAATTGTTGGCAAGACCTGGATCTACACTACTACAAGATAATCCACTCCTTCTTGCTACAATCAGGATTTCTAGCATCTGTGAACAAGTGGGAATCGAACTCTTTAACCACAATATCCAAAATCAGGAAGCTCCATCTGTCAATAGAGGATTCTGTGAAAGTGATGCAGAAGCTGGCATGCTATATGAGCATTTAGACCGTATGTGCATGTCTTTGCAGTATTTGAAGGCTGCGATTAAAGTGGTGGTGAATAAGCCATTTGTAATGAGATCAAAGGAGCTCGTTTTATTGCTTCTCAGCATTACTGCTTCTCAGAGAGACACTGTTCGGAGATGGGAGAAGGGCAGAAAATCAGATGTAAACGTCAGGAGACAGTCGGATCTATCTTGCTTTCTAAAACCGAAACAGAAAGAAGCCGTCTTCGAGAGTGAAGATGATAGTGATGATGAGATGTAAAATATGTTGATGATTCCAGCTTCACATTAGTAGGAATTAATTATCAAAAACAAAATATTCTTTTATTAACCTTACCATATCGTAGCTCATAAACAACAAGTCATTGAGTTGCATTGCATTTATTGCAAGATTCTTATTTCTTGTATTCAAGATTCGAATATGATCTCCCTAGCTCAATATGGATAATTGACACTCGCGGATTGATTGATCTTGATGGGTGGTCACAATCCATCATCCAACAGATGGATTTAGACGACTACTCATCGCCGAAATAAGAATCATCGAGAAAATGCACAAGATTGAGCTCCAAGATTCGATCTTTTTCTCCCTCTACTTAAATCATATAATCCTTATTACAAAATAAACCATGGCCACCGCAGCAAAGAAAGAGTCTCCCCTCAAGCTAGTAAGTTTCGAAATGTGCCCTGATATGACGAAGTGGAAAGATCTGATTTCCTTGTGATTGGTGAATCACCAGTCAGGCGCGCGCCCGAGGAGCAAGAATGAGAAGTAATCTTCTTCATTGTGAATGCCACTTCAATTTTTGCTTTGGTTGCACATGCTTATCCACTACCTGCATGCAAAAAGTTTTCTCGTTTTCCATCACTACATTTGCATGAAGCTCGGGTGACCGCAGCAAAAACTTGTATGTGCTTTTCTCATTCTCAGGTTCTTACGCCAAACTACTTTTCGAATTACAGGTATTGTTGGTTGCAGCATGGTATGCTGGAAATACCATGTACAATATCTACAACAAGAAAGCAAGTAAAATGCTCCATGCTCATTGGTTCATTGCTTGTGCTCAGTTGGTAGTTGGTATGGTATGGAGTTTGGTCATGTGGGGAACTGGTATTCGTAAGACTCCCAATCTTACTGCTGCCGATATCACCGCATGTATTCCAATCGGACTATGCATGTGCATTGCTCATGGAGGATCCGTTCTTGCTATGGGTGTTGGAGCTGTTAGTTTCGCACAGATTGTCAAGGCTTGTGAACCTGTTTTCGCTGCTGTTGTTGGACTTCTACTCCCCCCTGCCGATATCAAGCCTATTCTTGCTTACGCTATGCTCATTCCTATTGTTGGAGGAGTTGGACTTGCTTGTGTCAAGGAAGGAAAGGGAATTGATATCAATATGGAAGCATTCACATACGCTTCCATTGCTAATGTTGCAGCTGCATTCAAGGGAAAGCTTGGTGGGTCTGTTGTGAAAGGATTGAAGGGAGACAAGTCCAAGAATATGGATTCAGCGAATGTGTACGCTGTGAACAACATCATCTCCTTCATTTTCACTGTACCCATCGTTTTGTACGCTGAACTACCAACGCTCAAGGACGAATGGAATGCTGCCACTGAGGAGCATGGTTTCAATGCAGTTGTCACGAACATTGCACTGTCTGGATTCTTCTTCTACATCTACAACGAGTTTGCATTCGCTTTCACCGCAAATGTTGGAGCTGTTACTTCGTCTGTCCTCAACACTGCGAAGCGTGTTATCATTATTATTGTGTCCTCTGTACTCTTCAACGAGGTTATGGAGCGCAACACTGTGATTGGATCGGCTATCGCAATTTTTGGTACTTTTGCATACTCTCTAGCTTCCAAGAAAAAGGCTGCACCCAAGAAGAAGGAAGCTTAGATTAACACATCAAAATCTTCAATGAAACGATGATACACGTAAAATAGATTGGAATTTTTTAGTAGTTACAATTATTTTCCACAATGACTACAAATTGAACAGCCAGCACCTTTCTCATTCGCAACTGGAAGACAAGGCTTGGGGAAAAGCTCTCCAGTCCTTATGAAGCTCCTTACATCAACAGCTTTCATTATTTCGGCGTGGTTATTTGTATTTGGAATTTTCATTCTGAAAACAGCTTCTTGCCCAGTTGCCTCTGAACAAGTCACTTCCATAGTATGGACTCCCCTTTTAACCAAAACTTCAGCATCTAGACCAAGAATTATTTCTCCCCAACAGTATATGGCAATTTCTTCCACGGTGGAATGTACGATTGGTAACATGATGCAATCTCCCTTTGGAAATGAAAACTCAGCCCCGTCCTGACAGAGCAACTTCACGTTTTCCCCGTTTGCTTCATCAGTAATAGTTATAACGTCTGAATACATGGGGCAGATGAAATGTTCGTTTAATTTCTTGCAAGCCGCCTTGGTCACAGCTTTTACATCTCCAAAATCCAAAACATAGCCGTCGCTACAGATTTTGCGGCTACCAAGAAGTCGAATAGATAGCTTGTAATTGTGTCCATGTAGCCTTTCCCTGAAGCCATTGTAGGCTACAAAATGAGCAGCATTGAACTTAAATGTATCCTTTGACACATTTACTTCGAATGATGTGGTTTCGGGGAAGCCGCTATCATTTGACATTTTGAATAAATCCATAAGAGATGCGCTGCTTCGTAACGGTTGATGAGGGGGGTGTGGACCGCCTTTTTAGGAGTAGTCGATATTTGTGATTTTGGGATGGTAGTCGAAGAATGAGAGAATGAAAATATTTGTTGAGAATGCTACTCGCTGCTGGTGGTTGGTTGGTGGGATACTTACTCATTCAATCATCACGTGTTTCATTTCTTGCTTCTTCGTTATTTTTTATGACAAGCTAAATTATTTGAACATTCAAGATTGATCGGGACCTTTCGAGGTAATTAGCCATTTAGCAAATTTAATTTCATCGGGGTCACAAAATGGGGCCAGCCAGCGGCGGCGAGGATAGGAACAGGAAAAAGGGACAATGGAGGCAAAACTATATCATTCATTCTCAAAATGACGAATTTTAGTTCATAGCGATGGGGTTATTTCGTCCATGTGAAATTTTCTAGTTAAAACTGTTTTTACTTTTGAGCTACTTGCCTCTATTACGTGTTGAAACGTAGAGTAATGTCCACCATAGGTACTACTAGTGCCCAAGTCCCCTCTTGATTCCAAAAAGCTTTTGATGCATCAGACTATCAAATAGCCAAGCTATAGTAAAGAAGCCTGCTCCATTTGTTGCAGCTATTTTGGATTTTTCATTCTGTAACTGATCTGATGTTGCCGGATCTGAGGTGATGACTATTACATGAATAGGATCTTCTACAAGCGGCACAGGTACATTCGACGATTCAAGCCACTCTCCACCAGCGGCTGCGACCATCATTTTCAGATCCGCTTCCTTCGGAGCTTTATTGCCTGCCACGTCATCACATACCATGATTCGCCATCCATTGAATAATCCAGCATACTTTCTACGTTCAATTCCTTCTATGATCGTTTTCTTCATTGAGAACGCATAGGCCTTCTCAGCAAGATAATCGTTCAATAGCGTGTGATGGTGTGTGCTCATAATTAGTCTGTGTTTGTAGCAGTCGTCAAGCCATTCTGACCTCAGAATATTAGGAGTGACACAAAGCGCAGCCATAAGCTTTGCCGTTCTACGAATATGATTGTCCGCATCTCCAACAATGGCATGTGTGCACTCTAATGGATTATTTACGATTTCAATGTTGAGAGCTTTGGCCATTTTCTGTCTTCTGTCTGTTATGGGAACGTTGATGATTAGCAATTTAATCTCTCCAAAAAGAGGCAAAGTAGATTCGCAAGAAAAAAGGCCTTCTCTTGAGCGCATTTGAACAGAGTCTAGATCAGAATGGCGCACACGAGATGGAGTTGGTATTTTGCTGTTGGTATTTTTCACTGATCTTGTCACCGAGTTAGATGCCACCGACTTTGTCACCGATCCAGAGGATGACCTCTGTGGAGATGCAAATGATTGCAGCCTGGAAGACATGGTGGTGTGAGTAGTTCTTGGATGTCTCACACTACTTGATGATGAGGCTGGAGTTCTACGAGTATTTCTAGAAATTTTGGTAGGAAGTGTACGAACAGATCGTGATGAGTCCAGACTAGTCTTGCCATGACGCTTTTTGTTGGCATTGGATTCAATAGTTATCGGGATACGCTTTGGTGTTCTTGATAGAGACGCTGTACTTTTTGAACTTTTGGTTGGAAGAGTCCGAACAATCTTGTCGAGACGCTTTCTTCTATCGTTGGTGTCGACACTTTTCGGGATGCGTGTTGGTGTTCTTGATACAGACGCTGTACTTCTTGACGCACGTTTCATCTGTTTCCCTTTTGCGAGCGGCGATGTCATCGTCAGTGGTGACACAAGCCCGTCGTCGGCTTTGATTGAAGGTGCCTTTTCTGGTGTATATACAATGTCTGGAGTCATTTCTTGCCCTTCAATAATATTTTCGAGACTGTATCCTGGACTCTGCGGGACACGAGAAGTAGCACCTATATTGTGGACAGGTGGGTCCAACAGGGGTCTTTCGAGTATTTGTTTCTTCCTTTTTGGAACATCGGTTGGTATCATCTTTCGTGTTGCGCTTCGTTTTGAGCTTGAAGTGCTTTTATTCTCCGATTGAATGGATCGTGAGTCTTCGTGTACAATGTTTTGTGACAGTTCGGCCATATCGACCTTTTGCTTTTTTTTCAACCGCTCTATCTCATCCTTGTATCTCCATTCAGCAGCAGCTAATATTTCATCGTGTTTCGTGGCAGCTACAACAATGCGGGCTCTTTCTTCTTCAACTCTCTCATGCAATACACGAATTTCCGCGTTGCACTTGTCCTGGGCCTTTTTATTGTTGATAGCATTTGCTTCAAGATCAGCAAGTTTATCCTGATGCTGATCAAGAGCATCTTGCAGTTTCATATCATAGTCAAATTGTATGGTTTCGAAGTCTGCACGACTGGTCCCTTTTCCTTTCTCTAGATCTTTAACCATTTCGGCCATTGTGGCAATCTCTTCTTCGTTGGTTACAAGCATGATGTCTTTCTCCGCAACTGAATTGCGGAGAGTTTTGGTAATCTCGTTTCCAGTCTCAAGGAGCTTATTTTTCTCTTCCAATTCATTCCTTAAAATTTTTATGTTGCCCTCAACCGAATCCATTTCAGACAGAAGCTCCTTTATTCCTTCGTCCTTTGTTTTTAAATTCGCGTTTAATTCCTCAATATGACTTTTCATCACGGCCATGTTTTTCTGTAGAAGTTTATCCTTTTTCCTTAGGGTCTTGTTTAACACTGTCATCTCTATGCCCAACTGATTGATCTTCCCTTCTAAGGTAAGAACATCTTTTTCTTTCGCATTGAGCATTGCATTTAGGGTTGCTGCACGGTCTACAAGCTCGATATTCTTCGATCCATTCATAGAATTGATTGATTCCATGTCGTCATTTAGCTTCTTCACTTGTCCCTCTTTCATTGATACCAGCGTCTCAAGTTTGCTGACGAGTTCCAAGTTCATAGAAACTTCACCGCCGAGGACTTGAATTTCCTCGTCCTTTGCCTTGCATAAATCATGTAATTTCAAATCGTACTTATTTGACAATGATTCTAACTCTGTTATCATTTTTCCATTTGATTCAAGGGCAAAGACACACTTACTACTCTTTGCTTCAAGTTCTGCCCCCAGCTGGATGATGATACTACTCTTCGATTCTAAGTCTGATGTTAGCTTTGCAACCTCACTATTCTTTGATGTGATTTGAGTTGTGAGCACGTCAACTTGACTTTCACTTTTTTCGAGGCTACCGCCAAGCAACTCAATTTCAGAAGTTTTTGTGCCAACATCAAATTCAAGTTTTTCCACTTGTATTGCCAAATCAATGATCTGTGCTTTTACCTCTGAATATTGTTCCTCCGTCGCTTGCACTATTCTCCCTGCTTCTTTCTTCGCTTCAGCGTAAACTTCGTTGCGAACGCGGATTTCCGTAGCTTTCACAAGCTTTTCATTGTTAAAAATCAATTCTTCGCTATTCTTCTTCATTCTAGATAGAACAATATCAAATTCATCAGTCATATCAATTCTAACTTTTGACTTAGCTGCCTCGACAGCTTTCGTCAACGTGTCCAGATCAATTTCACCAGCGGAAGCATCTCCTGATGCTTCTACTTCAGCTTTCAAACGTTGAAACTGTTCCTGGTGTTGGATCTTCGTCACATTTATAGTATTGTAGAGGACCCTCACTTCGTTTTCTAACGATTTCATTAGCTCTTCTGTTTCTTCGCTCATCCCAGTCTTCATCTCCAGGGTCTGAATTTCCAGAGTTTGTTCCAGAAGTTGTTTCTTCAATTCTTCATGGATTTCCTTGAACGAATCCATTTTGATCGTATAGCTCTTCTCAATCTCATTCTCAACTTCATCGCGCACTCTCACTTCAGTATCTTTGACCAGCTTTTCGTATCGGATTTTCATTTCTTCTTGAGTTGTCTTCATTCCTTCCAAGGCGATTTCAAAGTCTTCACTCATTTCTTGTCTGGCTTCTTCGACTGCAGTTTCTACTGCTTCTTCACTTTTACAAGCCTTAACTTCTTGATCTGCATTCAGCTTCATCTCTTCCAAAATTATTTTTTGACTTTGTGACAGAACAGCAGCTTTTGATGCTTCAAGTTCAATTTCGTGGCTCCTTCGCAGCTCCTCTATATCCAATTCCGTATCATGCCGCTCCTGCAAAACGCTATCAAGACTTTGCTCGTGTTCGAATACTGTTTGTTCAAGCACGCTCTCCCATTTTGCATGGAGCTGTCTAAGAGATCGTTCGTATTGGTCAGAGGACACTTGGCTGCGAGCCCCAAAAACATCAATTAGATCATGAAGAGTCCCATGTGCACTGACCCTATAGTCTTGCGGGGCTGCTTCGGCAGGATTACGTTCTACTCCATTTTCTTCTGGACGTGGAGCACCGTCAATGTCACGAACTGTACTATCCTGTGATGCAACACTCTGATCTTCTGTAGGCATAGAATAATCATCTGACACTTGAGCTGCATCGTCACCAACGGTTTCTTCCTCTCCAAACATTAGCGAATCATCATCTTCATCTTCATTGTCGTCATCCTCATTATCATCCACATGATCTGCAGTTGTATCGTTGAAAACAGATGCATCGTTATCGTCGTAGCTCATTTGCTCTGATAGATCATCGTCGTCTTCCTCGTCTTCGTCTTCGCGCATCTCTTCCAGCATGTCTTGTGTTCTCACAGATAGCTCAGTGCTTTTGTCCCCAGGATTTTGGCTTGCCATTTTGAATGTGGATGTGTGTCTAGCCTTACCGTTTATCCCGTGAGCCAACTAAACAATGGCGATCGACTTTTTTGTGGTCGTGTGTAACTAGTTTCAGTTGCAAAAGATTTTCTCTTCTTCTTTTTGTTTATCTGTCGATTCTCTTTACGGCTAAAATAGTAAAACACGTTCTTGTGTCGGCGGTTATTTTGAAACCGCTATGAGTCCAAATATTAGTACGGCACAAATTGTGATTTAAAAGTTATTTGTTCAGTTCTTCGATTGGGAACGTAGGTGCTTGCTTTCCTAAAACTTGTTCAATAGCTATTCTCTTCGCAAAGTTTTTGTATGGATCGGATTCTCTTGCAACCAATAGATCGTCCAATCCTCTTCTTAGCTCAGTCTTCACATCGCGATAGAGAAGAGTGCAAGCATCCTTGTCGGCAGCATCAATAGTAGATGTGTCAAAAGGCTTTCCAAAAATGAAGTAATGGCGTGCTGGGGTTAGTTTTGGAACAACTAACGGAGGCACAAATAATTCATCTTCGTTGCCCTGGTTGAATCGAGCGGAAATGAGATTTTTACTGCTGCTCATTGCCCGTTCGCCTATACCAAAAGGAAGATTGAGCACTTCTGAGGAATCAATCAAAATATTTGCCGACTCAGCTGCCCCCACCGCACTAATGGGCACAATAGTGGCATTAAATCTAGCAGCCACTCTTACGAAATCAACTTTCTCAGGCCAAAATAGTTCATATGCTTCATCCTTGCCATGAAAGACCTCACGGACTCCGCCAGGAAATAGCATCGCCACTTGACCAGTCTGCATCAAGCGATAATAATTCCTTGGTGTGACCATTACAGCTCCGAAAGTTTGAAAATCACCTGGTGGTGGATCAACCACTCCATCTTTATCACGTTTCGTAGTACGACGCGATGGACCAGCAGTTCCAGCTCCTGCGCCAATTCCATTGCTTGCCTGAAACACCACAGGATGGGCAAGCCCTCTTGCAAAGATATCACGCTGTTCAATTAATTCTGCAATCATTGGGGGGAGATCTAAACCCAGCAGCTGATGATTAGCAACAAACAAGACAGGTCCGTCCTGGTTATTTGGAACTTGTCCAAGGCCTAACCTGCGCTGTCCGTCTAATCCTGTGCTGAAGAATTTTGGTGATGTCGCAATTCTAAAAGGTTTCACTCGATTGTCAATGGCTTGACGTATGACATCTCCAGATGGAGGCTTCCAGTCTGCTATTGGGTCGTATTTTTTTTTATCTTTTGATTTTCCAAAAGGATCAAATGGGCCATCAATGATCGCTTCGGTGAGGTTAAATCGTTGGTCCAACACTAAGTGCCCGCTGCCCTTGACTGACAGGCTTGTACAATTCTTCATTACCTGAACTAGTCTTTGCGCTTCACCTTTTGAGGGGAGCATATTATCATCTTCTCCTGCAATGACCAGGGTAGGAACATCTATCTTCTGCAACCTTGGGAGAACCACATCGCATCCAACTGGAAGCCACTGTG
>Ga0306864_1001187_pt1 | contig 10894 bp, 9 predicted proteins | sample AntRauTorckE5430_FD_190448 | JGI IMG/M metagenome (GOLD analysis project Ga0306864, IMG submission 190448) | Saline lake microbial communities from Rauer Islands, Antarctica - Metagenome Torckler E5 #430 (v2) (version 2) | ecosystem: Environmental > Aquatic > Non-marine Saline and Alkaline >...
GGCGGTTGAGACTATTTTCAACTTTATCTTTTATCTATTTCTGGGACTCATTATTACTGCCTCGTTTGCGAAGATTGATCCATTCGCATTATTCAGCAGTTTACTTGCACTTTTCTTGCCACTATCTTTCCTTTTTTCAGCAGCAGCTTCAAAATATTTTGAGGTAAGTGATACCTTGCTTATACGTCAGTATGTTCAAACATCGAGTCTCTAACTATATGATCTAACACATCCTCGTTATTCGAACATTCAGGGACTCCTTCTTGTGCTTCTTCGACAACCTTATAATATCGGAGACAGGATCGCAGTGTAAGTCTCGTCGAGTAGCTCCGTCTATCTCAATACATCAGTACTCTAACAATTTTCCAACAGCTCAAATCCCATGATTGACACGGCCCCCGACGGCTCTACAACTTGGTTTGTGGAGGGGATAACTCTCTTTTACACAACCGTGCGCTGCGCCGGTACTAACGAAGTTGGAACATACAACAACGGATCGCTCGCTTCACTTAGGATCATCAATGCTGCAAGATCGCCAAAGGCAGTGGTAACAATTAAGCTCAAGTTTGGCCTTGATGTCCCATACGAGAAGGTCAAAATTTTTGGCTCTGTCATTGAGAATTTCGTGAAGGAAAGGCCCCGCGAATGGATTAAACTACTCGGATTTCGTGCAACGGTAGTGGAAGCAGACCTAGGTTATATTGGCTATGTTGTCATCTTAAATCATGTAGAATCTTGGCAGAATATTGGGGCAATTAAACAGTCGTTGGCCGACTGCGCTTCGTTCTGCTTGGAAGTTTCAAAGAAACTAGAGATGCGTTTTGTTGCTCCTCCGATGCCAGTAGATCTGAGGTTCGGAAAAAATAATGCAGTGGAAACATTTCCCCAACTCGCCGTCGGCGAAGGATCGAATGGCAGCGAAAGTTCTGACTTCAACATTGATCATAATGGCATCCAAATGATTCAAAAACTCTTCAAAGCACAAGCCAAGCCCGCTACAGCTACCAAGAAGAAAAATTAAGAGGCATTCTGGTAGTCTGCAATCACTATAATTTGCGATTTGTCAAGATGATTGGCTCAGCTTCTCTTGAAAGGGTCTCATGTGTATATCCATATTCTATATGTGTGTGAAAATCGAGGTTCTGTCTGTTTTGGAGGAAAGAAAATAGAAACGTGAGAAGAAAGAGCGGGAAATGAGATAAAAAATTATAAAAAAATAACGGATAAATAAAATTGAAAATCTGTGCCAACGACCATTTTCCACACTTTAGCATTCGCCTGTCATGAATTCTAAACATCATGAGAACAAAACCGTCTTCACAACAAAGCACATACAACTCAAACTCAAACTCAAACTCAAACTCAAACCACAAACACCAACGTCAACAACAAGCCAACGTCCATCATGTTCTCGCCATCAGAATCATCAATCGATTCCATAAGCATGTCATCGTCCACAAGAGGGAATCACATTACTTCGCGTGGTAGACGATCAAAGCAATTGAAATCAGGCAAATTCGATCTCCCTCCTCTCTTCTCCCCATCCATCAATGGTAAAAACAGATCAACTCCAAAGAAAAAGAGTTCCAGTTCCAGTTCACGCCTCCCATTTTCCCCATTGACAAATTCCTTGAATAAGAGCATTGCAAGGAGGAACATTATTGAAAACAGCAGCGATGGCTCAAGTATCGATGATATATCCAGAGAGAAACGTGTCCTGCATTTTGATTCGACATCTTCCAAGAAAGCTCGTCCGATTATTGCCAAAAACCAAAAGGGCTCTGACAGGAAAAGAAGCGACGAGGAAGATAATTTTATGCAGGAGCAGGTACAGGAGCAGGCACCTGAGACTGACCATGAAGTGCAAGTGGAAATGGAACCTAGCTACGAATTCAAGTACCCAAAAAAGGTCAAACTTTCTTCATCTGTTTTACACTCGGCATATAATCAGGCAATGCAATACGGAACGCACCAAAGGCACCTTCATGAATCCAATTGCAACCAGCTATCGTTTACAGAAGTATTAATTCCTTCAATCATTAGGGCTCATAATAGAGAATTGAAAAAGTTTGAAGGGAAGGCAAAAGGTAGAAAGGCCATCTCTGTGGTAAAAGAAATTCAAAGTTATCGGTGCATGTTGAAATCTTGCGAAGTTGAGATGATCACAAGTGCAGAGCAGGCAAGAGACGAAAGCAAAAACACGGTTCGAATCCATAGAAGAGAAGCTGCTGAAAACAAACTCGAACAGAAAAGGGAGGAAGCTGCAAACAGGCAGAGGGAGCTTGTTTTGGAAAAGACAGAAAGGAAAGAACACAGACTTAAAGAAAAAGAAATGAAGAGAGAGCAGCAAAAGAAGAATTACAAGAGAAACAAAGAGCTTTGGAGAGAAGTTGCATTTTTGATGCGTGAATTGGATACCATTGAGAAGGAGGAGAGAATGTGGAGAGAAATTGACTTGAAGGACTTTACTGAAAAGTTCTCAGTGGGGATTGATTTAAATTTACACAAGGAAGGGGATATTGCGTGTTTGTCAGAAATGAAGAGCAAAGAGCTCAGCGCAATCCAGGGTATTGTTGATGGAATAACTACCTCAGCCAATCGCATCGAAGAAGCTTTGCAGGATTTGCCCTCTGTGCTTGATAAGGCGGAAACGGTGAAATCAGAAGTTTATCAAAAGTACAAGAAGGATCATAAGTTTGATGGATACCGTGCCCATAAAGATCCCAGGGCCTTGATTCGGGCTTTGACATTAGATTGAAGGTAAACATAAGGGGGGTTAATATAAATGCGATTGTTCCACATCTCTTTCAAACTACTACTCAAATCAAGAAATGTGCTCCATGTATTTGTATGTATGTTTATGTATTGTAGGGCAGTGTAGGACTATTTCTTTCTACTAGCTATTGGATCCTTGCTATCCACGGCAAACATTTGACATTAGATTGAAGGTAAACATAAGGGGGGTTAACATGAATGCGATTGTTCCATATCGCTTTCAAACTACTACACAAATCAAGAAATGTGCTTCATGTATTTTTATGTATGTTTCTGTTTTGTAGGGCTATTTCTTTTTACTAGCTTTTGGATCCTGGCTATCCATGGCAAACATTTCTGCAATGCTCTGGAAACCCGAGGAATCATTCTTAAAATGGGTCGGCACTTTTGGAGGTAGTAGACCATCATCAGAGTCAAGCTTAGCTTCGTCGCCTGCAGTTGTAGAGCTAGCAAAGTTTGCCAATCCGATCTCTGCTGCTTCTCCTGGTAGGAATTTTCTCCCGACAAGGGACAAATCAATTGGCATAGGAGGTGCAATGTAGCGCATGTCCATCTTTTTGGATACTTCTAAACAAAATGAGGCTACATCTGCCTTGGCTTGGAGAACCAAATGAATATTCTGCCAAGAATCGATATGCTCAAGTATAATTACATATTTGATGTAGCCAAGATCTGCTTCTACCGATGTGGCCCTGAAACCATCAACTTTGATAAATTGCCGGGGTCGTTCTCTCACAAAGTTCTCCACTACATTCTTAAATAGCATCACCCTCGAATAAGGTATATCGATTCCAAACTTGAGGTAGACATAAGTTACTGCTTTAGGTGACCTTGCTGCGTTTAAAATACGCGAATGGGCGAGAGAAGAATTTGAATATGTAGCAACTTCGTTCGTTGCTGCCATGCGGACCGTTGTTTGGAATAGATTCATATTTTCAACATACCATGTTGTGCTGCCGTCTGTGCTAGTATCACTCTGTGGATTTGAAATAGCAATTCTATCCCCAACATCGTATGGTTGTCGAGCAAGGATGAGCAAAACACCCTCCAAATATCTAGAGGCGGAAGAACCAATCAAGAAAGATAAACTGATAAATATTGTTGAGATACCGACAATCTTACCAGTGTCAATTCCAAGTACTAACATCACAATGAAGAGAAGGACTAGATAAAATCCAGCGTTAATAAGCCCTTCAAATGCATCGTCAAGCTGAGCTGCTTTTAATGTGGTAGCACGGAACATTCTAGCTCTTCTGTATAGATGATCACACGACTTGACGAAATCCAGTTCAGTTAAGTAACCTTCCCTGTCAGGTCGAAACAGACGGATCATGGCTCTGGTTTTGTCTTTTTGAAGTTTTCCATCGGCATCAAGAGCCAGGACAGCTATTGTATCAAAATGAAGTTTTGAGGCACCTGGAGTTTTCTGCAGTAAACTTTTGAACACTTTCTGCGCGGAACCACAACACGATTTCCGCGTGTCTGCAAGCCCAAAAGGAAAAGAAAGAGGATGTGCACCATCAAGGTATTTTAGAGATTCTCTGAACTGAAGGATCTTATGAATTGAAGTATCTCCCCACTAAGAATCAGAAACAAGTGAAGACATCAGAATGGTGATACACTAAGAAGAGCACAAGCCAGCCTTGCAAAATCACTTACCCCTATTTTTTGATACACTTCAGGCTCCTCCCATTCTCCCAAGAGGCGTGAAAGTTCACTACTATCCACTGACGTTTGAAGCATCGTATTGACTTCTTTCTTCGTCTCATGTTTCTTAAAAGGGATCCATTGTATGTTCATGTTGATAAATTTATTAACACCACGTTTCGAACTTTTTTCATTCTGATCTTGGGCCTTTATTCCTCCAGTTCTTCTTATTCCTCCTTCCTCTGGTTTTCCTTCATTGTTGTCCTCACCATCAATTTCACTAGTCATTCCAGGGAATTCATACATGTCCGAGTACTTCCGTGCTCTTCCTGCTGATGCATCAGTTTCAGTCAAACTATCGTCATCTTCGTCATCCTCACGGTCAGCAGCAGAAGCGCGGTAATTATCAAATAGCCAGCCCCTTGCGGGAGTTTTTGCAGAGTTCATTACTGTGTCCTTTTGATATTGAACTGCGAACTTGATATCTTCGGCCAAGAGAGCTACCTCAGCAACGAGCAGAATTTTTCTCATTATTTTTTCCATGCGAGGGCCGTAACTTACTGAAACGAAGCATAGCAACGAAAGTTAGAAAATTACGAATGCCGAAATATCAATTACATTCAATCGTCCATGAAGTGGGATACTTACCATACTTCTTTTTACCAATAAGAAGGGCAACCAGGAGACGTTTCACCGCGATCAAAACTCCTACGCACATTATGACAACAAGAATTTTCGCGTAGGTTGAGTTCGCTTGGATACCATTGCTATCATTGTTATCACCAAAAATCTCGATATTATCACCTAACCAGAAAAGCCAGTGCCTAGCGAATGCACCATTGCCGTACGTAAGAGTAAAGTTCCATTGGCCCCAAAAGAATACTAAACACGGCCACCCTTTCGACTGGATAAGCATCAATGTGAAAATCCGACCAAAAGTTCGGATATAAAAAGAAGTCTCAAGGGCAATGTAGTCAATCAAAATGTACTGTTGAGCCTTTGCAAGTGTGGATGTGACACCAAGGCGAGCGACGAAGAGACACCACCACGAGTACGTGGCACCATATGGCCCAGTTGGATTGCCCGCGAGATAGTACAGTATAAAAGCCATGGATACGAGAGGTGTCAAAAGGAACAGAGCAACCTTCACTTGCTTCCTTATGGCCTTCTTCTGTGCCTTGAGCCAGTTCTTGAAACCAATCAGCGGAAGACAACAGCGACGGATCAAAGTAGCTCTATTTGAATCTCTTTTTCTTTTCGTCTGGGCAATATGATTCTGATTCGCACACTCCTCGTCTTCCTGTCTGTCCAATCGCAAGCTTTCAGGGTCGACGTCATTTTCCCCAATCTCGTGCATTGGGGCACCCGCTGTTGGCACTTCGGAATATTCCGATTTATGCAGGTTTCTCATTGTTGTTTGCTTTGTCATTTCTCCCATTCTGTTGACAATATCAAATAGCTCAGGTGCCGACCTAGTAGGCTCAATCGGCTGCATGAGCTCAACAAATTCAGTCGTTTTGGGTGGGGTTGCAGGGATCTTAGATGGCACACGATTATGTTTACCATGATACGTCAATGACGCTTCGCCAGACTCCATACTACCTATCCGTGATCTGTTCGCCATAGCATTAACCATTTGGACTTTCCCCACCGCCTTGGAAAATCTGGATCCAGCAGAGAATTTGGACAAATCAAAAGATGCCCTCTTTCCTGAATCCTTGTCGATAGATTTGAGAGAAAATACTGGTGGAGGTGCCTCGTCTTGTTCCAGCAAGTCTTCCCCAAATAGGTGAAGCGATTCAGAGGGAACTTGATGCAAGATGCCATCACGATCCTTGGCACCCGCAACTGTCTGTAATGCCCTCTTTTTGTCGGCTTCTTCGATAGCTTGCAGGATGGCCGCTTCTGCTGCAGTCTCGAATGGGCTCTTAACTTCTTCCAGGAGGTCCAACTCTATTATGGGCGGATTCGAAGAATTCGCATGTGATCCCGAACCTGCTGGAGAATGATGAAATTGGACAGCATTCGTGTTTGAAGATGCGTCGTTGGAATCCATCTTTACTTTCACACTGGCTAGCACTGAAATACGCGTTAGTTCCTTTCAATCAGTTCAGTGGTTGTAGTTGTACAAGAGAAGTGTCTACACTCATAACTTATGGTTGATGAATGGTGAATGAATGCTTATGGTTGGAGTATCCAAAACCTAAAAAGACGAAAGAAGAAAGAAGAAAGAACATAAAAAACTCTCATTTTTCTCCATTTTTGCTGATTTTTGCAGATTTTTGTACATTTGAATGTAGACTTCTAACCTGCATCTATGATCCTCTGCTGGAATTTGAAGGTAACGGACAGTAGTGACCAACGGACAAAGACCAACGGGCAAAGAACGGTGAACATGAAAGCTCATTTTATATATTTTGCCATTTTTAATTTATCGGAAATCGTGTACATTTATGGAGTGTTATTGATTATTGATATCATCACAACACAACAATATATATCGATAATACAAGATAGATATCTCCTCATTATGTCAGGCCCAAGGAAAACCTCTTCTTACGATGCATTCGCTGTCGTAGACTCAATGGTATCAAAACCAGTCCTGGGATCAGATGGAGCGGCCTCATGGCAAGAATTCCAATCGAACCATAAATCGAGAGGCGCCTCTTCTCGCGGAGTTGCACCTCATCTTCCAATGAAGAGATCCGACAAACTCTCAGGAATGAAGTCTATGCAAGAAGAAAGGAATAATGAACAGAAAATTAGAAAAGATACTGGGGATAGAGGGATGTACGGTGGATATACTGTATTCAAACGCAAGAATACTTTGGAAGAAGCCGCGGAAAAAAAGAAACGGAAATTGATTCATGAGAGAAAGAGACCAGATGATCAGACATATTACATCAAGGCTGACATCTTTCAGGAATGGAAACAAGACTATGTGTTCACAACTAGAGATGGAAGAACAGGGTACTATTGGGATGGCATGGATTCTATCAAGAAACTAAATGGTCATGATCCAAATCCTCACACTACAAGTACAAATAATAACGATGAAGCATTAATTGTGGAAGCAAAATCCAAATTATCGAAAAAGAAAAAGAAGAAGGAAAAAAAATGCAAGATGTTGGATAATGCAGTAAATCCAGTTGGAAGTGGATTCGATTTACCCAGCGGATGGGAGGCGGCAATGGATCCATCCAGTGGTAACACTTATTACTACAACGTTGAATTGAACAAGACATTGTGGGAAAAGCCAACACACGAAGGAGTGTGCAGTGAAGCCGAAAACAAGGATTCTACCACGATGTCATTGGCAGAAGGATGGGAAGTGGCAAAGGATCCATCCAGTGGGAAAGAATATTTCTATAATCGATCCCTGAACAAGACATCGTGGGAGCGACCATCCTAGTTAGACTTTTAGGTATGCAAATTTGTAAACTCGTGATTGATAACATGAACATATTGCATAAAAGAAATTGGTTTGAAATTTGATGATCGATTCAAAAATGCGTTAGAGACACTTTTGAACTTTAAGACTGCCGCTATAGCTAGGCAAAGGGTTGGGAACAGGGAAGAAGGACTCTAATGTTTTCGTTAGACGAGCTAACTGTAGGCACGGCTGCAGACGTGAGACCAATGACTGCCATCTCTGGCGCTGGTTATCAGGCTAGAAATAGTGCGTTCATTGCCAATCCAATTGCTTAAATCACCACCTTATGATGAGAATTGCTCACACTTCGATTGTTACAACCTCTTTCTCAGCAAAAATCGGCGAAAAGAGAAAGTCGGCTCAGCGTGAAAGGACACCCCAGGAGGTTTCAAGAGAAATGCAAAAGGGAATTCATCTACTTATGGAAGATTCAGCTCAACTTCTTGACGAAGATCCATTCCTGGCCCTCGACAAGGCAAAAGAAGCGACTAGAAAAGACAAGACCTTGACCAAGCATATTGAGGACCACTCATTGTCGTTGAAAGAAGGAAGTCATCTCACATTCGCGACTTGGTTCCACTTGGCTTTGGTCTATGAAAAAAATGGAATGAATCAAGAGGCTATCGAAATTTATTCTTTTTTACTAAAGCAGAAGCGGAATAAATCGTTCCTCGTGCGCATTCGAGTCAATATGGGGAGTCTATACCATGCTGAACAGAACTACACCCAAGCAATCAAGAATTATCGCATGGCCTTGGATAAGACGACTCGCGAGGAGAAGCCACTGCGGTTTCGTATTCACTGTGCGATTGGTAACATTTTTGTAGAGACGGGTAAACTTCAAGATGCCATTCTGGAGTATGAAGCTGTTGCAATGAATGCTGATGCAGATATTGAGACGTGCTTTAATTTACTTATCTGTTATGCTCAGGTAGGCGATGTAGAAAAAGCCAAACACACCTTTTTGCGCATCCTTGCCATTTCCAAGTTGTCCTTGGACAATTACTCTGACACCTATCCACTGGAAAGGGATGATGCAATGATAGAAATTGAGTTGTACGAAGAGCTTGAAAAGTCACGAAAGGACTCCGGCACACTATTACTCACAGCTGGAAGGCTCGTTTCGTCTCTACACCATGATGGCGATTGGAAGGTAGGTTACCTCTGGGTTCGTGATCAGCTGAAGAAGAGAAACATCGACGTCAACCATCAGATTGAGATGGAGCAGGCACTGCAGCACCTCAAAAGAGGAGAATTTGAATCAGCCATTAAAATACTGAAGACATACGAGACGAAAGACATCGCTTTGAAAGCCATGGTTGCTACCAACTTGTCCTTTGTTTACTTCCTGGAAGGAAATAATTCTGTCGCAGACGAATACGCTGATATTGCGTTGGCAACCAATAGATTCAATCCAAATGCGCTTGTCAACAAAGGCAATAGTTTATTTGTTAGGGAGAATTACGCCGAAGCTAAAGAGCTCTATCTTGAAGCGATAGGTGTCGACTCTACAAACTTTGAAGCCATTTATAATTTAGGATTGACAAATGCTAGATTAGGACTCGTTTCTGAAGCTGTGCAAGCATTTGAAAAATTGCATTCCATTACTACCAACGACCCCCGCGTGCTTTATCACGTTGCGAATTTGCATGAAGAAAGTGATAACGAGGCTGCTGCAACAAAGTGGTTCAATGTGCTATCTTCTGTTCTTCCGACAGACCCAGGCGTTCTTCACCGCATTGGTAATCTATACGCTCTGCAGAAGGATGACGCACAAAGTCTTCATTATTATTCTGAAAGCCACCGACTTAACCCATCGAACCTTGACGTGTGTGGGTTGCTGGCCATCTGGTTCGTCAAGCACAAACTGTTTGAAAGAAGTATTCAATTTTTCAAGCTTGCATCGGAGATCCAACCGCATGAGGTTAAATGGAGTCTAATGATAGGTAGCTGCTACAGAAAGATTGACAGAATAGAAGACGCATTTGAGGTTTATGAAGGAGTGCGACAGGAGCATCCAGACAATATCGAGTGTAAGCGCAGATATAGCGCAAATTGCACCGCATTATTCAAATGCTAATATTGCTCACAATCTATGTCATACTGTACTCTTTTCAATGCAACACAGGTTTGAGGCACTTGATGAGCTGCTCCGAGACCCTCGGACGTAACCCAACTGTCTTCAAGGACGAATTGCGTCGACTTGAAAAGATTTCTTCATGAATTGTACTCGTCAAATCACAGAAATCCTATCATGATAACTCGTTCTCTACTGGGTTGGATGCATCTAGCAAATCGATGTCATCCAACGAATTGAATATGCCAACTTATAAGAATATAAACGCAGTTGCGCTTCCATCTAATTTGATCAAACGATTTGCACTGAAATAAGAAAGAATTTTCATTTGATCGCTTCTTTACTTGTTTTGCTTTGCAAACAATTTATAGCCACTTCAGATGATTCCCCTTCCATATGCTTCATGTATCCACCCTTCTGGAAGTAGAATAGAGAATAGGGACTAAATACATGTATCAGTGTTAGAGATCACATTTGTCCATCGCCCGTAGAAATGTATTATGATCAAACACAGACTGAACCAAAAGAAGGAAGACGGGGACACGCTCGACATTGATCCTCAAATGTGCATATTCTGGAGTTGGATATTTAGATGTCCAGAAGTTGGCTTCACATGACCACTATCAGTGGGAATTGAAGTGAGTATGTCAGAGCAGGGATTAACTTCCTTGAGATGTGATCAGTGATGAGGCTTTGGAAGTAGCTACGTTGGGCGAGGACGAGAAGGATACGATGATTGATCGCGTCGTCAATAATCCCATTATCGGAAATGACGAAAGAATTAAACTAAATATTAGATTTACTTCACCAAAAGTTTAGATAATATTCAGGTAAATAGCGGTTATAGGATTGGGGTACAAATTACATGATTAAGAATTGCTACCCCCAGTGTTACCTTTTTACTAAGGAAGGTATTGTTTTCAATTTGCCCTCGGTTTTCAACGCGACCCACCGCTATTGGC
>Ga0306864_1001188_pt1 | contig 10891 bp, 8 predicted proteins | sample AntRauTorckE5430_FD_190448 | JGI IMG/M metagenome (GOLD analysis project Ga0306864, IMG submission 190448) | Saline lake microbial communities from Rauer Islands, Antarctica - Metagenome Torckler E5 #430 (v2) (version 2) | ecosystem: Environmental > Aquatic > Non-marine Saline and Alkaline >...
GGATATGATGGTAAAAAGCCTTTTTAGAAATTCGATTGCCAGAAATTCGATGAATAAACTACCTGGAAATCAGAGGTAGTTTATTCATCGAATTTTTCAATCGAATTTATTTTTCTTTAACTCCATAAACATACATGAAGGTTTTCAAGTCTAAATCAGTAGATATAATTATTCGATTCTCTTTTTTTCGATGGAAAATTAGAACGAACTGATTGGGTCTAAGTTTGTTCAAACAATCACAACAACAAGACAACAGCGGAAAGCGCGTTACAAATATTAAATATTTAGATCATAAAAATAAAAATTCAGTAAACCTGACGACGACTACCCTACCAAATATCATGCTCTAGAATCATTCGTAATGCCATCTATCAACAGAATTTTCTTGTTCATGCAGGCGAACTTCATGATCTATTTCATAATCGTTATCATCAACTTTTACCTGCAGAGCCCAGCCGTTCTTGTGATAAATTCTAGTGCTACTGACAATACTGTTGACCCAAATCACATCACATCAGTAGCCAACAAGGAGGATTTAACTGTCAAGAAGTATCAGGAATACATCCCGTCCATAGTCGAAAATTATTTGAGGGATAACCTTGATTATCTCGGATACAATACAATTACCTCAAACCCTAGTGGATGTAAGATCTGGCAAGATCAAACTGCCACCACCCCCGCAATACATTCCTTGCTCGCCTCCTACTCGGCAGATCTTAAAAATTATACCGGCATCGTGAAGAAATTTAAACAAATCCCTGACCTACTCAAAATCATTCAGAAAACGAACAGTCATGACATATGTGTCACCGCTAGACCCCACCCCCATGGGATCAAGGCATTGTTCCCGAGCAATCAGTTATCCCTTAGTGATTCAGGGTATGTTGAACCCCTCACCACGCCTATGCGCCACCATGATATCTGTACAGAGGGCAGTAGATTAATGACGTTGGAATACCTCGTCCATGACTTTGAGGCCATGTGCCGAAAGCTCAAACCAACGTCGAAAAGAATTTTGATTGATATGGGCGCATCATTAAGCTTTCATGGTGAAGAAACCAAATCACCTCAGCCTATTGTGGAATTACTGAATTTGTATAAGAAATTTGGATTCAAGTTTGATCATATTTATGGCTTTGAGGTCACTTTCACGGACCCAAAGGAAGTTTATGAAAATTTGTTGCCGGAGGAGTATTTGCCAAACTACCATTGGATCAATGTTGGTAAGAGAATGCCCAATATATTATTCTCTCATTCCTCCACTAGAATGCGATCTAACAAAACCTGGCTGCTTCTGTACACACTGCTTTTTACACTATACTGTGCTATGCTATGATATGCTGCTGATTCATGCACTGGTGTACCATATAATAATTATCGTTGTGTTCATATTCATGACATGCTGAACAACAAACCACAGGTGTGAATAGTGCAAAAGGACATAAATTGAACCCACTCCATTCAATCCTCAAATCCTTTGACGAGGATGATTTCATTGTTGTAAAACTTGATATTGACACCGGTTCCATTGAAGTGCCACTTGCCACGCAATTGTTAGAAGACGAAGATGGCATTTATCACAAGCTCATTGATCATTTTTACTTTGAGCATCATGTGCACATCAAAGAATTAGCGCCTTTTTGGGCTGATACCATGCAGGGATCAATCAAGAATACTTTCGATTTATTTTATGGATTGAGGAAGATGGGTATTCCAGCTCATTTTTGGCCTTGAGAGAGAACTCGAACTACTACTATTATTTGCATAGGCAGTAGGTAGTTCAAATGCTGAAGACAGCTTTTAAATTTGAAGATATTAATTGCAAGCGGAAACACGTGTCTTTCAATGCTTAATATGACACCTATTACTCTTGTGTACGAGTTCTTTTTGTTTCATCTCTTCCATATTCTCATCGTTCATGTATTCTGTACGCAATCTTTTTGTGCTTCTCCAATCTCCAACTCATCTATGAGGTCTAGAATAGAGAAAATACCTTCTTCTTGACGAGGTTCCTGTTCGGTAGTCAACAAGAGCCATAATATCTTATTACTTATTATTTATTATCAATCACTGGTATGGTACCATAGCCGCCATCACATCATGCATCATTTTATCGTAGATAATCAATTATCATCATGACGTAAACTTCGAACTTCATAGAAAACTGAACAGAAGAAACAACCAAGACTCTCATGAATCATCAGGCTACTCACGAAAATCAAATGCCACATTTAATATGATATCGTAAATTTTTCTTACAGTGCAATTGTATCGCTGCGATTACATTTGTACAAATCAAATCAAACCAAACCCATCCAATCTAATGGCTGTCTATGAATGAATCCAGCACACTCTATTACTCCTCCATTACAGAGTCTTCTTTTCCCCCAGCAGCTTTGCCGTCATCCTCATTATCTTGGTCTTGCATCCTTTTTTCAATTTCCTTATTACTTTTCTCAGCATCAAAGCCCCTGGTTCCTCCCTTGGCCTCGCTTAAATCCTTTTCATGCAAAAATGGCGTCTCCAACTTTTCATTCCCGACACTAAACTGCAAAATGTTCCTACCAAGAACAATATTACACTTGTGCCTCTTGAGCATATCCAGCCCCAAAAGAAAGTCCATGTTTTTATCACCTAAACCTTTTTCACTGTCCATGATTGTAATAGTACATGGAAATATATGCCCAAATCCCTTGACTTTCATTTCAGCAACATGAATCCTTCCCAAAATTTTCCCAGTCCCCACCCCTACTGCCGTTCCTTCAAACCTTGTATCCAGTAAATGTAACAATCCACACCGTTCCGCACATACCGAACTCATGATTGTGCTCTGCGCACCACTATCCACAAAAGCTTCGATTTTGTGTCCGTTCACTTCAGCATCAATGTATAGCATTAATACTCTGCCCATACCCTCTGGGAACTCCTCCATCATTTGCCGATACTGTTCATCTACATTTTGTTTCCGTATTTTGTTTCCAAAGTAAGCGTTCGCTTCTTCGTCCATAGGATTGATTCTCAACTTACGCGTCATATCATCTTCCTCTTTTTTTGAGAGGTTTTTTGAGAGGGTGGAGTTCATTGCATTTTTCTGCATTTGTTCTCTCCAGATGTTGGCGGCATGTTGCGGACTAATTTTGTGCGCGGCCTTGATTTTGTTGGCGAGGATGGGGCTGTGGTAGTTGAGTTCTTTCATGAGGTTTGGGTGTGCGGGGGATAAGAGTATTTGAATGAAGCATGATGGGTTAGAATTTCGTTCAATGCAGTCGTCAAGGGTCATTCTATCGAATTGTACGGGTATCGTTTGGTTGAACATGGACATTTGGCCAGGTGGAAGATTGAATGTGAGACTGCCGTTGCTGCTGTTTGTCTTGGTTGCAGCAGAAGCAGGGGTTCTGTTACTGGTATTAACATTAGCATTATCATTGATGCTGGCGGTACCGAGAAGAGAACTGAAATCCAAACCGCCCAAAGAAATATCGTTGACACCAGCATTAGCACTATCATTAGCATTGTTATTAGGAAAAGGGACGACACTCGTGCCAGCGTTGCTACTGCCTGACATCATGATAACAATGAGATCTCCATTCTCAATTCCAACCGACGAAATGGAATTTTCGCCATGGTTAGCATTGTCATTTTGATATAAACGTTTTCCGTTCTTGGCAAGGATGATATTATCGGAAGAAGGAAGACCAAGGAGAGCAACGGCAAACACGCACAGCTCTGATAGCTTTGTCGATGACAAAGACACGTTCAGAGACTCCGTGCTTTGTGTTGTTAAACATGTTAGCGTGATTGTTACCTCATCACCCGACATGTTGTTGTTCGATATAGCGGCTAGGTGGGGAGTATGCAAGTAGATATCTATATATTATAAAATTACAATAGTCGTAGGTATTATGTTAATGTTGGCTGTTGGAGAGCTGTTGGATGATAAATGATAATGTTGATTGTTTCTTTTCTTCGCAGTTCGTAGTGCTTCTTTTTCCTTCCAGATAATTATTACCATTGCAACAGATTGCAACCTATTGCTACCCCAAACCAAAGTGGAGCATCGGCACCCCAAAATGGAACAGTTATTAACAAAGAAATGTATTACATTATCAGATATCAGAATCAATCATGATATCATGTTGTGTCACAGCAGTAAGTAATGCATCATGATAGATGCGATGATGCTTCTCCTCTTGCTTTTATACAATCAATGCTTCCACAACTTTCCGAAACAAAGCTACTAAATACAACGTAAGTTTCTTGATAGGAAACATAATAGCATTCTTGTTAATTTAGAGTGATTCACTTGTTATTATTCAGCAGTTATGTGGATGATTTGACACGATTCCATACATTATCGTATCTAAGCCTTGTATGCGCATGCCTCATCAATGGTGGTTCCTGGCTGCTGAATAATGTACTTAGCAGACCAATGACCAGCCTTGACACAACCCTCAACATCCTTACCTTGGACAAGCTCAGACATGAATCCTCCAACAAAAGCATCTCCTGCTCCGTTCGTATCAACAAGCAAATCTTTTGCAAGAGGATCAACTGCGTATTCAGTAACAGTTCCATTGTATGCGACAATGGTAGAACTGCTTCCTTGAGTGAAAATAACGGTACGAGGACGGCTCTCATCCTTCTTTGGCATAGCAGCTACCTTCAAAGCAACTTCCTTCAAATCCTCGCCTAGATCATGCTTCTTGGCATAGGCTTCTGCCTCGCTCTCGTTACAGAACAAGTAATCAGCATATGGAATTGCAGTAGCAACAGCATCTCCAAAAAAGTCAATGATGAAAGGAGCAGACAAGTTCAAGCAGAAAGTTTTCTTCTCTGCAAGGGCATGCTGTGCAATAAGTTCAAGACTCTCTACAGAAACAGTCAAGAAGAATCCAGCAATGTAATAGAATTGAGCGGAGGAGTAGATAGCCTTTGCAACATCGGTTTCAAGGTGTGACTTCTTGAAGTTATTTGCTGCTGCTAGGTTGGCGCACAAAGAACGTTCTCCATCCTTGACGAGAACAGCACATGTTCCAGTGGGGGTAGATTCGTCTTTCATGTAGTGAGTAAGGACGCCATCCTTGGAAGCACAGTCCTCGAGGTTCTTGGCGTATTCGTCATCACCGACACATCCCATGAAAGCAGTTGCGTTCTCCATTCCCGAAGCCTTGAGCATCCACTGGGCAACACGAATGGAGTTCTGAGTAGCTCCTCCAGCAATGAATCCTGCATTATGTTCATCGATCAATTCCTTGTAGATGGGGAGGTGTTTCTCTTCGGCCAAGATTGCAGAATCAAGCTTGAGTTCGTACTTATCAAGCATTTCTTGTCCTACTTCTGCCGAAATATCTAGAAGAGGATTTCCCATTCCCATCAAAACTCCTTTAAAGTCGCTCATGGTTGCTACAGGTATTTGTTGGTTGAGGTAGACGAGGTTGAAGAAAAACGTATATCTAACACGTTGTAAGAGAAGGAATGTTAAGAACCACAGCATTCAGCATTTGGCATTCAGCATGTGTTAAATTTAGCATTAGCATTTGGCATGTACCAATGACTGACTGGTGGATGTGTTTTTGACCATTACTGTTCTAGTTTAGGCCATTTACCACGTACCAATCATGTGGAACGTTCTTCCTCTCCTCTGCGCACATATTTTTTTTGAGATGGCTGTACATTCACATCGTAGGTTAGGATAAATTGAAACTTGGTTGAAGCAAGCTAGCAAGCTACAATAGCAAGCTACAAGCGATAGCGTGTCGCGTGGGGTCGGTGCCTGGTGCCTGCCTGGTGCCTGCCCACATTGAAAGTTGACAGAGGAGTGGTATTCTGTGGTATTGCATCATTAAAACAGATTAAAACGGGATAACAACTACGATATCAACATTTTTCATGTAAAATAGAAGCCTAATGGTGATCTATCACATGAAATTATAAATTATAGGAAAAAGCAATAAGAACATCACATAACGCATACACAGATCTAACTCAGTAGTTGGAAGTTGTCTTTAACTGGGGTACCATAGTCTTAATAAACAATACCAGCATCCACGGTGGTACCATACACACCACACACCCTAAGACAATTCCAATCATACCAACCTGGCGATGACACGTTCTTGGAAAACAGCATCACTATTTACCATAGCTTTTCGAGCTCACCTTGCCATCTCGGCGCTGCAATCATGCCAGACTAACATTGACTGTGACAAAATCTTTAGCATTGAACACAAACTGGGATTATCTACTTGTCACGAAGGCGTCTGCACAAATCCCTTCGAAAAGGGATGTTTGCAGGCCATCTCTACTACTAAATCATTTGATCATGAGCAATACAGTGATTTTATCAAAAATCGAGTGTGCAATTCAAATGATGCTGCTGCCTCCCAGATGTGCCGAGAGGTGAACAACGACCATAGATTCGAAGAAGTCAGAATAGCTGCGAATAATTGGGAATCCTCAGTTATGCTGAGTTGGATTTATCAAATCATCCTATCGGAAATCTTGGACGTCCCAGCTACTGTAGAATTCAACGCAGATGGTAAAAACACAGATGCCGGTTCGTTCTATGATCGTAGCAGCAGATTTATTTTCGGCACCGTGGCGTATCCATTTGATAACTTAAAAGAGGCGGCAGAAATAAAGGAAGAAGGAAATATTTGCGATTCCAATTCAAAGGAACCTTGCGCTCACATGATTCCAGAGATTTGGGCCGGGTCTGAGGGATTGTTGAAGGCTGAAGTAGGTAAGGGGTGTGCATCAGTCTATGCGATTCCTATTTATTTATTAAGATCATCACCACTGCAACTAATTGTCGTCCCTTTTCATGATTCAAACCAAAAAAGATAGAGGATATGCAACAGATGGGGGGGACGTTGGATTTCTTGGAAGAATTGGATTTTATGTGCCCAAATATACCGTTGAACGGGACTCTTCATTGATTTCATACTTTGGCTTGAAAGGAGAAGCAAATCGAGCTAAGCTAGCAGAAACATGCAAGACTCCTACAAGCTGGGGAGACTACTGTACCGAGGTACGGAACTGCGCGTCTGCAAATGATGTGACAGAACGAGCCCCATTAAGTGTTGAGGAATCTGAGAGCTATTTTGTGCAGGATGCATACACAGGGCATTTCCGGATTTTGGAAAAAAATAATTGTACAAATAATCCGCAATGCACTGGACACTTCTTGAGTCCACAATGTGACTGGACATCGTACGGCGAAGCACAGATGTATTGGAACAATATTTCTCTTGAATCAGACGGACCTATAAAGCCAAATTCTTCATATGATTCTAAACAAATGAAGCAAATATGGAATGCAGCAAATGCAACAAAATCAGATGTTTTCATGTGGTACTGGACTCCAGACATATGGGCACAACAGTTTGATGGCACCCAAGCTGAATTTCAACGCGTCTTATTTCAAAAACCAACAAAAGACTGTATCGAGCATCGCCTGTCGCTCTTGAATGTTGACCAAAGATGCTCTGAAGACCCAATTTTGAGAATTGGAGATGAAGTCTCTGCTTGTGACTACCAAGCCTTTGCAGTGAAAAAGGCCATGAGTACTGCGCTTATGTCGCAATTAAACCGAGAAGGCGGTCTTCTACAGTCCCCAGCTCCTGAATTTCTATCAAAAATACGACTACCTTCCACTGCTGTCGACAATTTGTTCAGTGACTGGATCGAATTGGAGACGAAGATTCCGAAAGATTATGCGTCACGGGAAGCTGCATGCGTATGGGTTTACGAAAACTTGGACTACCTCATCACTCAAGTACCGTACGGTTATCCAAGGACTATCAAAAAAAGGGTTTATGGTGCTACTAGAACCGCGTCGATTGCGTTCGCGGTAATTGCAACGCTCTGCGTATTATTGACATCGTCGATAGTTGTGTCTTGGAAAGACACAATGGTATTGAAACTCGTATCTGTCGACATTCTTGTATGGATAATCGTGGGAGCAGATTTTGTTGTCACTGGATCATTTGCAATTGCTGTCAAAACTTGAGATTCAACTTGCATGCTTAGTAGATGGATGACTGTTCTTGGATACGCAGTGGTGCTATTACCCATCATTATAAAAGTTGCAACAATCAACAAGCTTGTGCGTGAAGCAAGGCAACTTCGTCCTTTTGCACTTAATCCAAAACGACTCGACCTCTTTTTCGTTAGTGCAATATTGGCGATCATTATCTTTCTGATTACCACGACAATTATTAGCCCAGTCAAGGCAATGTCAGTCGCGAGCATGGACAGCAGTGATGGGTTTGTAGTTTCCGTGGGCAAAGTCTGTTCGAGTTTTCCCATAGAATGGAATCCGCTGGATTATGGAATACAGGGCGTTCTCGTACTTATTGCATGTGTTCTTGTTATCCAATCTCGCGATGTCTTCGAAGAATTTAACGAAGGTCAAGGTCTTGCTCTGATGGTATATTCTCATTTCATCTTCCTGCTCTTGCGTGTTGTTGACAATGTGCTCGTTACAAGATTTTTCGGTCGCAATCGTTTTCTCCTGGAGGTGGACAGCATACTGAAAAGCTTGGATATTATTTCTGCCGTGACTTTTTATTTCGGTCAGAAATTTCTTCCCTTAATCTGTCCCAGTGATTACCAAGAGCCAAGAATGGCTGCCCGGCACGAACAAGACATAGCACTGCACACGCTTCGTGTTGAAGTTGAACCCAACAGCGGAGGAGAAGACATCGCAATAGTTGGTTGTGTAGAAATTGCGAAGGATTCTGAATTGCTCGGGTCACTCAATATCCCTGAAGGTTCCAAAAGCGACGACGACATTTTTTCAGAGTCTGCGGTATCATCTCTATCTTCTGCATAGCAAAAATGTATGAACAGCAAATAAACCTTTATCATTATAAGTACAATACACATGTTTCTGCTGTACTGATATCCTAGTTAGTTACATAGTCTTTCGACTTGGCATAGAAATTTGTTTTGGATTCCTAAAATTGCTGTCTTTTCGCATGCTCAGATAGACCGTGACAAAGCACACAAAGACAAAGTCTGCAAGCGCAGCAGTCAAAAATGTATTAACTGTGCCAAGCTTTTGCTGCAATTTACCTCCTACAATAGCACCTACTGACTGTCCAAGACCACCATACATGGCATTCATAAACAGAAGCATTGTAGCGCTCATACCTGGAGGGCTTATCTTGTGAGCAAATACTGTTCCCGTACTCCAAAATGCTGCAAAGGCAACGCCTCTGAGTGATTCTGCAGGTAACGCATGAAAAGGTTTGCGCATCAGTGCATAGTTCAGAAATCTAAGAATGTAACTGCAAAGACTCAAAACAAGTACTCGGTCAGCACCTAACTTTTCAGTAAGAGGTCCTGAGAACCAAAACATTGGTGCTCCTGATATCGATGAGACTAAGCGACAAATTCCCATCTCTTTGCCTGACCCTCCAACTTCTCGAATACGTACGTATGCAAAGTTCTCAATAATACCGCTCGTTGCACCAACAACAAATACTAAAAAGAAAAACAGCATTGCATCGCCATTGTGAAGAAGCATATTGATTCCATCCAAAAGCCTGCGACCATGTTTGATGTCTTCAACTCCATTCTTTATCTCAGTTTTCTTTAGAGCTTGAGTCTGTATCCCTGCATCAAATCGCCGAAAGGCCTTCATGCAGATGAAAGCTGGAATACTCATTAGTCCATATGCTACAAAGGCAAGTTTGTATCCCTTGGTATTAGCCAGACTTTCTATAGAGGAAGATAGAAATTCACTCAAGGTCGCCATAGCATTCCTTGTGACTCCTTCTGATGCAGCTGCAGCAGCAGCACCCTCAATTGTAACATCCATCGCTTCATGTATAATCTTCTCTACAATTGGAGAAGGATTGCTTGTATTTGGCACTGTAGAACGACTGATCATATGCCCTACAATAGAACTACCAATACCAAAACCTAATTGTCCATACAATCTCAATCTCCCATACTGTCCTCTATCATCTTTATTCAATTTGTCCAAGACCATTGAGTCAATCAAACTCTTCACAGGAGCGTTGAAAAGAGCAGTGATAAATACCATTCCAACGAGATAATTAACATTATCCCTCAAAGGGAGCAACAGTTGGAATATCATAGAAGTAATGAATGTCAACTGCAATATAAAACTTGGTTTCTGTGTATAATCTGAGATGATTCCCCATAGCGGCGCAACAATGAAGGTAGTGAGCGGTTTCACTGCACCCAAAAGTCCAATTGCTTGGCCGGAGTGTCCGAGCGAGTGATAGTATACAGGAAGGTACGGCATGAGTGCTCCCAATGAACCATAGTATGTAATGAAAAGCAGTTTGATCATGAGCTTAAGACGTGGACTTGTTTGATGCACTTCCTCCTCTTCTTCTTCTGACACTACTTCCGTGCTGCTTCCATCGTTTGATTGCTTCTCTTGAGCTCCTCCTCTAGGTACACGAATGATGGAGGCGCGAGAGGAGGACATGCGCAGTGGGCGAGAGTGGAGTGTGAGAGTATTTCCTTTTCGAGTATTTTGTATTGTAGATGTTCTCTGCATTGGCATTGCTTCAACTATGGGAAGGTGGACAGCAGCAATCCCTATCGCAACTAGCAACATTATTTTCTTCTGGTAATGATGTATTGCATTTTTATTATGTTCAGTAACCTTGTCCTTGAGTCCATTGGAATGCACATTAGTAGAAATTCGAGTACCAACAAATGGAAATTTCATATTGTCTTTCTTCTGTACTCAGATAGATGCAGCTTTTTGAGTGCGGTGTGTAGAAGAACAGATACAGCAGTAGTGCCACTTGGTTCGTCCAATGAATATAATGTTGCCAAAAGGTGAAGGTGAAGTCTTGAGACACTATAGTCGAGGTGATGATGCTCTGGAAATATTACCGGTAGC
>Ga0306864_1001189_pt1 | contig 10889 bp, 6 predicted proteins | sample AntRauTorckE5430_FD_190448 | JGI IMG/M metagenome (GOLD analysis project Ga0306864, IMG submission 190448) | Saline lake microbial communities from Rauer Islands, Antarctica - Metagenome Torckler E5 #430 (v2) (version 2) | ecosystem: Environmental > Aquatic > Non-marine Saline and Alkaline >...
CTGGATTCTCAGGTCAGAGCGCAGAGGTTGATGACGATGGTGAAGGATGGATCACTTCCGGACAAGACATCGCCTCAATGAGGGCAATGGGCACTTTGGACCCTTTTGGAGGGCGTTCCAACAATTCTGAAATGACGAAACCCAATGAAAAGCTTCCGCCGAAATCGTCCAGGGCAGCATGCGCAACCACAGATTTTGCAATGCAAAATGTGATTCTACAAATGAATCTTGAACTACTTTCTGTGGATGGAGTGAAAGTTAGAAAGCTCAAGTCTTGGGTTACACGATGCGCAGCGTGCTTCAAAGTATATACTGGATCAGATAATGACGGAAGGCGTCTATTTTGTGACAAATGTGGATCCGCCTCATTGCAGCGTATTGCTGCCAGCGTCGATGGAAAGACTGGCCGTTTGAAGTTGCATTTAAAGAAGAATTTTAAGAGCAAGACTCGTGGAACCCAATTTGCTATGCCAAAGGCTGGTACCAACAATAAATACAGGGGAGATATTCTTTTATCTGAAGATCAACTATTATATGGTGCTTGGAACCAACGCGTGAAAATGACTAAGAGTAAGAAAGAGAAGCAGTCAATATTTGGAGCAGATATCGCAGCGACAGTCGGTTGCCACAAGGATTTAACGAAGCGAAGTGACATCAAAGTTGGATTCGGAAGGAAGAATCCAAACTCAACAAAATTTGGTCGCGAGAGGAGAGGAAAGAAGACAAAATCTGATGACAAGGCGTGTGGTCTTAATAGATATTAAAAATAAATCCAAGGATGATTCCTTTCTTTAAAAATAATCTACCAGTACTGGGCATTAGTTTATAATTATCTGTTATGCAGCAATGCGATGGTATTGTAATTCTTTGATAATTACACCTTAACGCCCATCGCCCATCAGAACACGCTGTTTTATGCTGTTTTTGAGGTATCTTTGCCTACGTCAATAGAGGATTTGCTTTCAACAAGTTGATGATGATTCTTCAACAAACGAATAAACAGCCACACAGCCCCCAATTGCAGCCACATCGAGTTCTTGGATAACATCCGTCCCTCTAGTAGGTCCATTTCAATCAATCACATCTGTCAAGTTATGTCTTATCTGATAACACCAATATTAGCACCACGACACCATTACATAAATAACAAGCTGCATTAAACATCATGAACGACTATTTGAATGATGATATGTGGGGTGGGGATCCTCACTACGGAATGGAGAGCGACAGTGCTGGCGATCCATACACCAATCGAGGGAGAACGGAAGCAGTGTGGTATACTCTCGCCCATTATGGATTCCGCCGTAGTGCACCCGGCAGCAACTCATTCGAAGGAAATGTCGCTCCAAGCACTTGCTTTGAATCTTTTGTCCGTAAGATGGTGAAACAACAGGGGGGCGTTTTAGACAATGGCGAGATCAATTCTCACGGTATGAGTATCAAGGAATTAGCGCATACGATTCGAACCAATCATCAAATTGGCTACCTCAATGGTCGCACACAAAACATAATTCAAGAAAGAGCTGGCGTAGATTTAGTCAAACAAGCTTTGTCCGGCGAGATTAAGGATGCTGAAGATCTCTATTATTCATTCTGCCGCGGTGGTCTTGAACAGAGTATGTGCACCTGGCACTGCCGGGTATGCAAAAAATGCAAGGATTGGCGTGATTGGCATTGCAAAGGATGTAACAAATGTCAATATGGTGCAATGATTCCTTGTTCAAATTGCAGTGTTCGCGAATTTGCAGCTTGGAAAGAAGCTAATGGATGTTGAGATACTACTGGACTCCTGAACTTTCTCAACATTTGGTTCGTTTGTGTTGGCTTCAGCTTCAGCAGTCAACAATCTTGAGAATATCATATATACTTACACAGATTCTCATCACATCCATTCTTTTGGCAATAAATCTTACCTAGTAGATAAGACTAACCTGCCATTACACATTGCTTTAACAAACCAAATCCTAAGCTTCCTCAGCCCTCTCGAATGTTAAGCTATTGAACATGATCGTTTTGTGCCTATGGAAATAAACGAGCAACGGATGGACTAATAATCATAAAAATATTAAACAATAACAAATAAGAAATGTTTTTTCCACAGGCATGGTGTAGAATAGTGACCATATCTTGCTTCATCACATTATACGACGTATCTACAAAAAAGGTTATCTAATACTGTAATGCCTTAAATACAAAAAGGCGTTTCTTAGCTGTTCTTAAGGCAATATTGAGTGGCTGTTCTGATAGGCGTTAATCCCTTATAATTGAATTCGTCGATAACCGTCATGTTGATTTGAAAAAATAAAGGCCGAAAGTTTTGGATTCAAAAATTCCGAGAACGTATCGTACATCATACCTACCTACATCACATTAATCACCGATCTCTAGAGTAGCAGGCCGACCAGAATATCATTTCAAATATCTCCATCCTATTCGGAATCTACCTGAGATATTACAGTATAATGGTACCAAAAACTCCGGATAAGAAGTTGCCTCCAGTAACTTGGGTAAAAACACCTGAGAAGAACTCTGCAGAGACTCCGAAGAACAATCAAGGAAATTCCACGTTTCCTGTCATTGTCTGTGCGAATGAATGGCTACTCGAGAAATCAAATCCTTCATCAATCTTGAGGAAAAGAACAAAATGTCGTGTAATGATTGAGCTGAGACGAAATCCACGACAAGGTCTGAATCTCAGTGGCTATCGAGATCTCGAAATGGGCGTCAAGGGATCTACTAGTGATTGGTCTGAGAACATTGAAAGAGGAGATGTCGTTGTTTTTAATCTCTTCAAAAGAAATCCGTCAAGTCAAGAATTTGGAGTAACCGATGCTGCGTCTTCCTCTTCGGACGATGACAGTGTTTCCACTATAGGATTTCGTGCTGTTGATGACTATAGAACTGCCCCTCCAGAAGTGAACGATGGAAGTCAGTGGCAAACAAAATTGAGTGTTCCATTATCAAAGGTTTATCTCAAACTAGATAAAAACAAATGCCTCGCAGAATTCAATCTAGGGAAACAAAAGAAAAGTGTTCTACTTCACTTTTCAAATGAAGAGGAATCTCGGTCGTTTCTCTCTTTCGTCAAGAGCCTCAAGTCAACTTTAGTCGAAGTAGCCTCCAGAGCAATTGAAGCGGACCGCAATAGCATGTCCCCATCCGTAGTCTCGTCACCTATCAAATTTCTTGTGGAGATCATATCTGCTACTGACCTGAAACCTGTAAATCGCTCTACGTCAGATCCATATGTAGTTGTGAAGTACGGTGGTGAGAAGATTCACACAACATCTGTCATCTACAAGAAATTGGATCCAATATGGACCATTGGTACGAACTCCTTATTTGTGTTTACCCTGAATCCAGGTGATTATTATGCCCATGAAATGATGTTTGAGGTGAGAGATAAGGAGACATTTGTTGCTGGATCGACCCTCGGGCAAGCAGTATTACCAAATCAAAGGATTGTGAAGTCCCGAGGAGAAAGAATTGAATTGAAACTGAAACATTTGCAACAGAATAAAGACGCACAAGGATTCTTAGCTGTTCGATGCAGGCGAGCAAAAGCTTCTGACATTGACTTCATTGAAAATTTCGACAAGAAAAAAGCTACAAGCAGGAAGAGTTTCGAAGACTTTGTTACTCCAAGTTTCGGCAAGCAAAGGGCTCTTCCTGTAATGCGAAAGAAGTTTGTTAATGGTATCAAGTATCACTTTGCTAGGCCTGCCCAAGAAAATCGTGATTCTCAGTGGCTGACATCCGAGGAAATTGATAGAGTATCTCTTGAAGAAAGTCAATTGTGGACAGAGGTAGGAGAAGGCGATCTAGGGAAATTGTACGTGGAAGTGATTAGGTGTGATAAACTGCCAGACATGGACAAGGCTAGTCTTATCCCAGGAGATACAACAGATGCTTTTGTTACCTGTGTTTTTGAAGATGCTGTTGTTACAACAGATATTGTGAAAGACTGCACCAAACCAAGGTTTATGCCCTGGACACGGCGAGCATTCAAATTTCACATCAGTAAAAGTACATCACCGTTGTACGTTGGTGTATTTGACCATGATATTGGACCCTCTCTTCATGACCCAATTGGTCGTATCGCTATTCCTTTGAACAAATTTGTTTCTGGCACAATAATGAACCTCACGTATGATATCTTCGACTCTCATCAAGTTGGGAATCGTCGCAAACAAGGATCTATTACATTACGTATTTCAGTTGAATGGTTTAGTCAACGCAAACTTTACTTTGAATCCTTACAACAACAAGACTGGAAAAACAGTGTACATTTGAATTCAAAGAAGAATCGGAAGCACGTCGAATTTACTGTGAAAGGCCACACTGATATTGAGAAATATGATTTGAAGACATTCTTCTCGCTCCTGAACGAGATTTTGGAATACCAGAACATTTACTTTGACATCATTGACGCATTAAAGACAGTTCTACTTTGGAGAGGGCACTATCATGTTAACTGTTTCTACCTGCCTCTCCATTCAATCATTTTGCTCATATTTGCCATGATAATTACAGAGTTTCCAGAATACTCGATGTCTGTCTTTTTCGCGAGTATTGCATGGTTCATGCTTGCATGTTTGGACAATCAGCGTCAAAGACCATCGTCCTGGGCTAAACCGCCAAGCTACCCATCAATGCTAGCTCAATTTGTCACAAATAGAGCGAGACCGATGGTAATAGAAAAACACGAAAGTAAAGAGGCTGACTCGGTTTATATGAATAGCTACGAATCTCGTCGAGAAGGCTACGAAGCTGCAACAGAAGAATTTTGGGACGACTTTAATAAAGAAGGTGAAATCATGGAAGAGATGAAAGCGCAAAGTACCCAAATCTTCAAGAAGAGAAACCAAGGTGTCAGACTGAAGCTCTTTCAAGGTCTCCTATATCCGATCCAAAAGATTCTTTTACAAATCTGCATCAAGCTACGTTTCATTTCCAAGATAGTTTCATGGGATCAACTATATATATCATTCTGGATCACAACCTCGGCCACCGTCCTATCCATTGTTTCCATTTTTCTCTGGGACGATTTCGTTCTATGGAGCAAGAGAGTGATTCTATACGGTCTATTTGGACCACACATGAAGTTGTTGGACGTTTTCTATTTCGAACGATTGGATGCCTTGACAGATGAAGAAAAGACAGAGATACAAAAGGAACGCAGTCGAAGGAAGCGCAATAGATATCGCAAAACGTTCCTTCAGGTCCAAAAGAAAAAAGAGGAACGAGTGAAGGAAGAAGCAGTGAAGAAGATGCTCTTTGGACCAGAGATTGTGGTCATTCCTGACTTATTCACTCCAGAAAAATATGAAAGTGTACCAAATCACGAGTCTTCAGCATATGCTCTCAAGCCTCAAAGTGGAGGCTCTCAATTAAACTCGAACCGCTTCTCTGTTATGGATCAAAGGTAAGTTATATTGGATGTTACAATTTCAATGTCTTTCGCTTCTGCTCTGCTAACAAGTTTGCTGTTGTCGTTTATCAAAAGCCTAAAGATGGATATGGTGCCTGCAAATTACACGGGGGCTTCATTTGTTCCAAATCTAATATCACAAAGGACTGATAGTATAAATAGAGGTCTTCGAGCTTCATTGTTGAACGAAAGTGGTGATGGAAATTATTACGGGTCCACTTGAAGTTAATAGGATGTTTTACTAATATCGTTGTTTATTTTTATGCTTGTGCACGTTATGTTATGTCTACGAATGTTACATGCAGAAGGAATGAATTTGCAAAATAATTGCTCTAACCTACTTTTCTGTAGACGCTGTAACATCCATAGTGAAATCGTAGATTATTGTAGGTACGATAGAGCTGATGAACTTCAGAAAGATGAACAAGTACATTTCAATTGATGGTGGTTTTCCCTTCTCGCCATCTGCACTGGCTTTGGTTAGATTTCTAACAATCGTTTTCATTACAGCTCCGTGCTGACAGGGATGGATTGTCGCGTATTGACCAGCAACATGTGGGTGCGGATCTATTGTAACTGTTCTATTCGCATAATCACTCATAACGTCTTGGAACATTTCGTCACCGGTAAGTGGCTGCGAGGAATCAGAAGAAGCATATCCCAACATATAAACACGTGGCGTTTGGTAGTACTTGTCATACGTAATGGAAAGGTCGTAAGTCCTGACCTTCATTATATTTTTGCCCTGAGCACTAGCTGCAGTAGTCGCTACTGCTGCTTCATCTTCCATCACGTCATCGTCTTCAAATTCTTCCATGTCCGCATATTCATCATCTGCATCTTGTGTATCTGGCCCTTCATCACCAGTGTTCAAATTTTCCACATCGACGGTTGCATCCTTTGCGGATTCTACCTTTTTCAACGTTTCACCATCCTCGTCAAGAATATCAAATTCTTCTTCAAGCTTTTCGTCCATACGCCTCTGCTGTTCTTCAGGGGAAATCACTTTGGAAACAAGCCAGTCGTCTCCACAACATTCATCTTCAATTTGAGCCATCATATCCTCATCATTGATAGCGACCGAGTTTTCAAGTGATGATGCTCGAGTGGGACAAGGAACGTTTCGAGTAAGGAGATACTGAGATTGAGATGACACATCCGAACATTCGTTAGATAAAGATTCGGTGCGCGAATGCAATCCACGACCCACGACAGAAAAATCACGTTAGAGGCATTCAATTCAATTTCTCACCTGTTTATCTTTGGGTAGATACTTCTTTCTCTTGTTTGGGTCGCCACTTTCCCAGTGCCAAGTGGGACACTTGTAAACCAATTCATCGCCTGCTTTCACAAATTCTTCAGGTGTCAGGACACCTCTCTCAAGGAAAGCAGAGACTGAAAGCGTTGGAGTGGCCCATTCCCTGGCTCTCCTAAATTTGTTTGCTCCAGCGGTCAGAAGGGAGGGCATGATGTTATCTGATTACAAATTGGATTAGATGGAATTGAATTAATGTGCATCTATGAAGTAGGACGATTGTAAGTACACCAAATTCTTTTATCTTTGCTTTCTCTTTTCTGATTTCTGATTTCTGATGCCAGAAAACAGAATTCTCGTCTGTTCGCTGAAAATCGCCACTTTGAAACATTTTGATTTTGCGTTATACGAAACTAACGTCTAGATTCTAATAACAAATCATTGAGAAAAGCGAATTAGTTTCTTATAAATGAAGCATACTTTCTCCTCTCACATTATTAAAAAATGTTGCTAGTTGCTAGAGTCGCTAGAGCTTGCTCAACCAACAACCCATCTAAATACGAATGATCCGAGTCTCTCATGTACTCTTCAACACAAATCTCATAGGATTGCAACTAGCTGATCTTGAGCTGAATTCAAGTTTAAATAGGAAGGAGTTTTACAACAGGACACAGATGTCAAAGAAGATTACTTTTATAATCCCTTGCGGCGGGTTTCCTTCACTCACTACAGTAGTATTAGTTGCAAAATATCCAATTCCATGGTTGTGTATGATTTTCTCTTTTCTTCTACACAGACAGTTTAGATATCATCGAAGTCAATACCAATATCATCATCAGCATTATCTCCAGTCATGGCAAGATCAACAGCAGTTTCGTTAATCCTGGCTGTCTCTGGAAGCTCTCCATATTGCTTCAAGTTCCTCGCCTCATCAGCTGAATACTTGTGCAAAATATCCACCTTTTCATCCTGAAAGTCACGCTTTCCAACCAAAACAATATCTCCAGCGGTGATCCATACCTTCTTCCTCATCTTTCCACGAATGTGTCCTAGACGTGTAATACCATCGAAACAGTAGCACTCACAACGACCATTTCCAAGCATTTTTATGACTTGAGAGTATTCTTGGCCTTCTTCCTTGAATTCAAGCTCACGCTTGGACTCTTCTCCATCTCCTTTTCCCCTCCTGCGGTTCTTTCCTCCCTTTCCTATTTAAGATCAATCGAAGACGCGGATGTGATGAGGAAAATATGTATCGTATTGTATCATTCATTGCGTCCATCCAATGCGATATCCCACGATTCCAACAAAGACAGACTTCAGTTATGGTGCGCATTTTCTACACGCAAAAGTCTCCGTCGACAATTGTATAAATTCCTTTATCGGAATTTAACACACCCTAGAGCAGAAAATCTGTTCTTCCGCAGATGCGCTCATGATGAATTTGGAGTCTACCATCAATCATTCATCATCCATCATTAACCTTTAAAAACAATGTCCACACTCGATAATCTTACCTTTTGGTTTCGGCATATTCAATAGAGTGCTTCTGAGGCGTCTCTCTGTCTTTCAGTGGAGTCACGGTGGTGCGGTAAGAAAGCGACCTCCTATCATCGATCATCGATCATCGTTCATTTTCTTGCTCCTCTCCTCCTTCTTCTTGCGTCCATTCATTTTCAGTAAAATGGCCTGCAAGAAAAAAAAGGGGGTCAAAAACAACTTCATCCCACTTGAACTGATGTGGTGAACATTTATGAGAAACCCATGTTCTCGATTTTCACTTGACATCATCAACACGTGTTGAAGATTAGCACGGGATAATACCTCCTTTCGAAGTCATGATGAAGCCGTCCCACCCAAAAACAATTAACAATTAAGAATTAAGTACCATATGCATCTGGAGGAAATGAAGAAAAGCTTGAAGATCATTTAACATTATTCATAATGCAAGGGACCAATGTCTAGATGTGATTGCGATGTTCTGCGAATCAAGATTGGAAGAATATGATGGGAATTTCGGAGATAATAGTACGATTAGATTGGATCCCTGTTGCTTTCCAATCCCTCTTGCTTTCGATATTATCGAAGTTATTCCTTTCGAAGTCATAATAACGAAGCCGTAACAATTAAGTAAGTTAGATAGAGAAATGTCATCAGAGAAATTTCTTCTTCATACATATTTCTGCGTCAGATTGTTCCTCAAAAAAGTTTGAAGATAATTCCAACATTTAAGAGATCGAAGATTAATAGTTACGATTAGATTGGATCCCTCTTTTACAGTCCGTAGTAACTAAGTGATAGAAATGAATCGAATTTTTACGCTATCCTCTCAAATTGTATAACATGTAATAGGTGAAGGTATGGTAGAAGATGATGCGATATCTGATTTTAGATATTAACGTAGTTTATTTTCTAGATTCTTCCCACAAGATTCAGAAATGTATCCATGCTAAAGATTAGAATGGATTTCTCTTGTCCCTGTTATCACCATAATTACCGAAGTTGCTATGGATGTGTCCTGGTGTTCCAGCCTGGTGCTCAAGAGCCCGCAAAATTGTATTAATGTCCGTACTGTTGTTTTCCGGCAGTTGCTGTTGCCGCTGTTGTTTCGCAAGATGACTCGCTAACATTGAGTTTGAAAAAAGCTGCTGATAGAGAGGGTCTTGCTGCTGCTGCTGCTGTTCTTGTTGGTTAATGCCGCCAAGAGAGTTAGCAGCATTGAGAAGGCGCCGTTTCAATTCTTGAATATGAACGCTGCTATTTCCCATACTAGAAGCAGAGGGGGGAGGTCCATTCACTTGATTGAGAAGCCTTTGAGCTGCAGCAATTTGTAAATGCTCCTGATTTGCCTCACGAAGCGAATTGGGTTGAAATTGTTGCCTGAAAAGAAGTTGCTGCAAGGATTGGCTACCATTTGAGATAGAATTCATACCATTGCTCAAGGCCCCTTGTGATGATGCTAATCCTGAATGATAATTTGACTGTTGTAATTGTTGACGAAGAAGAAGCTGCTGAAGGGCAAAGTTGTCGTTGATATTTCCATTTAATCCATTGACATTCAAACCTCGGGCAGCTTCTGATGCTGCAAGAGAGTTTTGATTCAAGGATGCATTGAATCCGTGGTTCATTACCTGAGCTGCAGACAGGCCACTGAAGGAATTCCGACGGTTATTAGCAGTCGCGAGTACTGCAGCAAGGCTACTGGAATTATTATTGAATGGGTAGACTTGCTGCTCAAACTCCTGTCTGTCCGGTCTACTGTTTAAACGCTGCGCCATTCTATTAAAACCAATCATATTGGGAGACAAGTCATAATGTCTGGCCTGTGGGTTGTGGCGTAGAGGAGGAAGGGGTTTATTCTCCCACTTGGAAGGGTCAATGGCAGGCAAAGGACGTTTCTCAGAGATTTTGTAGAAGTTGGGCTCGGTATCAGGATTCGGAGTTAACTTGATTCCGGTTCCCTTGATTTTCTGGCGCCTCATTAGCATTGCAAGTCTTGAACGACCTCTAAGGAAAAGTTCATGATAGTATGCCCCAGAGTCATCTCCCTTCGTGATGCGCTTGAAACCCCATAAGTTGAGCTGACGAGTAAAGGACATGAACTTAGTCTGCTTGAAGAAGCGAGGAAGAACGTTATCGCGTAGCTGCTGAGGTTGTAGTACAGCAAACGCACGGCCATGAGGCATCCAAGTGATGATAGTTTCCATATCAGGTCTGTCAAGAACTTCCATGAGCTGTAAGTAGCAAAAGAGACGACGTGAGAAGGCGCTAAAATAAGATAAAAACTGTGAAATACGGGACACATAAACGTCAGGTAAATCGTGTAAATGACCATTCTCGAAGCACAGAATGCCTTCTTTTATGCAACATGTTCTTCGAAAGGATAAAATTTGAGACTACTACTAGCGACTAGCACTGTAATTCCTTACCTTCGCAGGGAATGGTTTCACGACTCCTCCAGAATTTTTCTTGGAAGGCCCAACATCCCCAAAAATACTCTTGATTTTTTGCACACGTCTGGCGTTTACCTTCTTCTCTTCTTCCGAGAGCTTGGACTGAAATTTATCACCATCCTGTAGGAATGATAGGCTTATCTCGTCGATCACACTGTAGTCGGTATATTTATGATCAACCATCATACTATTTTGGGGTGGCGTGTGAACTGCTTTCGGTAGAACACTATTTTGCGAGCTGTATGAAGCC
>Ga0306864_1001190_pt1 | contig 10883 bp, 13 predicted proteins | sample AntRauTorckE5430_FD_190448 | JGI IMG/M metagenome (GOLD analysis project Ga0306864, IMG submission 190448) | Saline lake microbial communities from Rauer Islands, Antarctica - Metagenome Torckler E5 #430 (v2) (version 2) | ecosystem: Environmental > Aquatic > Non-marine Saline and Alkaline >...
AAACCCCTCAGGGGGGGTTGATCAAGAAAATATGGCAAATGGCAACTATTTCAGACAATTTGTTAGGAATGACGTTGAAAATTTGCCATCTGCCATATGGCAATATGGCAGTTTTTTTTTTTCGCTAGGAATGCCCCTAACTGTGACGACAGCAGAGGATAAGATCACATCGACCTTCATTACGAAAACGGTGTATCCATAAAACTACAATCAATCCCTCCGACCTGTGTAGTGTTGTGTTCCAAACAAATTTTCCTACAAACTGAATCATCATGTTCAATCGTATCATCAAAGTATTCGGTGTCGCTGCCCTCCTCGCCACTGTAAGTCCAAAGAACAATGATTGAACCAACCTCTCGTTCCGGCAATTATTCATATGAAAATCCGTTTGTCTTCTTGCCAACAAATTTGCTAATCGCTTCCACGAATTGCCATACCACCCACAACAACAAATAATAATAATGTTAATAAAAATAATAGCCCGCATGCGCACAATTCGGAATGGGAAAGAAGAAGCAAGATGATTCATTCCAACAGCTCCAAGAACAAGTCCAGGCAGCCGGAGGAGCCGACGCCATGCAACAGTTTGGCAACATGGATCCTGACGATATGATGAAAATGATCCAAGAGAGCATGGATGATCCCGCAACCATGGAATACCTGGAGCAATTTGGAGCAGGAATGGGAGAAGTCATGGAACAGCTTGCTGCCATGGACCCAGAGACAATGAAACAACAAATTACAGAGAATCTTGCACAAATGTCTTCGCCTGATACACTCAACTCCGTGCTTGAGCAGCAGGATGAAGTTTTGGAGAGTTTACTGTTGCAAGGACTCATCACTGAAGAACAAATGATTGAGTTCCAGGATGATCCTGCCAAGTTCAAGGAACAAATGGCCAAGGCCTTTGATGAAATGAATAAGATGCTGTCAGATCCTGATGCCCTTGATGCTGCTATGCAAATGATGGGCGGTATGGCAGATATGATGCAAAATCCTGAAGGTGCCATGAACAAGCTTGCAGAGGTATTCAACTCGGAGTTGGGGGATGATGCAAAGATTGAGGAAGCTAGATTGCAACTACTTGCTGATCCTAGTGCGACTGGAAACCCTGCATTTGCTTCCATGTTTGAAAATCAGGATATGCTTGACATCCTTCAAGATCCCATCAAGTGGAGAGAACAAGTTAGAAAAGGTCAAGACATGTTGACAGGTGCTGGCGGAGCAGATGCCCTAAACCTAGCGGGAGGACTTGGAAATGGTATGGGAGAGTTGTAAACGTCTGTCACTATAGCCTTACTGCGCATCATTTATGAATACCTTGTCCCTCCTTATTAATACTAAATACAATTAAATCTACACTTCACAATAGTCCTTTTTATTATCCCTACAGCACCTACTCGTATATGCAAGAATTCGTGTGCTTTAAGAACAGTGTCATGTTAAAGTTCACAAAACTCGAATGTTGCACTGTATTTATACAGTACACGTTTATCGAAAGTAGATCAAGCTCTTACCTGCCAATGTTCCCACATTGAGAAGTAAATCTAGATTAATCTCTACAACTATATAGCTGATCTTTTTATTCTACATAGGTATTGGTAAGGGGTTTCCATCTATCCATCCGGTTTTTTATCATCGGCAGCACCATCATAGTGATGGCGATGATAGTCAAGCTCATCCAAATCCCTTTGATCTTCAATTGTGGCCAGGTGAATTCCAAATCCTCATAGCCGTCATCACGTTCATAAATCACCGGATCAAATGAAGCATGAACAAGACAATGTGGTCCTGTCCAGCCAGCTCGACATTCGCATATACGAGCAGACGTGCAAACTCCTCTTCTTGAACCTCCGCAGGACTCACGTGAAACGCCTTCTGCTTCAGTGCTACACATACCCTTTCCTACTGAGATTGGTTTTAACGGTTGTACCTGAAATCATTTGGAACGAGCGAGAAGGGAATTTAGACGAAAGCATGCAATGTAACATTCACTGCATTTCATCATTGGACATGACAGAATGTAACAGAACATAATAGAACAGAACATAATAGATACCAGACAAGATGCAACATGCAGTTCACTTGACACTGACACACTTACGTCATTTGCCGTCTTGTACATGTGTTCATGGGCTTCTATGTATTTCTTCGTAGGACGTTCTGGAGTCGAACATCCTACCTTTTGCTTGGGATTCTTTGGGTCCTGATATACTCGAACCCAATTGACCTTGTAAGACGGAACAGCAGTTTTATTGGTCATCATATCACAAAAGTTTGCAGAAAATCCACATGTCTCTGCAAATTTTTGGGAGTTGCAGTCGTATTCTTTACATGGGCAGTTGGAAGGACATTGGGAAGGGAATCCCCATTCTTTTGATACAGCAGTATTCATGATAATATACATTGGCTCGGTTGAAATTGTGGAACCTGTGTACGGAAACAGAACATTTGGGTCAGTTTCCAATGGCCATTTCATTGAATACAAATCAAATGAAGTGCATCTGGCATTGTCAATACCAGTGCTACTCTGCTGTCCTTACCTACACCAGCATTTACGATCCCAGTCCCATTAATTTCCGACACAAAGTGATCATTAATGAACCAACGAATGTATCCATCCGAGTTTTCATCCGGCAATTCCCATTCAAGCCTATATTTGAATTTATCTACAAAATGTCTTTCATCCAACTGATGATTGTAGCTCACTGCATCACTCCAGTAATCTTTTTCATCAGGATCACCCCTAAAATGGTTATAATTCCCATAAAACAAAATATTCAAACTAGTATTCTCCCCTCCCCTCAGCCCCTCATACCACTGTCCCGGCCCAGGCCAATACCCCCCACCTGGACGATTATTCGGTCTCCCCGGTGCAACCTGATAACTCGCTGACATGAAAGGTTGCCCAACTTTCATCTCATAATAGGGTCCATGATGCGCCTTAGTGGGTCCAGCCTGCACCTCAAAAATATCAATCTCGGGTGCCCCCCTCCCCACTCCCGCATGCAACCCATAATGCTGCGCCTTCATGCATCCACTGATCCTCTGGGCATGCATCGATTTTTCTGTGCATACATTGCTACTCCATGGCCATACATGATTCGTAGAACCTACATAGGTATGCCTTGCCACATTCCCTAATAACCAGAAGGCAGGCCATAGTCCGCCCACATCTTGTTTACCAGGAAGCTGTATTTCAGCCTCAATGATTCCACCAGTGAAACAGAATTTATTCCATGTCTGCAGCATGGCGGATTGGAAATGTTTTTCTGCCATTTCATTTTTCCTAGAGGTATCGTTGAATCCTATATATTCATGGCTTTCTGCCTTGGTTTCTATGACGAGATCTCCATTTGCAGTATATGCGTTTTCCGGTGAGTAGTAGTGCAGCGCTCCATTGGTATAATCATTTTTATCGAGTGCGGTCCATTTGGGGTCAGCTCCATCTTGGAATTGTCTGCCGTCCGTGTTAAATTCATCTGAAAAAATGAGTTTATAGAATGAGTCATCCGATTTATTTTTCGTTCCCGATGCAGTGGGTGATAGGGTTGGGTATTCTGTCGGGGATGTAGTAGGTTTTGCCGAGGGTGAAGGCGTGGGAACTCTATTATGTAGTTTAGAAGTTGTTTCTTTAGCGTTGGTGTGTTCCTTTGCAGTAGGGGGAGGTGGCCCTTGTCTCGGTTTGGTGTAATGGGCAGCTATGGGAGTATCGGGATCTATCCAGTTTGCATGCGAATACGATGGCGAAAGAAGGAGCGCACAGGCGATGACAGCTTTGTTGATAGACAGCATTACCATTAATATCTCCACTGCGAGTCTAAGTATCAAAGTATCAAGGCCAAATAATGGATGTTTGATGTTTACCAGAGTAAGCTAAGTGAGAGAAACGTCAGCTAAGTGCGTTATTGTAAATAATAGAGGAATCTGTAGACTTTGAAACCAGCGAGTGGTTGTCTTTGATCCAGAATCAAGACACAACTTTTATGTCCTTTATGATGAAGGATCAATGATGAAGGATCAATGATGATGTTGATGATGAATGATCCATTTGGCAAGAAAAGCGTTCGGACGCAAAGAATCTTCATGTGGTCGCTTTTTACGGCGACGTGTGTGTTCTGGTGTTTGTTGTCATACTACTGTGCATAAGGGTTTCTATCTATCTAATTTATAGGTTATGAATTAAATTGCCATGCCCTATTCTACTTGGGACCTTTGAATTTGAACCACTGCTTCTTTTGCGAGCCACAAAAAGATGAAACATCAAACACAAACATCACCCAAATACAAACATCAAACATCAAACATCAAACATCACCACAGCATCACTCAACACAGCCTTTCCACTTTGCACAGTATTTGTACAGTAGTACTTAAAATACCTACCGATAGAGTGATATTCTACTTCTGCTCTAGAGACAAGACTAGCATGACCTTCCTTCAGAAAAACCGCAACACGAAAAGGAGCGTCACTCTGGCATTTCTTCTCATCGCCATTCTGATTGCTAACTGTGCCCTCATTCTTCAAACACAAGCATACACAGGAATCAACAGATATACAATAAAACATTACTCCAAGCATCATGAAAAAGTATTGCTATTAACTCAAGACGGGCATTCTTCCAGAACAACAAGTCATTTTCATCTAGAAGACTCAGCATCAGTCAAATATGTTCATCCTCGTAAGATTCATCATCATCATCATCATCATCATCATCATCATCATCATCATCATCATCATCATCATCATCATCATCATCATCATCATCATCATCATCATCATCATCATTGCCGTTCACCAAGACAAATGAATATTTGGCACAGCAGCGCAACGAAGTGGAAGCAGGCAAAAGAAAAGTTCGTAAAGAAACATCAGAACAAGATAAAGAGCGCAATCTACGCCTCAAACGCTTATTTTCCACCAATGCATCATCCTCCAATTCCACATCCAACGAATTTGCTGCTGATGGCAATCGTCCCAATCCCATCCCGAACATGTATCAAATTCGGATTGCGGTGGACAAAGAATTGAGAGATGAGCTAAAAATGAATGGAAGGGAAAAGAGGGGGAGAGTCTTTATAGAAAAGGATACGGAGGGATGTTCCTCCCTGAGCGGGCTCAAGGTTGAGATGCATGCCTTCTTCCGTGCGCTCAAAAAGAGTACCTACCTACTGAGCGCTAATTTGCCCACTATTCTGGAGGATGGGACTATTTTCTCGCCTGGGGATGAGAAGGCGCAGGTGCAGGGGGTTGATCCTTACGAGGATTTTTGGGATATTGAAAATGATGCAGATGTTGTCAAGACTTTTCGAGAAGCAGATGAGTTTTATCAGAGTTACAATGATGGCTTAGACGAAGATGCTAATGGTGTTGGTGGTGCTGATAGTAGGAGACTCAAGAGACCTAGTATTTTGATGCACGTTAGGAAGGACCCAAATGCACCCCTGCCTCCTCCGCCACCTGCCTATCTTGAAAAGATGGCAAATCCAAAGGAGACAGAGACCATGACAATGCTGTCATTTTATTCGTTTCCTCCCAAAGGTGTCCAAGATCCAGAAAAGTTTGCGACGTTCTTGAGAAAAGTTTGGAAGCCATTTGATGCTCTTGGAAGGGTGTATGCTGCTGAAGAGGGTATCAATGCTCAAATGTCTATTCCAACCAATGTGTGAGTTCAAAACGGTCATCAATGTTTATCATGTACGAGGAGGGTATCCAGTTAGTAACGCTAGCGTATCCCATCTAAATGTCACACGAGAGGATGATGCATTGGACCATATGACTATTTCTTGCTAACTCTTGATACTCCTATTTACACCCACTGCAGTCTTGCCAACTTTAGGCAGTGCTGCCTTGAAATCCCAGAGCTAGGAGCGTACATGGAAAATGATATCAACATTGATCCAATTCCATTGACAGTTGAAGAATTTGCAATTGCAGGAGATATGGATGGGAAGCCATGTCCTCCCTTTGGCAGTTTGCACGTAAGAGTGCGGCAGCAAATAGTAGCTGATGGACTTGATCGTCCGCTTGACTGGGAATCAGCTGGGTATGATATGCCCCCACTAGAATGGCATCAAAAGCTGAAGAAGACGAGAGAGGCTCGTGAGTCAGGTGACGAAGATAAGATTAAGGGCGCTCCTCTCATTTTTGATTGCAGGAATGATTACGAAACGTCCGTCGGTGTTTTTGAAGGTGCTGAGACTCTTGATACACAAAACTTTCGTGACAGTTGGGGTGTGTTGAAGAATAAACTCAAGGATAAGCCAAAGGATACTCCTATCATGACATATTGTACAGGAGGTATCAGGTGTGTCAAAGTTGGTGCGTACTTAACACAGGAAATGGGATTTACCAATGTTTCTAGATTGGCTGGAGGTATCATTGCCTATGATAGGACTCTAAACGACAAAGCTCCAGATGAGGAGCCGATGTTCAAAGGCACTAACTATGTATTTGATGGGCGCGTAGGGAGGCAGATCACTGACGATGCTCTTGGAGACTGCATGACATGTGGAGGAAAGACAAATCTGTTGAGCAACTGTATGAATTCCAATTGTCATAAGCGCATGATACAGTGTGATAACTGCAGAGATTCATATAGCGGGACTTGTTCTGAAGTATGTAAAAATAGAGTCATCAATAGTCAAAGCTCATTTTATGAGAGAAAGGCGACCAAGAATGAAGTGAAATATGAGAATCTTGATGATTACGCCTTGGGATATTCAACACCTCCTTCGGATCTTTATGAAGAAATAAAAAAGAACACTGCTGAATTCATGGGTTCGGGCTATCATATGATCTCAGATACAGCACAGGGCCGCCTTCTATGCAATCTTGCGTCCATTTCTCGTGAAGGACGAATTTTGGAGATTGGTGGTTTCACTGGATATGCAACGTGTTGCTTCCTAGAAGGGGCTGCAAATGCCGCAGACGCAATTGACAACACTGATAGCCCTGGTAATAGGGAAAGGGGGGCGTTTGTCATGTCACTAGAACGAGATGGAAGAGCCATTGATATTGCTGCTTCGCATCTTGATGTCATGACGTCAGTTGGACTTGGTCAAGATGGTGCCGAGAAAGCCGCAGGTATACGAGGTGAAGGACCTGGAATACCTGTCATTGAAAGCGACTCAATTTTGTTTGAATACAAAAACGCTGGGTGCGAGCTCATAAGGGTTACAGACGCGCTTGCTTACGTTGAAGCAATTGCGAGTGGTATCGAATCCGAGAATACAAGACCCTTCGACATCGTTTTTATTGATGCTGACAAAACTAGATTTCTGCAATATGTAGAGGCTTGTCTGAGTAGTGATAGAGTTTTAAAGACAGGTGGGATCATGATTGTTGATAATGTCTTGTGGAAAGGCATTGTCCTAGATGTTAACAATGGAACCGTCAACATTTCCAATGATAGCTCTGATGCACAAGAGGTAAAGAAGTCGAGAAGAGCACGTAAACTAGCAAATGCTGTGCATGACTTCAATAGTGCTATCGTCAACGACTCTCGTGTAGAGGTTGTAATGCTCAACATGCGCGATGGGCTGTCCATAATACGTAAGAAAAAAGAATAGGATTTATCTTCAGCCAATAAACTTATGATTAATCAGTTTGCTTTAATTTTCTAGATGATCGCGAAGACCTTCTTGAGCTTTACTACAAGTCTCCAATCATCAGTTTCAAGCTTATCCTTAAAGTTCTCCTTCAACGCATTAATGGAAGCACGAGTCAGTGTGGAGTACAATGAATGAGTAGAGTCGAACTGGCGTCCGTATGTGATAGTAGGATTATGCTCGTTCACAATTCTGATTGCTACAGAGACACCCTTTCTTGCAGTTTCCTGCTCTTTCCCATTTGCCTCGATCGATGTGACCTTCCCTACATGAAGTCCACCAAGTGCAGGAATACATAAAGGTGTGCCAACCTTCAAAATACCCTCAACAATCTCGACTCCCACAATAATGGGATCTTTCTGATTGAACACATGTTGTGGAAGAATTCTTACAACACTGGGAAAAACTGCGACACTGTAGAACAAAAAGTTGGAGAAATAATAGAGGTGAGAAAAAGAAACTATCGTAGTTCAATAGTAGTGAAGACAAAGAAACTTACGCTGCAGCCTCTTGCCTTCTCTGTTCCATCAGATTTTCCATAAATCTTGTAAACTGGTCAAAGAGATGATAAATGATATCAGCAGTAAAGATTCTGACACCCATTTCCTTAGCATGGTCTCTTGCTTCGTTGCTTATATCAACGTCAAATGCAAGAATCGTCGCGTATTCAGATTTCCCCTTTTCATTCATGATGGAAATTCTAGTTACGTCGCGCTTGTGGATTCCTCCAATTCCTACAGCACTGACTGGGATGGGAGGCTTGGTCTCTTCACGAAGAAACTGAAGAAGAGCTTCAAGAGCCCCAAGAGTAGAAGCTTGAACCATAACTCCAACCTTATCGGTATTCAATTTATTCTGAATGGATGTCAAATCAGACATGACCTCTGCCTTTATATCTTCTTCCTCGTCATCATTGTTGATCACCAATACAGATGTTCCAGCCATGACCTTATCCAACCCATTTCCGATGAGCTTGACTCCGAGCGCACCTTTTACCTCTTTGTGGTGAATATACTCGGACTTGACACGCAATTCTCGACTAGGGGGCGGAGTCAAGAGACCTCTAATTTCTGCAACGACTGGACCATCTAGGGTACAGAACACCGCCTTATCACCCTCGCGTAAATATCCGTTCACAACAAGAACATCTACAGTCATCCCAAGGCCATCAATCTGTTTGACCTCAAGTACTGTACACTGCAAATTTGCATGCCACATGATTTGACGCCATAGCTTACGCTGGGCCATCTGACAAAGAAGGAGCAAGATGTCCTGAACGCCTTCTCCAGAAATAGCAGACGTAGGAACAAGAGGGACAAAATCTGAGTTCTCCCAATCATCGTCTCCCATCTCCCAATATATATTTGAGTTAATTCCTTTTTCTTGAAGCTGAAGTTTCACCTCTGCTGAGCGAGTGCGGAATTCTGAAACGGTTCCTTCGGGCTGCTTCTTCAACGCATCACGGATGGGAGTGTCGGGACATACTTGCCAATCATAACAGCGATCGATTTTATTCAAAGCGACAACAAAAGGAGTACCACGCTTTTGCAACATATTTAAACTTTCAATAGTTTGCTGTTCGAGTCCATGCATCAAATCAACAACCAGGATTGCAACATCACACAAAGAAGAACCACGTGATCTCAAGTTGGTGAAAGATTCTTGAAAAAAGCCAGAGTATTCAAAGTGAGAATCATAGCACCTCGGGAAATATAAGATGAGAAATCTATGTGAACTTACCATGGCCAGGAGTGTCAATAACTAGCATTCCAGGTACTGTGATTTCAAATGCCTCAGACTCTCTCAATTTGGCAGTCTGCCCAAGAAGAGTTTTTTGTTCAAAGAAAGTTGCACCAATTTGTTGAGTAATACCTCCAGCTTCTCCACCCTGAACATTTGTCTTACGGATCTTATCCAAAAGTTTTGTTTTACCAGTATCTACATGGCCCATAATTACTGCGATAGGACAACGCAAATCATCTCTTGATCTAGCAGCAAGATTTGCCTTTTCTTGCTCCTCGCGCTTCTTCTTTCCTTCCTCGCGCTTTTGTGCCTTCATTTGATCTTGGAGTTTCATTTCTTTCTGTTCGTCTAACAATTTCTCTCTCTTTTCAGCTTCTATTCTATCACGCTCCCGGCGTTCAAGGCCTAGCTTCCTAAGACGTTCCACTTCTACCCTTTTCTCCTTTTCGATCAAATCCTCTTCATCGTCGTCATCATCATCGTCATCATCAATCTTGATAGATTCAAGTTTTGCCTCGAGATCATCAAATCGACCACCATCTGAGTCTGCATCCCAATCGTCTCCAGAATCGGCATCCCATTCATCATTTACAGGCTCATGTGTAGGCTCATCTTTTATGGTATCAGGTTCAGGTGCAGGCACATCTTTTATGGTGTCAGGCTCAGGTACAGCATTTTCTTTTGCCTCAATTTCATCGTCTTCTTTCTCCCAGTCATCGCCTACTTCTTCCTCTTCTTTCTGTCTCTGTTTCTTCCTATCGCCATAGACAGGTTTCTTTTTCTTTTCGCCAGTGTTTTTATTTCCAACAACCATACCCGCAGCTTTCATAGCCTCAAGTCTCTGCTGGGCGAATGCTGCCTTTTGTTTCTGCGCTTTAGTCATGTAAGTTCCTTCTTTCTTCTGTCTTTCAATCTTTTCTTGCTTTTTCCGTTTCTTTTTGTCCTTCTCATCTTCAATGCGTTTCCTCTCAGCTTCTTCTGTAGCTTCCAAATCTGCAACGCGCTGCCGTTCAGCTTCTTCAGCGGCAAGGATGCGTTCTTCCTCTTCGCGCTGCACACGAAGACGCTCAGCAATCAATTTACCCTTGGAGGAAACCTATTATTGATTAGAAAAGATGCAGTTAGCAATATACCAGTCGAGACGAAGACCAGTTTTCTATGACCCATAACCCGATGAACTAAATCAAATTCACATACCTTGCTGTCATCTTTTGCTGCTACATCGCCTCCTGCTCCAGCACCCTTCTTTTTCTTCTTTCTTTTCTTCTTTGCGCCGCTACTATCACCTGCATCAACAGGAGCCGCTCCTGAAGCAGCCAAAAACGCTGCTGCAGCATCCAGTACAGCGGGTGATTTGTCTTCTTTCGACTCCAAATTATCTTCTTCCTTTCTTGGATCTTCCACTAAAGCTGGAGCCTCAGATGCATTAGTTACAGCCTCAGCTTGTAGCAGTGCATCCCAATCGTCGTCTTCTGCTACCTGGGTCTTGCCCTTCTTTTTATTCTTCTTGGGAGCCATCCTTTCGACTT
>Ga0306864_1001191_pt1 | contig 10883 bp, 9 predicted proteins | sample AntRauTorckE5430_FD_190448 | JGI IMG/M metagenome (GOLD analysis project Ga0306864, IMG submission 190448) | Saline lake microbial communities from Rauer Islands, Antarctica - Metagenome Torckler E5 #430 (v2) (version 2) | ecosystem: Environmental > Aquatic > Non-marine Saline and Alkaline >...
CGTTTGTATCGGAATTAAAGAAGAAAAAAGTCATTTTATCACTTACGCAACAGGACGAGTGGGAAGATTATTTTAAGGCTTATAAAACTGAAATAAATACGTTACAAGCTGAAATCAATCAAATTGATAGGGAAATTGATAAAATGGTTTATGAGTTGTATGGATTGACGGAAGATGAGATAAAGATTGTTGAGGGTGCTTAAAAAATAAAAACGGTTCACTAAATCTTTAGTGAACCGTTTTTTTATTCCAAAATCAAATCTTCGTCATTATACTCATTCAATTGTTCCCGAACTAAATCATAAGGTATCATTATTTTGTAAGTTGTAAATTGTCGTTTTGGAGGATCATCATCATTTGATATATCCCAATGTAATTCTTTTACGACATCTACAACCCGTGTTTTACCTTTAGTAATTTTAGCATTTCCACCCATTAAAGAATTATTAATACTTTCAATATCCTTTGATAGCATTGATTGAATTAAAAAATTGCCGCCTTGACTAACCCTAATACGTTGTAAACCTATCTGACTATCAGATAAAGAACAATCGGCTCTATCATCAGATAATAACCCTTCTAAATAGTCCTTTAAAAATGGAAATACTGCAGGATTAACTTTTGGTGTCGATTCTTCCATTCCATTAATAGAATCATTACTTTGACGACTTATATAAGCCTGTTGTTTACAGCTATCCGAACAATATTTTCTATCGCTTCTTGTAGCTTCAAATTCTTGCCCACATTGTTGGCAGTTATTGACTTTCATTCGTTTTTGTTTATAATTTACAAACCGTTAATTACTGTCAATAATCATAAATAACGGTCAATAAATCGTATGATAAAATAGTAGCATTATTGCCTAAAAAAATACCTAATCGTAAATCAATCATTTATCCGTAAATAACCGTGAATAACCGTATTAAAGCAGTCAATCAAAACGTAATTACTCGTTAGTCAAACCGTAACAAATTGACGGTTATCCCTAAAACATTACCGTATGGTGGTCTAAAATACGTATGCTATTAAAGAGTTTATTTCTTACGTCCTTTGTTCAACTTCCTACCAGTTCTATTTTCCCAGTTTTCAATCCTACACGTATCAGAACAATATCTGGCGTTCCAATGCTTGTAAGTGAACACAGAACTGCAATTTTTACACGTCCTTTCGTTGGCTGCCAGTTTCCTACGTTCACCGTTATTACGTTCACCGTTGTTCTGTTGGATTGCTTCCGTATCCAATTGATATTCCGTTGGTACGGTTGCCGTATAATTTGCCGTGTTGCTGCCTAAGTTTTGAATATTGGGTGATATGCTGTTATTTTGATATTCATTGTTATCGGATTTATTAAAACCGATTTGCCGAACGTTGGCAGCAATGGACGGTTTGTTGGCGTGTTCGTTCGTTGGTTTTATTGCCGTTTCTGCTTTATATGCTATTTCATTGGTGCGAATTTGACCGTAACGAAACCTATCTAAACCTATCAATTTTACAACTTTATTATAAAACCAGTGATAGAATTTATCATATAAACCAACTATCAAAACCCAAACTAAAATTGGTCTAAAACTCAATTCCTTTACTTCAACCGATTGCCCCGAACCTTTAAAAAATACTTCAGCATAAATGATAGATACCCAACTCAACAAAATGAATACCACCAATATTGGCTTGGTGTATCGTTGCACCATTGCCCAAAGGTCAGCCTGTGCCGTTGTGTTTCCTTCAATATCATCTATGCGTTTATCGTAGGTGGTTTCTATCCGTTCTGTTGCCGTTGTTTTATTGGTTTCTAAGGTTACCAACTCTTTATTCAATTTGGCATCTAAAGCGATTAAAACTCTGTTTTTTTGTGCCAACGTTGTATCAATTTTGACCGTATAAGCATCGTATTTTTGTTTGTCATCGGAAACCGTCCAACGGTTTGTCCGATTTTCATTTACAATACCGTCATAGTGGAGTGTCTTCTCTTGGGTTTGTCGGTTGTGGTCGTTTCTAATTAAACTACCCTTTTGGCTGTATTTTGCCGTCACTTTAGCAATTTCGATATTTTTCAAACTATCCAAACCAAAGGTTTTATCAGTTACACGTACATTCGTCAAACTGTGGAAGCTCGCAGTTTGTCCTAATACACTGAACCACAAATTAGAACCACATAACGCCAAAACAAACAGGACATTAAAAACAAATAAAATCCAACTCTCACGGCTCACAAATTCCTTATTTGCGATTTGTCGAACGATCCGAACCAAATAGACCCGAACGCCCAAGAACTCGAAAATATAAACTGCCAATAATCCTAAAATCATTGGAACGAAATTAGACCATACAAGGAATGGTTGATAAATTCCTTGTGCAGCACTGAACACAAAATGAAATTCAGTAATTCCCGAAACAAACTGCCCAAAGTAGCCGATTAGTAGCGTCACACTTTGTGCCTTGAAAAACAAATTGAAAAAGTTTTTGTCGGTTGCATCGGTTAAAACTTCTTTTTGTACCTTTCTCATAGTTTTTAAATTTTTGCCTTGCGATGTTTGTTGGTAGCAGAATCGCAAGGCATTTTTTTTAAAAATATTTTTGATTATAAATAATTGATTTTCAATTGATTAACTTTTTTTTAAAAGTTTTTTTACTGAAACTTTATTTTTTTATAGTTTAAAAGTGAATTTCTGCTTACTTAGTTACTTAGTTTTGATTTAACTCATTGATAATCAAAACTTTAATTTATCAAAACCACTTAAAAACGACCTTACTTAGTGCTTACTTAGTACCTACTTAGTTACTTAGTAGATTAGTTCCGAAAACTAAGTAACTAAGTAACCAACTAAGTAAGTAGAAAAACACCTTACTTACTTAGTTTACTTTATTGATTATCAGTTATTTATATCCTACTAAGTAACTAAGTAAGTAAAAAACAACTTTCTGTAAATTAAAAAGGTGATTGACTTTCCGTTTTTAATTTTTTTACCCAATAACCCTTTTTTTGGTAGTTACATTCTTTAAAAAATTTAGATATTTTTTCAAAGTTCAAAGTCTGTAATGCTTTACCAATATTCCCGATATGAATTTTATCTTTTATGCCCTGCTGCTCGAAGTAAAGTTTAATATCAGTTGCCGTCATAAATTCGCCAGTTTCCTCGGTTGCTGCTATAAAGTGGTTTTGTAGAAGTTCCATTTCAAAGGACTGGATAAAGTGTTGTTTATTATTCGCTTCCGATTGTTCCAACTCACCTTTATCTACCAAATACTTAAAACCACTATTCAATAAGTAATAGGCTTGTGCATACACTTTGTCAATATCAATATTTTTAGAATAGCCGTTTTTACCTCCGTTATCGTGTTGTATCGTATAAATAGGAAAAACCAACCAACGGACGTTCCCAGTTGTATCGGTCAAAAATTCATCATCATTAGTACTGGCAAAAAAACTGGCTGTTCGCTTTAGAAAAGTATCTGTTCTGTCATAAGGAATTCTGGCTTTTACGGTGTCGATTGTCATAAACTTTTTAACCAGATTTATTTCCTTTCTTGGCATACCGCCCAACTCGTCTAAATTGATAATCAAATTAGTACAAAGTGAAATCCTACCGTCCTTATTTTGGAAATCAATATCATCTGTGATATACTTCTTTAGTCCTTTTGGACAAAGGAAACGGATGAACGAAGATTTACCCGCATTTTGTCCGCCAACAAGCGTAAAACATTGTTTATTAAAAGCGATATGACCTAAACCACAAGCCAACATTCTAACCAACATTTTTTTAAATTGAGTATTGAACCAGTGTTGGTCGTGTGCCTTTACATAGTTGGCTAATTCCGTTATATAATCGGTGTCGCTCGGTGTCCACTCAGGTAAGTTTTCGCAATAATCTGAAATAGGATAATACTTTGGTACAAAATCCGATTTTAACAAAGCAATTAACGGACTTTCAACACCTGACAAACCTTGTTCCAATAAGGCAACGATTAAATTATTTTCATTCAAAATCTCATAAGTAGATTTACCTTTTTTTTGTACTTCAAATTCGTTTGAAACCGTGTTATACCTTAGGTTATAGTGTAGCGTCAAATAGTTCTTTATTTGAATAATCTTTGGCGTTTTATCTCCTAACTTGGTGTAGTTTTTTTCTGTGGTTTCGTTATTATTTTTATTTGAAGTTTCGACTTTTTCATTAGGCGTTTTCGTTTGATTTTTCGCCGTTTTTTTAGTCTTTCGTAATGACTTCCCTAAAATGCTATTTACCGTTTGATACGTCAATATTTCATTACAGTATTTGAATATTTGACTATCTGTATAAGTACTTAAATTGCTTTTGTTTGATACGGTTTTATAGGCACTATTTATGGTTTTTTCAATCTCTGATTTATCAAATTTATCGCTGGTGTGCAATTCCTCAAAATTGGAAATACAGAAGGTTTGAACGGTGGATTTATCCAAACCCCATTCAAACGCAATACACGAAAATTCAAAAACCGTAGTATTTCGGGTTTTACCTCGACGTTTCGCAACCTCCAAAACCAATTTTAATTTATCGCCATCGGTTAATGGTACGTCAATTTGGTCATGGTTCTTCTTCGCTTCAACTACCTTTTCTGGTCCCTGGCTTACTTTGTCCGCAATAGTGAAAATTTGACTATTTTCATTACAATAAAAATCACTTCCAACGGCTGTAAAATACCAATGTCGGGAGTAGTTGCTGGTCGCCTTATCAATGTGTGGTTTCGTCTTATCGGTCGTCAATCCTGTGACCACTGACAAATGGTTGATTAACCGCTCATAATACGTTTTGTGTGTTTCTGTGGTAGCATTAGACCATATCATCACACGGCAACCGTTATAACTCGGTGATGGAAAAGCAGCGAAAACAAAAGGCGATTTTTCACAAGCCTTTAAGACTTCGACATATTGGAATTGTTCCAACTTATCAATATCAAACACCAATAGCGGAATATATTTAACCAGTCCGTTGCTGGCTCTTTTGCTAAATTCACCAATCAAAAATCCATCAAGATTATTTTTTGCTTTTTTATATTCCTGTGGATTCTCATTTGCTAATCTTGCTATGTGTGCGGCTTGTTTTGTCTTACCCTCACTACTATCCTGTATCGCTGTAAATAACTCGTTTAAAGTAGTTTTTTTAGTGATATTGGTTTGTGTTCCCTTGACTAATGAAACTGGTATATCTAGGCGTTCTCTGCCATATATTTCTAAACTCATAATTTTATATAAAAAAAGGCAATACCAAACCCTCAAAAGGTTTGATACTGCCTAATTGTCCAAACGTTAATAACTTAATGTTTCAATTACTTCATCAATTTCATCACCATACAACATTGACTTTTTTCTTAGTGAAAATAATTGTCGTTGTGCTTTCAATCGCTCTTTCCTTTCGTCAAGGCATTTTTCAATGAATTTACCTTTTTCCTCAATCTGAAAAATTAAGTCATTACTGAACTTCTTATTTTCGTGTTCCAAACTTTCAATACGCTGCTCTAACTTGCGTATATGCTCTTTTTTGCTTACTTTTGTTGGCATTATATTTATATTTATTAAATTGAATAATGAAAAGCCGAACTCCCCAGTTGCGGCTTTTTTTTGTTTACGCTACCTTCATTCTACAACCGTCCACCATTTCAAGGATTTCAGACCGTTTAAAAAGGATTTTTCCACCAACATTGTAAGCGATTAATACCCCTTTTTCTTTCCATCTGTGAAGTGTTGGACGGCTGATTTTCAACCATTCCATTACATTATTTGAGGTCAAAAATTCTACTGGTTTATTCGCTTCAAATTCATTTTGAAGGACAGCTAAGGTGTCACCCAAGTCACAAACTGTCTGCTGTAATTCGTCTATCATAATTTAATTATTTTGTTGTTAGCACAATTTATTTTTATGCACTCATTTTTGTTAAAAAAATACCTTTGATTGCCATTATAAATCAAAGGTACAAAATGTGTGCATAAAAAAATAATATGCTAACGTTATTTTTATCGCATTATGAGTTTATCTCCATCAAGCCGATGAAGAAGTTTAGTTAAATCACCATATTTGTTTTGTAATGTTGCGTTGATAATTCCGTCAATTCCGATTACATTATTTTCTATACCTAAATCTAAAAGCTCTGATTTTTTCAACGATAATCTTCTAAAAAGTAGAATCACATCATCTTCGTCACCCTCTTTTAAATTTTTTACAAAGTCTTTTACGAAATTAATGTAGTCATTTCTTTTACCTTTTATTAGCCAATCGTATATCGTAAACTGTTTATTATCAGTAATTGCTATAAAATTAGCATATAAAGAAAAGTTTATCATTTGAGGCAGTATGAAATTACTTGCAATGCCGTATTCAGTCTGATATGAAAGAATATTGGATAATGTATCTTGTCCATACTCATCATATATAAGTTTTATTTTTTCGGTAATGAATAAGTCTTTTGCTTTCTCAAATTGATTTACCGTTAATACGGCTTTTGATATGGCATTAAAATTACCTGAAAGAATATCATTTATTTTATCAAGAATAATTATTTTATATAATCGTAACCTGTTACCTAAGCCTTTTAATATAAAGTCATTTCCTAACTTTTCCTCTTCATATCTTATTAATCCGATAATTTGATTTTCTGATAGTTTAATTTCACCTCTCAAATCATCTTTTTCAGATGACATAACTTCAAGCCATTTATTAAAATCATTTAGATATTCTTCTGGAACAAAAAGTTGAGGAATAAATTTGAATTTAGTGTTTTTGCGATTATAACCAACCCTAACATATAAAGGATAGAACTTTTGTTCTTCAATTGTGGAAGGTTTCAAAGCAGTATTAGGATAGAATGTTATATTAATAGTCTTTTGTGCCATAATCACCAGTCAATGTCTTCCAATAGCTTCGCCAGTAGTTCTGGATTATCGTCCACATATCGCATTGTTTCCTGTGGTGTTGAATGTTGCATTAATCGCTGTAACATTGGAAGCGGCACTTTTACGGCTGCCAAAGTTGCAAAGGTTTTTCTACCTACGTGTGTTGTTAGCGTTTTATGAACATTCGCCAGTTCTGCAATATTTTTTAACTTGCGGTTTGCGTCTTGGTTTGATAGTTTAAAAAATGGCAATTCGTCAAACTGCCTTGTGTCGTTGTAATAAGCTCTATTTAAGTACTTTAAGAGTACTTGTTCGGGCTTACTTCGTTTCCCTTGTTCGGGAAATATCGTGTATAAAGGTACAGCCATAAATTTGCCTGGTTTCTGTGTCTTCATTCTAAGTATTAAGCCTTTATCTGTGGTTTCGAGATTAGATTTACTAACTCTTGTATAATCCGAATATCTTAAACCAGTATAACATGAAAATAGAAAAGCATCTCTAACTAAATTCATGGTTGTATCAAATTCAAAATCTAAATTTTCAATTCGTTCCAATTCACGTTCCGACAAAGATATTTTTTCAACCTCCTCTGATTTCGGTGTAAAATTCTTGTAGGGATTTTTATCTATTTTAAAAAGGTCGTGTTTAATCGCTAAATTAATGTAGGTTTTCACGTCCTTATGATGCTTTTTAACCGTGTTAGTTCCTAAACCTTCTTTGTATAGGAAACTATCAAAACGACTTATAAAAGCATAACATAAATCATCAAAATATACTTTATTATTCCGATTGAACGATAATAGTTTTTTTAAACTAGACCGCCTTGTTTTAATGGTATTTTTACTTAGGTAGGCAGAATCATTCAATTCCTGTTCGTAAAAGTCTGTGAAGCTCGTCCGATTACTTCTAAAATCAGTATAATTAGTAATTCGTCCAACACGACAACTGCCGTGACGGTTAATTATTTGACGCTCGTACTCTTTGATTTTGATAATCTGCTCCTGTATGCGTTTATTCAAAATAAAAGCGTCTGAATGGGAATTTTTAACCTCTAGGCGTTTCTCATTCCAGTAAACAGGTTCAACACTTATTCCTGTTTGAATATGTTTCTGGATTCCATTTTGGTAGCACCTAATAGTAATAGGTGCAGTTCCATTTTGTTTCAATCGGTTTTTACGATTGAAGTCAACTTTATACGTAATCAATTTCAAGTTATCCATTTGTTGTCACTTTTTGAATGAAAAAAATCAAGTGGCAATCAAGATATTTCTTCTTGGTACAAAAACGGAAACAAAAACAACTTAGAAACAATTGATACTAAACGATAAAAGGTGATACAAGCTGTTACACCGTATCACCTTTCGAGTATTGCAAATAAACAATTTCGACTGCTTATTTGATACTATTTGATAACTGCTTTTACAGTGTTTGGTGGTGCCTCCAGGAATCGAACCAGGGACACCAGGATTTTCAGTCCTGTGCTCTACCAACTGAGCTAAGGCACCAAACCTGCCTTTTTATTAAAGCGATGCAAAGGTAACACTATTTTTAAAACTACCAAACATCCAAGATTATTTTTTAGTGTTTTTACAAAAAAAAATTGATAGATTTTTTAATTTCAGATTTCAGTTCTAATTTATCTTTCAAGAAATGAGTTGTTAATCGGTTGTCTAAAATTCAGACACATTATAAAATAAGGACAGTATTTTATCTTATTCTATTTTCGTGGCAGAATACCGCAACGTTTGTCTAATTTATCGGCTAACGAATAAGAACCTTTGAACAAAGATGGTAACTACTCGTGTTTTAAAGGCGATAAAGGTTTAATGTATCTTGATGATAAAGTTAAATAATAACGAATGATATTTTCTCAGCAGAACATTTTGAAACCTATAAATCAAAATATTCTCAGACAAAGAAATAAAACTATGGAAGATAATCAAAGCAATAATCAGGAACCTTACGAGCCTGAAAATAATGAAGATGTGAATGTGACAGAAGCGAAACTTTGGTCAAAAGTCACGAATTACGCCCAAAGAGCAGGGGTTAAGTTAATTTATAGCGTCCTTTTAATGTGGTACGCTTATGAGCGAAAAGATACGCCACCTTGGGCAAAACGGATTATTTTGGGTGCGTTAGCGTACTTCATCTCGCCCATAGATTTTATTCCGGACTTAACACCGTTCCTTGGTTTTACAGATGATTTAGGGATTTTAGGAATGGGTTTAGTCGCCATTGCTGCCTATATTAATGATGATGTTCGCAAAAATGCAAGAGAACGCTTGAGTAAATGGTTCAAAAATTATAAAGAATCAGATTTGCGGGAAGTTGATGATAAATTGTAGTTGGTGATTTGTGATTCGTTACTCGGTATCTGGTAAACGTACAATAATCTGCAAAATCACAATAATTATGATAAAAAATTGCATAGTAATTTCATCATGAATCACGAAATCAAACAAAGATGACCAGACCAAAACCGGAAGAAACCGTTGCGTATTTTCATCGCTATATTAATTTAGTGGACGATGGAAACATTGTGGAACTTTTAGCTGTGAACCATGCTAAAACACAGGAAATGATTAGAAATACGCCTACTGAAAAAGGGGGATATCGCTATGCGGAAGGTAAATGGAATATCAAAGAAGTGTATTTGCACTTGATGGATGTGGAGCGAATTATGACTTACCGAGCCTTGCGTTTTGCTCGGAATGATGGTTCGGATTTACTCGGTTTTAACGATGACGAATATGTTTTAAACGCTAACTCTGAAAATCGAACTTTAGCTGATATTGCGGAAGAGTTTAAAGCGGTTCGACAAGCTACGATTGCAATGGTCAAACATTTTACGACCGAAATGATGGATAGAACTGGAACGGTAAATGGCGGCTCTGCATCGGTTCGTGGCTTGTTGTACATTATCGCTGGGCATGAATTACACCACCAAAATATTTTGGAAGAACGGTACTTTTGAGTCGTTTTTAGAGGGAAATACTATTAAAAAAGCGAGTCGTGACTTTGGTCAGGATTCGCTTTTTTTAGTTTTAACGATAAAAAGATGCACAAAAATCACTCATCTAATTCCGCCTTTAACTCCCCAACATACCGATTTCGCAGCTCGTGTTTTACCGTAAAATTGCACCAATGACAATGTGGTTTGCCGCAGCCTTCGTAGAATTCATGGTTCATGATTTTGGCATAAGATTCTGTTATTTGTTGCGTAACTGTTCGCAAATGATTAGGGTGAAAATCAATATTGACGAATTGATTTTTTCCTGTTTTAATATCTGGTTCGACGTAGTCAATTTTACCTTCAGAAACGATAAAATCACGGCGGTGGTAATTTTCCAACAGCAATTTATAAAATACGACTTGTCGCCAGTAATCCCCACCTAACGGATGTTTTTCGCTTGGCGGTTCTGTTTTTTGAGGACGATATTTTCCAGTTTTATAATCAATAATGCGAACGTAATTCAGTTCGATTTTTTCGATTTTATCAATTGAACCTTTGACGGGAACGCCTTGTATTTCCACGTTTCGCACGTCTAATTCGGCTTCAATTAATTTATTACCAATAAAATATTCTAAACGATTTTTGTAATAAATCGGTAAATCTTGTTTACCCAAAGCCAAACGGCGCTGGTATTGTTCGGGCGTAAGGTTGGTTTTTTGGCGGTCGAGTTCACCTTCAAAATCTCGGAAAACGGCAATAAAATTCGGAATTTCAGGAAACTGAAAATTATGAATTTTTTCTGCCATGCGTCGCAAAGCGTAATGCACTGCCGTTCCGTAACTCGCCGCTTCGCTGCTCGTATAAGGCACTTTCAAAACGCTTTCATAATAAAAAGTCAGCGGACATTCCAAATACCGACATAAAGCCGTTGCACTCATCACAAAACCTTCTAAAAGTGCTGCTGCTGCTGCCTTTGAAAGCGGTGCGATACTTGGTTTATTGCTTTCGGTGAGGAGCAAAAGTTGGGTATCAAAAATGGCATTATTTTCTAAATTTCGTTCTTCA
>Ga0306864_1001193_pt1 | contig 10877 bp, 6 predicted proteins | sample AntRauTorckE5430_FD_190448 | JGI IMG/M metagenome (GOLD analysis project Ga0306864, IMG submission 190448) | Saline lake microbial communities from Rauer Islands, Antarctica - Metagenome Torckler E5 #430 (v2) (version 2) | ecosystem: Environmental > Aquatic > Non-marine Saline and Alkaline >...
ATCAACAGTTTCTCAAGGACTTTGTCGGAGACTATCGCTTCAGTCGGCGGAGTGATGATCAGATTGCTGTTACTATTGCTGCAATTATGGAACAATCTACAATGGAAGCTAGCATACCTAGGATTGCAGAACAGAGGGGAACTTTTGCTAATTTGACACTGCATATATCACATCATGGCCGGTTTGATGGAAAGCGCGAGCGTTCGCCAGTACGGGCAGAAGCCATGTTTGATAAAATGAAAAAAACTTGGCCTGGTTTGGATGAGCGTTGCAGAAGATTCTATTAGGTATCCAATTGAAGCACCATTGTAGAAATACAACATCATTCATAAGACAGTATGGTAGAAAAGATATGTTCCACATCTTGATTAGTTGCGTACTAAATTAGAAATGCTGTGTCGTCTAGAGTTATAAACTGAATCTTCGTCTGTTGACTGTGCGGTATGATCGAGTAATCAATTCAGTACGATCAAACTTTTAAGTCAAGAAAACTGTGCAAAGATGTTACTTCAGCTTAGTATAAGAATTTTGAAAATGCTAATCGTCAAAAAGTTGTCGATTGTGTGCAAAAGCATGTTCCCACGTTGCGCCTTAGCAACTGCAAAGTTATATTTCTTCTGCTAGCTACTAGCTGGAGATCAGAATAAAACCGAATTACAATTGAGAAAGGAATCAGGATTGTAAACATTGAGGATTGAGGTTTTCTGGATGGTGTCATAAGCCTTTCAGTGAATTATGAGCAACAGCGATGGAATGACTGATGTTTGATGTGGTGCGAATGTGCACATCCTCGCAAAGTGTGTTCTTTGTTCTTTTAGATATGTGATGAACAAAAGGCCTCTCTTAAAAAGAAGACGAGATGAAGAATGAAGATGCATCACAGATTCAAGAATTGTTGGTATGGTAGAGTGTGGTAGGTAGCTGTAGGTATATGGTATCTATGAAAGATTAAAGTCCAGCATTCACTCTTTTCATTATATCTATCTAGCTAGCTTCCAGCTCGCAAATTCTGTGTATTATTCCCTGGCACGTAAGGTGCTACTAGTTACCATGGATGATACAAGTGAAGCAGCTATCGTTGATAGTAGCCTCTCAAGGAACTACGGATCAGTACCTGCTTCTGAATACGAATTATCTACAGCTACGTCCCATAATGACATGCCGCTCATGAGCCATATTTCCATTTCTGCCATGCTTTCCACTGCGTTTAGTTATGGGTGCATTATGACCACCCTGTTTCTTCTTACTTTACCCATCGAATGCCAAAGAATTGAACAGGAGTCTAGTGAGTACTATTCATACACAATTCGCAAGTCAATCGCCCTTGGTGTTTTCGCTGCAATTGCAGGGCTATCGCAGTTTATTTCTCCTTTGGTGGGTTTACTAAGTGACAACTTTGAGCCAAAAGGGAAGATGCGACAATTAGGGAAAAGGCTGCCATATTTGATTTTCGGGACTATACTGGTGGTAATTGGTATGGTCGGACAACTATATTCTAGTTCTCCTATTCATATACTGGCCGGGGTTGACACGGAAAACAACTCATTCATATCAGGAAAAACTGTTACAATGGGAGGAGCTTGGTTACAATATTCCATATTCTTTATGGTGTCATCAGTAGGGTTGAATATAGCATACACTGTCATGTTAGCAATGATACCTGAATACGTGCCACGCTCTCAAACTGGTGCTGCAAACGGAACTTTGGCATTGATGGTTATTTTAGGAAGTTTTTTTGGATTTGGTATGTTTCATCTTGTCATGAGTCAGAGTGTACTAGCAATGTATAAATTATATTCTTGCGTAGGAGCTACCTCTGGGATTATAACTTATATTCAAGTAAGAAACAGAGAACATGTGTTGGCTGAAAGACGAAAGAATAACTGCGAATCAGAGTTGGACGAGAGAGAACGAGTGCCTGCTGTACAGACGGTAGAAAATTGTGGCAATAATAGCGTAGCGCAGGTCGAGCAAGCTCCGGCAATCCATGAACTTGGATTTGTGCTATTATACGAACCATTGTTGACAAAGACGCAATCTGAAATCTTGTCTGCCTTTTGGATTGATATCTCACATCATCACGATTTCTTTGTGGTTACAATTTCCAGGTAAGTTCGTAGTTTCATTACCCATAGTTTCGTAACCTTTCTCTGCGATCTATCCTCACTCTGACTTCCTTGCCATCGTCAGATTTTTTTATTACATGGGGATCTCAACTCAGACGTTCTTTCTTTACTTTATACACGACGAACTGGCACAAACAGCAACGACCTTAAATCCAGAGGGGACAGTTGCATTGCTGGCAATGTTGGGGCAGGCAGCAGGTGCAATAACATGCTATCCTATTGGTATCATTTCAGATCAATACTTTAACAGCCGGCGAAAACCATTTGTGTATGCTGCATGCATTTGTCTTGGATTGGGTAACCTAGCTTTAGTCCTTTGCACAAACTTGGAACAAATGATGATGGTAGTTACCTTACTCGGCGCGGCAAATGGTATGTACTTGACAATGGATACCAGTTTAGCTGTAGACACTTTGGAAATTGATTCTAATGGTCAGGCAAACAGTGATGATATGCACGAGGTCGTAGGTGCCGCTCAATTGCTAGGAGTTTGGGGTGTATTTGGATTTATTGGGAGTGCCATGGGCCCTTTGATTGGTGGCATTGTCCTTACATTTATTGGGCGGCAAGATACGAATTTTGGTCAATTTTACAGTCTCCAGGCCTACCAGTTTTTATTTTCTTTGACAGCTGTGTATTTTCTTTGTTCCGCTGTTTCATTGGCATTTGTAAAGAAGAAGGGTGTGTAGAGTAGAAAGATAATTGCATTAATAGTGTTTATGAAAGTCCTACAAGTTATTATCATCATTGCTCTAGCTGGTATGCCCTGCTGGTCCTGCTGCATAGCTCACGGCATCGATGCAGCTTCTCCTTAAAAAAATGCGCATCGTTCCCTCATAATCACATGCAACAATAGCTGCTGATGAAAAGTCATGATTGATGTTATTCAATGTGACCATTGTCGGAAAGAGTCCACTGGAGAGAATGGACTCCTTTGCACTTTTGCTTGGGACAAAAGAAGCTTCAGTGACTATTGGGGGATCGGCAGTCGTTGCCTCAAACCATTCACGAGCTTTAACTTTGTCGTACATGTGGATTCCAGTCACGTTCATATTTAGAGGATTGCGTTTGGTTGCTGTATTCCAAATAGTGCATGCTCCTTTTGATTCACTTCCTGAAATAATGAATTCTCCAGATTCACTAAATCGTGCTCTTATTTGAAGACATGTGTTTGAGTGCCCCTTGTACTTTCGCACCATGCAGAAATCGTTCATTCCAACTAGGCGCAACCGAGAATCATTCGTAGTAATAAGAAGCTGCTGTTGAATCTTTTTCTTCTTCATTGGAGTAGTAATGTTCCGAACCAATCCTGAGATCCTACCCTTTCGCTTTGTATTTCTTGGTGAACCCATTGGATCAGGCATGTCTGCCACTTTGTCATCACTCAGATTTCTAAGAAAAGTAAGTCCGGTCACTTTCTTGCCAGCTTTCCTTCCTTTTTGCTTTGTTGTGATTTGGGTGTAGTATGTCAGCTTCAGCTTCTTGAAATCAGCTGATTCGGTGATATTGTAGAAAAACACCTTGCCATTAAGCAGTCCTGCAGCAACAGATTTCCCGTCAGGACGATACCGTGCTGTTGTGATAACAGCTGGAACAGGTGCAAATATAGAAACTCGGCCATTAGGTATGTCCCATATTCGAAGCTTTTTGTCAAAGCCCCCTGTAAGGAAATATCGATCCTCTATAGGGCTGAATGAAACTGACACAACTGCATCTGGATGTGTAAAAATACTTAGACATATTGATCGCGACGGATGCCATAATCTTGCTGTCTTGTCTAGAGATCCCGATACAAGATAGCCAGTATTAGACCAAGAAAGATCAACCACATCTTTCGAGTGTTCTTCAAAAATTTGTAGCGGCTTGGGATTGACAATTATGATCTCGACTCCTAATGCATCGCCAACGCCCTCTTCGTTTTGATCATAATCTTGAACATCTTCTTCCTTGATCTGCCCTTTCCAATAATGTCCAATGTCAAATACATTCGACCCCTTGCCTTCCTTTTTTTGCTGAGGGGCTACTTCCCAAATCTTTACAACTCCATCCTTGCCACCAGTGGCGAGGAATTTTCCATCAGGGCTAAAAGAAGAGCACCAGATTGGTCCATTGTGGGCTTCCACTATTGTAGAAATGAGTAGCATCGGATTGAAATCACTCTCCTTCTTGTGTTTTCTGTTAGTTTTCACCGTATTCCTTGGTTCAGGAATAGGTTGACATTTCAATTTCTTTTCCTTTCGCCGTTTGGCATTGTTCGGCATGACAGATTTCCCCCCTTTGGCAGAAGCAATCGACGAATCTCCAGTGTCCAGCCTATTTCGGCGAAAGAAGCCTTTCTTTTCAGGAAGATTGTCATCTCCTTCTCCTTTCTCCTTAGCAGGGCCATCAACGTTCTCAATATGATGGTATTCAGTACTATCTTCATCTTCATCTTCCTCTGCATCCTCATTCTTTTTCTTTTGTCTCAGATCTCCAGTAGAAGGAAATAGATCTGTATCAACGCCAATCTTAAAGCATGGCTCTGCACTTCCATTTTTTTCCAGATCTCTGATATTATATTCCTTTCCGGTATTCATGTCCTTCAACTGGTAGATAGACCCATGTGATGATGATGGAGAACCCCGTGAACTAGCCCCGACGCTGCTACCTGACTCCTCTTGTTCCAGTTCCCTAACTGATTCATCATCAAAGTCTGAAATACTATTGCAATCCGTCAAAGCAGCAGTACTTAACCTTGGATTGAACCACGGACTTCCCGCAGCTGCTACAATATCACCAAGCGCCGAAGCGTTGGAACTGTTACGGTCAAACTGTGGTATCTGCAAGGGTTGCCGTGAATCTGCGATACCGCCTCGTTCTACCTTATCCATGTCAATAACTTCTGAAAAAACATTCACGGGCGTAAGGAAGTTGTCGGTCTCTAAATCAACTTTCGTAGGAGCTGAAGTGTGAATTTTTAGCTCTGTTGTTCTAGCTGAAATCATCGGGGATTCACTAACGTTAGCGGTGGAATCAAGCAATGAACTTTCGCTGAGCAAGTCGTCTTCTGTCGCAATTGCAGTGATTTGACCAGCATCTGTACAGGCAATGGCAGAAATTAGTTGTTCTCCTATTTCTGCCAGAGATACCGATAGGGTATTGACGTCCACAATAGATTTTGTATCTTTCTTTTCTATGAGTTGATCCATGGCTACTATTTAATAATTTTGTCCTCAATGAGTACGCGTATTAGAGGGAATGAGAAGCCGAGTCGTCAACGTTCTTTTCACAGTGGCGTTTGCGTTTTATCGACCAGTTTGCGTTTCACCTTTGCCTCCTCTCTTGATAGATTGTATTAAAAGCTTGCCGAAAGACCGGAGGAATTCTTCCATTCGTTATTAGAGGACCTTTGGATTTTGGACTTGGCTATTGATTATTTGGACGAATTGAAAATAGTGAGCATTCAACTGCTCTATCTCCCTCCCTCCCACTGGTTTGATTTAAAAGGGGTGGTAATGAAAGCCTTTATTATTGTTCTTTAGAATTCTTGGAACAACACAAACTCTTTTCATCATCTCTCATCGATCATCAATCATCAATCAACTCTCTTCAAAGAAAACATGTGTTTCTGCTTTTCTCACAAGTCTCCTTACTCACTCTCTACTCTTCTCGTCACAGCCGTTTACTACTTATCTATTGCAAGGGTAAGAACAACTCATAACTTGCTTATTGTACCCTACAGAATGTGATGATGCTTTTCTCGATGGATCGGATGCCACTCTTTAGTGCAGGCGGATAGATAATGACGATCATCATGATCGCATTGACCATGCATCAACATCAACACATGTTCGTTTGTCGTCAACGCCTCTAACTCTGCTGTTTTGTTTTCATCTAGCCATCATGTTGTCTAGAAGGAAAGAAAACTCCAATCCCAATCTTCCGTCGCCAAAACAAAGATCCTGCAAGTCCAAAAAAACAAAGGTAAAATCCAAAATCAGTCCCAAGTCCAATCATAACGCAAAATTTCGATGGTCTCCGGAGGAGGATGAACAGCTTTCGAAACTCGTGACAAAGCACGAACAAAGTCCCGGAAAGCCGCTGCAAAAAGAAGGATGGATCAAGGTTGCCGAAGAAATGAAGACAAGGAAACCGCGATCGTGTAAATATAGATTCAGTAAGTGATTCGTGTTTCATAATGGATATCTTAGCTTACACATGTACCTGGAGGTTGTAATTCATTCAAAAGACTGTATTGATTTTTCTTCTTCGCTTGCTCATCTTGCTTGTAATCACCCATCTGTAACCTATATAGAACGCAAGTCGTTCCTGGCTTCTGCCAACAACATTGTTTTCAAGGACATTGATACTCGATCCTTGCACAAAAAGACGTTGGATGAAAAGAGACCAGTCTTTGCCTCGCCCAAACCCATCTTGGTGCATTCTCTTAACCCTCAAGTTGAGAATGTAAAGAAAGTGGATGATCGAGCGCACAGACCTATCCTTGCTTCGCTCAAACCAGTGCTGGAGCCGCTACCTTGCCGCGATCCCCTCGTCGACAATGACAATGAACTTCCTCTGGAGAATAATCACCATTCACATTCTTCTATCAGGTGGTCTCCCTTTGTCTTTCACAATCCTCATGAATTTGATCATGAAAGTGATGGCATTCAACTTGAATATCAAACGACTGCACCCGAGCTAAATGACAACTTCTCTACTCAAGGAGACGACGACTCGCGCTCCAGCGACTTTAATCTTGATTTAACTCCGTTGGATCTTGACGATAATACAAATGCACTCTTGCGCAAGGAAGATGCTGATGCTGTTCTCTCTTTTTTGATTGGCGACGACGAGAATGGTCGCACACTTGATACATCTGTTCCTCGTGGATGGGCTAATATTACACATAATGAAGGCCAAGCAAATGCCAAAGCAGCAGCTGGATCATTCACTTACAGCGAGAGTGCCGGACCAAGCTGGTCAGCAAATACGCAAGTTCAGCCAGCACCTTCATTCTCCGAGAGTGACTTGATGATTGGAGATCTTGCTAGTTGCCATTCGCCAATGTTCAGTAGGTGTTCCATGTCTCGGATTACGGATCAGTCTGTGCACAACAAATCAGCTGGACGTCTCAATACTCCTCCTTCTAAGCTCATCACCGAGAAGGAAAAATTCTCTGCGATATCCACACTAACTCGTGGATCAAGGAGTCGCAAAAAGGCTCGATTATCTCCTCAAGAGAAACCAGATCAATCACTTCCATATGAGCAATTCAATGGATTCTCTCCAGGCACACCTTCCATGCCTCGCTTAGAGAAGGCTGCTGAGCTTGATATCTGTTGGACTGACACGAAACCATATTTCAGAATTGGATATGTAAATAGTGACGAGCTGTTGCAAACTCCAGGCCGAAAACCTGCCGAAAGTAATGAACATTTGTATCAAGTTCTATCGTCAAGAGGATCCAGGAGCGAACACAAAAGACCAAATTTTGCGACAACTCCACATTTTCCTCGTCCTCTTTTGAAGCCCTTTCACTCGGAACCAAATAGGCAGATCAAGCCATCTACTATGGAAGCCAATTTTCATGCGCAAGCCTTCTTGACAGAAATGCGTCCGCATCATTACCCGTCTCCAATTCAAAGCGCTCTGAAAGCTAGGGATATGAACCGAGTTCTATTTGGAATTGAAAGCCCCTGTACCTCTGAATTTTAGAATTTCTGCGTTCCATGTATCCTTACAAAGATACTGTATATGGAAGGTCATTCTATTGGAAATGCGAAAGCCTTGGCCCCTGAGCAGCAGAAATCAATGGCATATAAAAATTCCTGTATTGATAAAAGTAGCTGTATCACTTTCTGAACCCCGTTTCTTCATTAGAATGTAGATTTTCGCTTTCAATCCAATTGAAGGGTCAACACCACATTTCGTTGACTTTCTGTGTTTGCTATACTATAAGCTTGAGACTACATTAGGATTTGTCTGTAATAGCTTGAAGATTGTATCCAATGGTAATCCTATTGCAGCAGACTGCAAAAATGGATATAAATTTGTGGCTGGATCAATCTCAGTAAGCGCACTCGTGCAGTCTAGAACAATGGGTTCAAGAACTGATTCCCATTGATAGCCCTGGCGAATGGCCAAATGTAGCGGGAAATTATTGCCGAGATACGGCAGTGATGCATTCCCAGGAGCTTCTTCGAGAATTTTCCTCAAGATAATGACTTTCGTCTCTCTGTTACTCTTCTCCGATTCAGCAGACAAAATAACATGAATAAGAGGAGTGCGATTCGTGATGTCATACTCTGTGCATCCAATGGTACCGAATCTTTCAAGCGCAAGATTGAGGACGAGCATTGGAAATTCAAACCGTGAACGAGCTGCAATTAGACGGTTAAGAAAGTTTTTGTATGGTCTATCACCTGCCTTCCGCAAATGTTTATGTTCATCTACATAAAGTACCAAATCCATCAATGCAAATATGAAGTTCATTTGACTGACTCCGTGTTTGTTCTTTTTAGAATCAATTGAAGCACAATGAGATGATGAGGCAAAGCTATCAGCGTCGACCCCTATTCTTGATAAATGAAAAAGGTATTTCAATGAATGTTCCCCAATCACCTTGATATCTAAAGAAATCAGTTTATGAATGACCTGGAATCTAAGCCGAAATTCGTAAGTTGGAATCTTCTTTGGCATTCGAAGCACATCACACAAGGATAAAAGTATGGAATCTAGGACGGTGCATTCTCTCATCTGACTAGAAACTAAATCTTCATTTCCAGAAGCAAGGCCCAAAACTATGGGAAATGGCACATGTTTGGTGCAATCAACAAACGCCGAATGTAAAGCTGTTTCACCGTCAAATCCTCTCCATATTGATTCTTGAGGGTGAGTTCTCATTCGTTCTAGAGCCATTGGCCAATTTGATGAACGCAGTAAAATTATCAGCCTGGGTGTCGCATCTTGCTGGCTGGCATTAGAGGAATCGGTATCTTCATCCTCATCGTGAACTAAGCTACAACTAGCCCTGTGCATAACCATCTTTTCCGTCAAAAACAAAGGATTCGGGATGAAAGGAGCATGCCCAGAAATATTAGGAACACCTATACTTGTTCAAGTGAGTAGATAGCGTGGTGCATCAAGGTGCATCATGTGGGACCATTGTTTAGTTCCTTTTCTTCAAAACTCTTCTGACGGACTTCCAACTTTCAACGTAAATGAAAATGAGAAAAACGGCCTAATCTAATGTTGAAAACAGGTCACAATTCCAAATCAAACCACGATTGCATTCCACGATTTGACCGTCGTTTGCCACGTTAGTCATTGTTTGTCAGTCAAGTACAAAGTCCAGCCCCTGCTACAATTCATAAATTCGTTTCAATATGGCTATCGGTGCAGCAGCGGTTAACGAAAAGCAAAGTGCGGTGGCGAACAATAAAGTCAAATCATTACAAAGCTTAGCGCTCGAGTCAACCCAGTATCGGCGACCAGTCGCAATTATTTTGGCGCTCGTGATGCTGGTCATATCGAGTGCGAAAAATAAAGTCAAATCATTACAAAGCTTAGCATTTAAGCCAACCAAGTATCGGCGACCAGTTGTAATTATTGTGGCGCTCGTGATGTTGGTTATATCGACTGTTTTAATTACAGTTGGAGTTTCACAAGGTAATCGCAATGCAGGCGGTAATCAAGAGATGTATCAAGACGAAGATACAATTGCTACAATAACGTCGCGGCCATCTTCATCGCCATCTGATTCACCTACAATACAGCAAGATCTCGTCATGAATAACTTTTTAGTCGGGGCCCTAGGGTTTGATGACAGAATGTCAGGGATCCTGGTGGCAGGCTCTGCGCAATGGAAGGCAAAGCGATGGCTGGTACAGGATGATCCAATTGGATTGGATCCTTCTGATGACAGTGTTCCAGAATGGAGAATTCTACAACGTTATGCAATCGTCACGCTACAATTCTCTTTAATTGGAGATAATGAATTTAATTTAGATTGGATGAGCATGGATGAGTGCGAAAGTGTTCACATCAATTGTGACGATGACGGTTTTGTTCGTGCTCTTGAAATTGGTAAGTAAGCCCAATTGGGTCGGAAGTTATCTCTTCTTCTCAGCTTTCGCACTCTAATTCTCATATATGACCATTCTAATAGATCAGGAAGCTATATCTGGAACCATTCCAGACGAAATTGCTTTGCTTTGGAAATTAGAAAACTTAATAATGAAGAATAATAGATTTCTGACAGGCACCTTACCGGACGCAATCAAGAACAACACAGCGCTGCGGCAGATCGGTCTACACAACAACAGTTTGATAGGTACCTTACCAGATGGAATCTACAAACTGCCATTGCTCACTTATTTAAACCTGTCAGATAATCATTTTTCTGGTTCGCTCTCAAAGGATCTGGGTCAGCTAACAAAGCTCGAGAAGCTCATTCTTGACAATAATGATTTTACTGGACATCTGCTACCACTACCGTTAAGGCGCACTAAAATTAATGTTCTTAGTTTGAGCGGAAATAGGTTCAATTCAAATCTCGTCCCGGCCATGAGATTCCTACACAACTTGGAGTATCTTTATCTTGACAATAATGAGTTCATGGGAAGCCTCCCATCTTTTATAGGTTCTATGAATCAATTGAGGTCTTTGTCACTCAGCCAAAATCAATTTACTGGCACACTTCCAATCGAGTTGGGAGAGCTATCTAATTTGAGATACTTGAATATTGCCGAAAATTCGTTCCGGGGGCAA
>Ga0306864_1001194_pt1 | contig 10871 bp, 13 predicted proteins | sample AntRauTorckE5430_FD_190448 | JGI IMG/M metagenome (GOLD analysis project Ga0306864, IMG submission 190448) | Saline lake microbial communities from Rauer Islands, Antarctica - Metagenome Torckler E5 #430 (v2) (version 2) | ecosystem: Environmental > Aquatic > Non-marine Saline and Alkaline >...
TATCACTCTCATCACTGCTCTAATCACCTGGGTGAACACCCTTTCCGACTGGCTTCCCACGCTGCAGCAGCGCATGGCCAATCGCGAACGCCGAAAACGTTTGCAACACGCAAAGGGAAAACTTAGTGATGCGGAGCTGGATATTGAGATCAAGGCCATCGAGCAGAAGCTGGCTGCGTCGTAAGCCGTCCTTCATGCGCCATGCCTTGTGCCGGATCATTGTAATATGATATTGGCCCCGAGTCCTGCTCTGACATCGCCGACCATGGCACTACCGCCCTCCTCCCGAATGCTCGTTGATAGCGAGTACCTGGTGGAGCAGTTGGTTCTGGACGCGCAAGCGAACGCGCAGGCTGGGGCCCTCCCTAGGGAAGTAGCCGTTGCCGGTGAGCCGTTCTCGGCGGCTGGTGGTTTCGGTAGCAGCCGACGGAATATGCGATTCGCTTTGGTGCGTTTGTCCGGACTGATGCGCAGCAGGTCTGCCAGCGACGTGGTTGATGCGCTTATTGCCGCGTTCGGTGACGAGAGCATTGATGGTGTTTTACTCGAAGTCAATACCGGTGGTGGTGAAGTCACCGCTGCCAGCATGATACGTCAGACGATCCTCGGTCGTAATAAGCCCGTCGTTGCGTACGGTCACCTGGCCGCCAGCGGTGGCATGATGGCGACCATGGACTGCGACGAGATCGTAGCTGCTGGCCGTTCCGCCCGCTTCGGTTCAATCGGTGTCATGATGAGCCTGCCGAAGTACCTGCGCCGCGTCTACGGCGACTACATCACGGACGTATTCGCCGACACCAGCCCGGACAAAAACCGGGCCTGGAACGAATGGCTAAGCAGCGGCAGCACCGACGCCTTCAAGGCTGAGCTCAATAAGCTCGACGCCATCTTCATGGAAGAGATGCTCGCCGCCCGCCCCATCAATCAGAAACTCGCCGACAGTACCCTCGCGGGTGGTGTCTGGCTCGCCGAGGAAGCTAAGACCCGAGGTCTGGTGGATTCTATCGGCACACTCAATTATGCCATCACCAGGCTCGCATCAGCGGCCATAGAATTTAGAAAATGATCAAGATCGCGAAAGTCGCACTTGCCCTCGGCATGCCCGAAGCCTCCACGGAAAAGGAGGTTGACCAGGAACTCAACACCCGCATCGAAGCGAACGAAGCCGACATCGACAGCACCGCCGAGGCTGCTGACGATGAGGGCGCGGACGCAGGTGCAGAGGATAAGACGGAGGAGCAGGCGCCCACCGTTTCCGCAGCGGCACAGGATGAATCCGACGCTAAACCTGACGCTACCGCCGCTGCCCTGGCGGCTATCGCCGCTACCCTTGGCAAGATCGATACCCGCCTGCGTAAGATCGAAGCCATCGAAGACGCCTCGGATACAAATGGCGAGAAAGACGCAACAGAGGTCGATGGCTCCAGCAAAAAGCCATGGATGAAAACGGCCGCCAATCAGGAGGCACTCGAAATGTTCGGCAAAAAGTAAGCCAGAACTAATTTAACCACCACTAAAATTCAACTTACTATGGCCAACGGCATTGACTTTACCGACGCAAAAGCTTACCGCGCCTACGTCGAAACCATCTCCCGCGACCTCTTCAAAAAAATATTCCTCGGGTTTCCTTCGGCTACCCTGGCAACGGCTCATATCGGTCTAAAGGGTAAACATGTACTTACTGAGCTGCAGGTTAACAGTCCGCTCGCTCGCCGGTGGGCAGCTGCCTTCCGTGGTACGACCAATACCAAGTACGTTCCAGAAACTCTGGAGGTAGTCCGGAACACGGTCGAGCACACGGTTATTCCTCAGGAATTCCAGAACAGTTACCTTGGTATTCTGCTGAAAGAAGGCCAGGACCCTGCCGACTATCCCCAACAGGAATACGTACTGAATACGCTGGTAGAGAAGCTCCTTGGCGAGCTTGAAGTAGCTTCCTGGCAAGCTGTTGCCGCAGATGTTGCCGCTGACACCGACGTGCTGAAGGATACCTTTGATGGCTACCTGACGCAGTACGCAGGTAAAATTACTGATGGGTCTTTAACCCCAGTCGTAACCGGCGCGCTGGACGAAACCAATACCCAAGAGGCAATCCGCTCCATGTACGCCGAGCTAGCCCCGGAGTACAAGCTGATGGGTACCGATATCATAGTCAGCTTCCGAACCTTCGATAATTACCTGAAGCAGACGAAGGACAAGTACAAAACTGATCAGGCCTATATCGACATAAACGGTCAAGGCTATAACGCTCTCCGCTATGAGCTGGGCGGAGGCCAGACGACTATGATACCCGTTGCTGGCATGGGCGATAGTGGCCGCATCATCATGACCCCCCGGCAAAACCTGCACATGGGCTACGACAGCCCGATGGACTGGAGCAACTTCAACTTCGAGCAGCAGTTTCGTAGCCTGTATATGTGGATGGACTTCAACTACGGTGTAGTGCCCGTACAGGCTAGGGACGGGATTACTGTCATCAATGACGTAATCTAAGCCACCCCTCCACACTCTTTAACCAACCCGGCGGCAGGCCTCACACGGCCTGCCGCCTCTTTCCTAAACTACCATGGGTAAAACTAACAAACAACTTGAGGCGGAAATCACAGCCGCCCAGGAGGAAAACGCCAATCTCAGGGCCAGCATTGATACGCTGGAGGAGGAGCTGGAAAAATCCCCTAACGACACGGCCGTTGCTGAGATCGTCAACAGCCTGAAAGCAGAACTCGACGCACTCGGCTCGGAAAACGTGGAGTTGCGCACCCGTCTTGAGAAAGCCACTTCTACCGTAGCCACTGCACCAGGTGCCGACGCTACCACCAATGCCCGCTTTGCAGTGCTGGAGGAGGAGCTGGAAAAATCCCGTGACGACAACGCTGATCTTTCCCTGCAGGTCGCCAAGATGAGTAAGGTTACCGCGGTGGCCACCTCCGCAAAGGCGCTCAACCTGGACCCCGTCAAGGTGGGTAAGCACTTCTATAAGTTCGCCATCCCTGCCGTTTTCTGGAAGGGCAAGCGAATCACCGCCGACGACGTCCGCGAAAGTGACGACCTGATTGCTGACCTGATAGCTGCCGGCTCCGGTATGCTGGTGAAGCAGTAGACCGGCACCCAAACCATCCTCCCCTTCACTAATACTAATTCTAATACCATGGGAAAATGCAAGATTAATATCGCCAGTATCGAAAACTGCGCGGGGCAGGGAAACGCCTCAGGCCTCGTAAAGCAGCTGATGATTGCTGCGGTCAGTCATATCGAGTCCATCCCCGATGATGTCAAGTACCTGATCACCGGTGACATCGTTATGAAGGCCGATGTCCGTACCGACGCGGAGGTTACCGCCGGTGACCCGGCCGAAGCAGTCCCCGGCCTCTTTCATAAGTTCGACTTTAAGGAGAGCGGACTTAACCTCACCAGCGAAATCGACGGTGACGAAGAAGACGGGAACCGCATGTACACAGCCGCAGGTAAGCTACCGAGGCGTAGTGCTCTAGCAAGTTACATCCTCGATGGGATGGGTGGTGGTCAGGAGTTTGTTGTCGGTGTTACCGATCGCAACCGTTACACCTCCCTTCTTGGTGACCTGGTGGAAGGAGCAGCCATCTCCGCCACCGAAACTACCGACGGTAACGGTTACGACGTGAGCATCAAGTGGAGGTCTGGACGGATGCTCTACGAGTACGATGGCGCATTCCCCACCGCTTAATGGGACCGCGTAACAAACAGCCCTCCGCGCCCAGACAGATACCGCTTTACCGTTATCTTGGGCCGGCGGTGCCGGTGATGAAGTTCCCCGACCTCAACTTTGCCTTCCGCCCGCCACTGCTGACCGACGCGCAAATATTCGGCATACTGCAACGGTACCCGAAGCGAATGGCGCAGTACTTCGAGCTCCTGGATCCGCCATCCGCCGAAGAGGAGTAACCATAACATCAATAAGAAAGCCCCTCTACCGATCGGTAGAGGGGCTTTCTTGTTTTCTCACTTTGCACCTGCGGCCGCGCCTAAATCGAAGCCGTCCTTCCTGTGCCCCGCCTAGTGCCGCACCTTGGCACTATGCCAAAGCAGATCAACATCTCGGAAGTACTGGCGCGCATTAAATCGGGCGCGGATGGCGATAGCTTCAGCCTCGACTTCATCTACGCCAAAGGCAAGGAGAAGGGGCAGCGTGGCCGGCGGTCATTCCGTTACGGTGCGCCGGTGCAGGAGGTCCATACGCCAGCCCGACAGCGATCGGAGGAGACGCTTGACCAGCGTGGCCACGTAGACCGGGGCACCCTACCGCTGACCGACGTAGCGGTCGGAAAGTATAAGACGGTGCTGATCTCGCACATCATTGGCTATAACCAATACATAGTGCGACACTGATGGGTAAGAACTTTTATGGCGAGAAATACGCCCTGCTTAGCGGCGGTGCCCTAGTGGTAGACCGTGGAGCAATCGGCAAGGTCGATAATAAAAACAAAGTTGGCAGCGTGGCCAGTGTCGACCTTGGTGTGACACAGCAGCGCTACATGGCCTGGGGGAAGGATAATTGCCTCCCAAATCGACGCGAAGCCCTGGTTGCTGACAACAACATCGTGCCCGCGCTGATGATGACGCGTCGCAACATAATTCTGGGGCGCGGTGTGATGGCTTATAAAGAGGAGCTGATCGATGGTGTAATGACGAAAGTAGAGGTGGCCATGCCGCTGGACGTTAAGAAATTCATGAAGCGTAGTCAGTTCACGAAGTACTTGGCCACCGCGTGCAAGAATGACGTTTTCCATAGTGCTATCCCCACCGAGTTTAAGCGCCTGAAGTTCGATGGTAAGATCAGCCGCATTCGCGCCCTCGAATGTCGCCACGTACGCTTGGGGGAGCAGGATAAAGATGGTGTTGTCAAGAACCTGGTGTGGAAGGGAAACTGGAGCAAAAGCACGCAGCAAAGTCGGGCGGCTAGCGCACACGCCCAGCGCGTCGAGCTGTACGACGCTGATCGAAAGCAGGCTAAATTTGCCACCTTCGAAATTGACGATTTGCTGTGCCTCGACGAGTACTACCCCACCCCGTTTTGGGAAGGCTCGGAGGAGTGGATTGAGCTGGCGAACCTTATCCCGCAATTCCATAAGGCGAATCTGGAGCATGGCTATACTATGCGCTGGCACATCGAACTGCCCAAGGGCTATTTTCTGGATGCCACGGCCGCGAACTCGCTGCCAGACGACGAGAAAAAAGCAGCCTACGAAGCCGCAACGGTCGCTAAGCGGGAGTTTCTAAACAAGCTCAACGAAGTACTACAAGGACTTCAAAACGCGGGAAAGACGATCGTCACAGAGTACGACCTGGATGCCAGTATCGGTAAGGATTACCCAGGCATCAAGATCACTCCGCTAAACTACGACATGAAAGATACAGCGCTCCTCAAGCTGTTCGACGCGAGTAACGCGGCCAACATGAGCGCGCAGGGTGTTCACCCCACCCTGGCAAACATCCAGACGCAGGGCAAGCTCAGCTCGGGCAGCGAGATACGGAACGCCTACTTGATGTACGTGGCCATCCACACGCCTGCAGCACGCGAACGCCTGCTGCGGCCACTCTATATCGTCAAGGAAGAAAATGGCTGGGAGGAAGATATCATGTTCGGCTTCCGCGATATGCTGATCACCGGCCTGGACGAAAGCAAGAGCGGCACCAAGGAAAGTAACGAAAGCGTAGCGGTATGATAGACGAGCAGGAGTTCAACGACCGGGTGGCGCTGCTGCGCCGCAAAGACCCCAGTCACGCGCTGTTGCCGGTGCTGACGGTCTACACGTCCACGTCGGTCATGTACCTGCGTCACGCCATGCGCGGTCTGGAAAAGGAGCCCGAAGAGGCGCGGCCTCAGGTGCAAAGAATGGGGGATTTGGAACAAGATGAGGTCGATGATCCCCGCATGGATGAGCTGCAAATGCGTTTAGGCCAGCTGTACGGTCGCCGGTTTAATCTGTCGAATCAGTTTCATGACCATACTCAGCCGAAGGCCAAAGTTCACGACCACCTAGCCTGTGCGAATATCTCAGACGAGATCCGGACCATCCAGAATAAGGCCGAAAAGGTGCAACGACAGGTCTATCATTTTCGCCGCACGGGAGAAATGTTGGTGGATGCTCCGCTTGTCCAGCGAGAGTACGAAGGACTGGCCCTTGGACGGCGTCACGCCACCGTCGCACAAAATGTGCGGCGGTGGCGAACAAAAATTGAGCGAGAAGGGCACAATACTACCCAAACCGACCTGCAATTGTGGGACACAAAACTAAAGATGTATGAACGCGAGCTTGAAGGACTTAAAGGGCAAATTAGACAGGCAGCTTGTTAACCCTGATGCCTTCAAGGAAGCCAACCGGGTGGAGCGGATCATGATGGTCATGGTCGCTGGCCCACGTGGCCAGTACGAGCTCACCGAAGCAGAGCGAGAATACGCTGGACTACTGGAAGACGCCTACGTCCTTATAAAGGAGCAGCGCAGCCAGTCGATGGCCACGAAGATGATGCGTGACCGCCTTACTAAGAACACCCATCGTCGTTACTCCGCTCTTCAGGTGATGCGAGACGCAGTCAACCTTTTTGGCCGCTTCGAAAAGATCAACCGCCCCATTCAGCGCGGGATTATCCGTGACGCGCTCCTGCTCCGGGTGAAGGCGTGTGAAGATTTTCTCACGGACGCTGATTCCGGCGATAAGAACGCCCCCCTGTGGGAGAAACTCCTACAGGGGTACTGGAAAAACCTGGCTAATCTCGACGACGTCTCCAAGCTGGAGGAAGCCGGCGAGCGAGATAATACTCTGCCCCGCCCCCAATTCACGACCAACCCTGCTGCCCTCGTCATGGACTCCATGGCCGAAGACGCTCAAATAGATTAATAATGGGCGGAAACCCGCTACAGTACTGGAACGATAAGCAGAAAGCCTACATAGAAGCACTGCCAAAGACGAAAGTGTTTGTCGGTGGTAGGGGTTGTGGGAAGTCTCACGTGATCGGGATATCGATCTATGACAAGATCACCGCTATGCCGAGAAGCCGTGGCTTTCTGAGTTCAACTACCTACAACCAACTGCTGACAAAGACCTGGCCAGGCCTGAAGGCCTGCTGGGATTCCATTGGTCTGAAGCAGGGCGTCCATTACGTAAAAGGTAAGCAGCCCCCAAAATGGTTTGACGAGCCGATCAGCGACGTCACCAGTCACAAATACCTGATCACGTTTTGCAATGGATCCATCATCGAACTGATTAGCATGGACCGCCCTGATGGCGGTCGAGGTGGCAGCTTTGACCATGGAGATATTGACGAGGCCGCGCTGCTGAAGCGTGAGCACTTTACCAAGGTGCTCCTACCTGCGTTGAGGGGTAACCGAATGCTATGGAAGGATGAGCCACTATGGCAACAGGTCGGTATGTTCTCCTCCATGCCCTGGAAGAGCACCGGTCTGTGGTTACTTGACTATGAAGAGAAAGCGCGCGTAAGCCCGGAGAGGTACTTCTACCTCACCGCCACAGCCTACGATAACCTTGAGATCATTGGCCAAGAAGGCATAGACCGAATGAAGGAGGAGATGACCTACCTGGAGTTCGAGATGGAGGTCATGAATAAGAAGATGGTGAAGACAGAGGATGCCTTTTATGAGGGCTTTAATACCGCCCATCACTGTTACGCGCCTAAGTATAAGTATGCTACTAACCGGCAGACCGGTGAGGACTACACAGCTGCCAGCCTGGACGTTGACCCGAATGCCTTGCTAGACGTGAGCTGGGACTTTGGCCGCTTTAGTTGTTGCTCGGTATGGCAGGAGAAGCGTACCCGCATCAGCATCCAGGAGCTGATGCTGGCAGCTTTCAAGACGAACACCAACCAGCGCCTGGCCGATGTGGTGACCAAGTTCTGCGGCCACTTTGCCGGGCACAAGTTCAAGCTGGTGCGCCTGTGGGGTGAGCCACGTGGCCATGATCCTAACGTACTGATGACCGACAGCAACTATGACTTCCTGACCAAGGAATTCAAGAAGCGTGGCTGGCGGGTGGAGGTGATGGCAGTACCTAAGCAGAGCAGGAAGCAGACTACGCGCCGCACCTACATGACTACCATTCTGGCCGAAGACACCAAGGGCTATCCCCAATTGCGCATCAACCAGGACACCTGCAAGTGGGCTATCATCGCCATTCAGAACACTGAGGCCGACCCCGACGGCAGTAAAAACAAGAGCACGGAGAAGGATAAGTCGTTCCCCCAGGAGCATGCGCCCCACATCACCGACACCGTCGACTACTACTTCGACCAGAAGTGGGGACCACGACTAAGCCAACACACATCCACGCGTGGCACAGCTGGCTCGGCAGACTTCATGTAGCACATCCATCCAGGCATATAACCTGCAAAAAACCACTGTGTGTGACACAAAATAGCTAATCCGCGCCCCTCGGTCTTTGGAAGTAAGCATAAAGGCAACGTATTTTTACAGTAACTAATACGTTGATATATAGTACATTAAAAATTAAATATTTGTTATATGGAATTTCTGTTTACGGCCGATTTAGCAGCCGACCCAGCGGTCAAAATCAAGGACACCATTATCCCACTTTTCCACCCTGGCATCCAGGGTGACATGAAATTCAAGGATATTCTACCATTCCTCTCCCCCGCTACTAGAGACTACCTGCTGCCGTTCATCGGCCGTAAGTTCCACGACGCGCTGGTGACACAGGCGGACACCGAACAAATAAGCCTCGCCATGGCAGAAGCGGTGGAGCTGGCGCGTCATGCGCTCATCTACTATGTCGTGTACAAAGCCATCCCCGCGATGCTTGGTAATCTTTCTGCGCTCGGCTTCCAGACAATGAGCGATCGTGATGGAACGAGTAACGGACCAAGTCAGTGGATCTACTACAACACACTGCGCAACGGCATTCTCCAAGCCGACAAACTACTCGATCACCTGCTGGTGTTCCTCGACACGAAACTTGACGATCCCGACTTCGCATACTATTCGGACGACCCCGCTATGCAATACCGACGAAGTAAGGTGTTTCGGCAGGTGGCGCAGCTCGATGAGTTCTTGCATATTCAGGGAAGTCGGCGGGCGTGGAACGCCATCACACCTTATCTCAATAAAGCAGAAAAGCGTCAACTCCGGCCGGTGCTCGGTGATGCGTTGTTCAAACGCCTCCCTACACTGGCGGATGATCCGGCGCGGACGCCGGTGCAAGAAGAGTTGTTAGAGTACTGCCGTGCCTACATTGCCGAAGTTGGGCTACTGGCAGCGCTTCCCCACCTCAGCTGCGTTATCAGCGGAGACGGTATTGTGATCGTTTCCAATAACGATGGTTTCCGACAGGAGAATAGTAGCGGCCTGGTGTACAACCAGGCCGCGATTTCCCGCCTACGTCAGGATGCGACTACCCGAGCGGCCGGCGCGCTGAAAGACCTGCAACAATTTCTCCGCATCAACGCGAATTCTTTCAATGATTACACTGCCCCGGCACCGGCTGAACCTACCGGCATCATCAACAGCCCGGGCGCGACATTTATATAGTTTCAAATTCCTCTCAAATGGCTCGAACTGACATCAAACTACTTACCTCCTCCGTCACGCCCGACGATATGGCTCGCCTGACGAAAGCGGAAAACCTCATGCAACTGAAAACCGATATCGATAGCTACAGGCAAGGCGCTGTAGCTGGCATACGTGAAAGCATCGAGCGACGCCGCGCTGCCTGCCTGGCCCTAGGAGCCGACGTCAGTTCTTTCAATGAACTACTGATCGACCTCGATACTGCTTTTGATAAAGTACGTAGCAAGGCTGAGGCGGCGCAGTACCGAGCATTGATGCCGGCGTGATCTTAGAGGAAGAAATCACGGGTGGCACTAACGCTGGCCAGCTCGATGCCGGAGGCAACCAGGTAGGTGCGTAGCTGGCTTTCGGTGCGCCATCCACCCAGCTGCATGATTTCGGGGAGCGGTGCGCCACCCAACCAGAGGTTAGTGGCTGCACTACGCCGGGCAGTGTGGGTGGTGACAAGGGACCACTTGGGATTCCCGTCCACCTCATCAATGAGTCCAGCGCGGGCCGCGATCATTTTCACCCGCTCGTTAGCTTTTTGATTCGACACTGCTGCAAGCTTATAGTCAAGCCGCTCCAAGATATTTTTAACCAGCGGTTTGACCGGGATAAACTTGGAGACACCGGTTTTACTCGAAGTGTTCGTGAAGTAGTACACCGCACCCTGGGTGAGGAACTTGCTGCGGTCAATTTTTGTCGTGCTATCCTTGAAACGAAGAATGAAGTAGTAGGAGACGATGAACCGATCTTGCTCCTGAAGCAGCAAAGGATGATCGACCAAGTCGACTTCAACGAAGGCATTGATCTCAGTCTGCGTGAGATAGATTTTCTTTTGTGTGGGAGGCTTCAAACTCTTAAAGGCTTTTTTTCGGTGTGATTCATTGGTGTGAAAGCCGAGGTCGAAGCCCCGATTCATAAATTTCTTGAGATGCTTTATGTTGGTGGCCACGGCGTGGTCGCCGAGCCCTTCCGATCGCATCCACCTGATGAAGTCGTGATACATGGGGACAGTCACATCATCAAAGAGCAGATCATCTTTGCGTATTGTTAGGGCGTAGGTTCGGAGCTTTCGCCCGAACGACGGATAAGATCGATAGGTATCTTCCCTAATAGTGTGCTGGCCAGCTTTGCACTCCCTGTGATAATTCGTCACCAGGGTAATGATGGATTGACTGCCCCCAATGAGGTGCTCCCCCACTACCTTATTAATCAGGCTTTCGAGCTGAGCGTTTATTTTGGTGGCCATCGGCACCCCACGCATCACCCGGCACAGATCATCATCCCAATCCCCTGGCTTGACGTT
>Ga0306864_1001195_pt1 | contig 10866 bp, 8 predicted proteins | sample AntRauTorckE5430_FD_190448 | JGI IMG/M metagenome (GOLD analysis project Ga0306864, IMG submission 190448) | Saline lake microbial communities from Rauer Islands, Antarctica - Metagenome Torckler E5 #430 (v2) (version 2) | ecosystem: Environmental > Aquatic > Non-marine Saline and Alkaline >...
ACATTGTAGGAAAAACTAGCGGCGATGAGGAAAAGGCAGAGGAATATGTAAAGTTAGTGAAGGAACTAGTCCTAAACAATTCTGGTGATGAGGAACTGGAATGCGTCGTAAAACCAAGAGGAAAGAATTTCACCAAGATAATGATCGAAACAACTGTTCAGAGCTCTAGCATGATTACCAATATTTATGAAAAAGTTGCTGCTCTGGATGAAACAGTCATGAGCTTTTAAGAATGATGATGATTCCCTTATAAAAAACAATTCATATCAGAGGAGAAGTCGAAATGAAGGAACCCAATTTGCTATTTACCTGCCTAACAAGCTCTAACAAGGGAGTTTACGTATCTACGTTTGCATGTTTTAATAAACTTCAAAAGTAAGAGATGTAAAAATGCAAGATTTGTGAGTTTGGAGACATCAAAAGTATAGCATCTTCGAATCTATCCCAATACTTGATCTTAACTTGCGACTTGCTTTGCATTTTGTGCGCTTGCATCGATTTGTTTGTATTTCAGCAAGATATGATTAGGGCAGTTTAAAATGGTCGACGTCATAAATAACTAGCGCAAAGTGAAAACTCGCTATTCAACACAACTCTTCTACGATAGACGATTGTATCGGTACCTCTTACCTCTCTAGTCGCTAGAGAGAGTAGTAGAAGTAACACATTCAACCCAACCACTAACCCTACTCATTGCTTGTGCACCATAATTCGTATCATATCAGATAACTTTGACTGTATCAGTGTCATAATAATATAGCATCAATATCATTATTAGATGAGTGATTTTGCAAGCCTTTTGGGAAAGCTTCAGGATGCAGCAAAAAGTGAGAAGGAAGCGACGGCTACTCATAAGAAAAAGAGAAAAATCCAAGACGGCCAAGATCAAGAACAACAAAATAGCAAACAAAAGCAGCGACAAGATCCACAAATCATCAGACCTAGAGACTTTCTAGATTTGAAAGTAAGGGTATCCTTCCTTTGCATAGGAGCTCAGAAGGCAGGCACTACATGGCTTCATGAAATGCTGAGTCGTCATCCAAATCTAGCTTTACCAGAACAGAAGGAGATTCACTTTTGGGACTGGTACGTTCAACAAAATACCAAGGGATCCGTTTTAGATGCGTTTGATTCATTTACAACTGCCACTAATAATATTGATTTGCTAATTATGTGTTCTTTTCTTTCGATTTAGGAATAGAAGAAAAGGATTGAAATGGTATTCTAATCAATTTCCGAGATCTCGCCATGATTGCATGTATGGTGAAATAACGCCATGTTATGCAATCCTCGATTGTGAGAAGGTGCGTGTTTCGAGTGTTTAGAAATGTAGTTACTATAGTTTTTGCCATACCGCATGATGTAAAGACACATTGCTAACTAAATCATTGAAGATTGCAGAAGTGAGGTATCTATTTCCTGACGCCAAACTTGTTTTCTTAGCAAGGGATTTGGTGGATAGAGCGTGGTCTGCAATATTAATGGAACTTCGTAACAGTGTCCGTGGAATGGAAGCTGGAGAATTCGAAGACAAATCCAAAACCAGTATGGATAAAAAGGCAAAGGAAAAGTATCTTAAAGACGCAGATCCTTACCAGTACGATGATGCATATTTTATGGATCGATTGGTGCATGCGACACATCGGCAAAGAAGTGATTATACATGTGCAATAAGGAAGTGGTTAAAGTACTTTCCAAAAGAACAAATACTGCTGTTGAACTATGACGATGTGTCAAACCGACCAAGAGATTTGTTGAGAGAAGTGCTGTCATTCATAGGAACGAATAGTGAAACTGAAATGTTGATAAAAGATTCTGAGCTTAGTACACGCTTCAATTCAGCATCCGACCCCAAGCTTCGGCAAGCTATACGACCTGGATTGAGAAAGAAAATGGAACAATATTTGTCTCCATTTACTCGTGACTTTAACGAATTGCTTGAAGAACTGGGATATCCATGGAGGCTAAATGACTATTCTACTTCTGCAAAATAAGCTTACCACCAAACCATGATAAACATCTTTAGCTCGCACTATCCTTTGCTTCTTCCATGAGTCGTTTGCCCCTTTCAATATCTCGCAAATGTTTCTCAGATCCCTTTTCTGTCTTTTTCAAATTACGCTGCATAGCTTTGCCATCCTTGCTAAAAGGTGATGGTTTCCCCTCTCGCTTAGCGCTCAAAGCTGTGGCGTTTCTTTGTATGCCAAATAACCACATCAAATCAATCAAAGATTTCCTATTGACTTCATTGAAATCTTTTCTGTGCCTATTTTCATTTGATGCTTCTGCTGTTTCCAAAGCTGCAAAGTAAAGAGCTTCAAGAGTTGAGCACATTCCCGTCCCAGCATTATGCCATCTCCAAAAGTAAGATTCTAACGGTGGATTTCCTATATGCACATTCTGTATTCTTGCAAGCTGTGGAAGGCTTTGGCACGAACTTTTTGTCCATTTACAGTCCAAAACGATGAGTCGATGAATTTGATCTGCCACGGAAGATATTGGTACAGAATTTTCAGATGGGAATAAAAGAAAAGTATTATTGTCTTCTCCTTCGTAGGATGGTAGCTGGTCGCCATTTTCAATGTCAAACAATCTCACTCTTTCTTGTTGTATAATGACTTGACTTTCTTCTTCAGTGACATCATGACTAGATTTAGATGAATCATCATCTTCATTAGACCCCTGGCTAGCTTTCAGTAAGACAAGAGCATGGAATCCAGTTGCTGAAAGTCGTCTATCATGCAGGACAATATCTAGACTAAATGGAAGATCAAGATGTCCAGCTTGAATTGAGGCCGGCCAACGTTCTCGATCAATCAGTAGCTTGGAGCATTCTACGCAGTAAAGTGATCGGGATGTCCCACAACACTTTTTTCTCGGAAACTTGCTTCCTTCCACGTCGTGGAGGAATGCATTAAGGTATGTTGCAAGATCCTCCTCGTTGGTATTAACAGTTGTTTGTTCGGAGATCATTGCTTCTCGCGAAATAGTAGACAGATTCTATCTGCTTAAAACTTGAAGAACTTGACGTTCTTGCTAAGATGAAGATCCCTATTTGCATCAATTGCCAATTGTTTTCTTTTGAAATCTCTATTTTGTTGTGGATTTGTGATTTGTGGAGAGGAGGAAAGGGGTGGGGGGAGATGAAGATGGATGGCAATCAAAATCAATTTTGAAACTGTTTGTTCTCTCCTCTTTCGTTTCTTTTCTTTTTCCAACACACCACAACAACAGTTTCAGTTTCAAGCATCATTAGAACTCAGTAGCTTTTCATCAACACTCATCACTATCAGTTCATACTTGGTCATCTATACCAGTAACGAAACGAGATGCCAACACGTACAAGTAGACCAATACCTGAAAGTGAAGAAACCGCTGATGGGAGAGGAGGAGTCCGATTCGGTACAGGGATAGCATACGATGATGCATACGCTGGCGCTTCCGCCGGAGATGAATACGTCGCTGCTCTTCCAACACTAGATGAAGAACGTAAGATGGAGGCAGAAGCTGAAGATGTGCGAGCAAGGGAACGAGAAGAAATATTTGATGCTGGACATGCTGGAGGTGGAATGCATCCCAGTACCATGGCTGCTGCAAAGGTTAGTTGTTAGTTAGTCTTCGAAGCAACTTGGTCTTCTTCTTTTCTTTATACGTCATGAGTCATGACATGGCGACAAGATTCCCTCATTTTAATTTACATTCTCAATTTTCTTTTTCAAACGTGTTTACAGATGTCGGAGGATGAACCAGCAGGTGAAGATTATGATCCGTTCAAGGATGCGAACGGGGGGTCTGGTCTCGTCAATACAAAGATCGCAGATCGGGAATCGGATTATCATAAACGCAAGTTGAATCGTGCAATTCGTGAAGATGGAATGAGCTACAAAGATGCCATGAAACAGGCTGGTATCGAAAAAGAAAGGCATGAGTTAATCGAGGAGGCAAAAAAAGATTTATTGGATGATGATGGAAATCTCAAGACTGCTCCTCCTCCTCCCTCATCGGCATCCACAGAAACGGAGGCTGCTGCAAAATCCGTACGGAGGAGGAGACGTCGTTGGGATGATGCTGAAAGTGAAGGTGGAGCACCTGGTATATCTACAGAAATCAAAGAGGACAATAGTAACATTGTATCAGATTCTGAGTCTGTGGCGACCAAAAATAACAAATCTAGGTGGGATGAAGATGCTGGAAGTGGGTCAACTAGACGGCGGAAAAGATGGGACGAGACACCAGTTGCTGCTTCTAGCTCATCAATGACAGTCCTAAATGCAACTCCATTGGTAAGCAGTAATGCTCCTGATGCCACACCTTTAGTAACAGGGAGTAAATGGGATGAGACACCCTTGGTAGGATCGGGATCTGTTCAAGCCACGCCTCTCGTGGGTGATTCTTCTTCTGGTATTGCTGGTGGACGCAAGCGAAGTCGTTGGGATTCCACACCTGCCCCTACAAGTGCAGTTTCGTCTACACCCTCTATTGGAGCAACTCCCTTATCGGGAGCAGCATTATCTGGTGATTTGGCAAAAGCGCTTTCACTTGAGAGAGAAATGGAGTCCAGAAATCGTCCCTGGACAGATGTTGCTCTAGATGCCATTCTTCCTTCAGAAGGTTATGCCGTTCTTCCGCCCCCTGTAAATTACACTCCTCTTCGTACTCCTGGGCGTAAACTCTTGGCTACTCCCACTCCCATGTCGATGACTCCTGCTGGGTTTCAAATGGCGGTTCCACCTGAGCAGCTCCAAGCTGAAGGTCAAAGTGTGAATGATATCCGCGAAGCATATGGTATTCCAATTGCTGCCACTTCGAATGATGGGGCCGCTGGTGCACTGCCATTCATTAAGCCAGAAGATATGCAATATTTTGGGCGGTTGACTGAAGATGCAGAGGAATCTTCGCTTACCAAGGATGAGGTGAATGAAAGAAAAATTATGGCGCTCTTGCTAAAAATCAAGAGCGGTACTCCTCCTCAGAGAAAAACAGCTATGAGACAGATAACAGACAAAGCTCGTAATTTTGGCGCAGGGCCTCTATTCAATCAAATTTTGCCACTTCTCATGAGTCCGACGTTAGAGGATCAGGAACGTCACTTATTGGTGAAGGTCATTGATCGCGTCCTTTACAAATTGGACGATCTTGTAAGGCCGTACGTGCATCGTATTCTTGCAGTCATTGAGCCACTTCTCATTGATGAAGATTACTACGCGAGGATCGAAGGAAGAGAGATTATTAGTAATCTAGCAAAGGCTGCTGGACTTGCAACGATGATCGCGACAATGAGACCTGATATTGACAATCCAGATGAATATGTGCGAAACATTACTTCTCGTGCATTTGCTGTTGTAGCATCTGCACTAGGAGTACCAGCTCTGTTGCCTTTTCTCAAAGCTGTGTGTCAGAGTCGCAAATCGTGGCAAGCTCGTCACACAGGAATTAAAATTGTGCAACAAATTGCAGTGCTGACTGGATGCGCAGTTTTGCCATATCTAAGAGAATTGGTTGAGATTGTTAGCAATGGCTTAACTGATGATCAGCAGAAAGTAAGGACAATAACCGCCTTAACTATTGCAGCTTTGGCAGAATCTGCGTATCCGTACGGAGTTGAAAGTTTTGATCCTATTATACGCTCCCTGTGGAAGGGAGCACTTGAGCATCATGGTAAAATGCTGGCTGCGTTTCTCAAGGCTGTAGGCTTTGTCATACCGTTAATGGAAGAGAATTATGCCAGTCATTATACACGGATCGTGATGCCTATTTTGCTACGTGAATTCCATAGCCCTGATGAGGAAATGAAGCGCATTGTTCTAAAAGTGACCAAGCAATGTGTTTCAACTGCAGGTGTTGAACCTGAATACATTCGAAAAGAAATTCTGCCAGAGTTCTTTCGCAACTTTTGGATTCGGCGCATGGCTCTGGACAGGCGTAACCACAATCAAGTTATCGAAACAACTGCTGAATTGGCGAATAAGGTTGGGTGCTCAGATGTTGTGAGTCGGATTGTCGATGATCTCAAAGATGATTCTGAACCTTATAGACGGATGGTGATGGAGACAGTGCAGCAAGTTCTAGAAAACCTGGGGAGTGGAGATATCGATGACAGGTTGGAGGAGAGACTGATTGATGGAATTTTGTATGCCTTCCAGGAACAAGCCGTTGACGCTAGTCTCACTGGAAGCAATGCGTTTGGAAAAGAAGGACAAGTGATGTTGGATGGCTTTGGTACTGTTGTCAATGCATTAGGAGAGCGTTGTAAACCATACTTGAAACAAATTGCGGGAACAATCAAGTGGAGACTAAACAACAAGGCGCCATCTGTCAGAATGCAAGCCGCAGATCTGATTGGTCGCATCGCAGTGGTGATGAAGGCTTGTTCTGAAGATCAGCTGATGGGTCACTTGGGTGTAGTGTTGTATGAGTACTTGGGAGAAGAGTTTCCGGAGGTGCTTGGATCCATTCTTGGTGCCCTACGTGCAATTATTAATGTTATTGGAATGACAAAGATGACACCACCTATAAGTGACCTCTTGCCCCGTTTGACACCTATTTTGCGCAATCGCCACGAAAAAGTACAAGAAAATTGTATTTATTTGGTAAGTCTTTTTTCTCGACAATTGAGCCTACTTGATATTATTTCGAATACAAGAACTTATCACTCTTTTTATTCCTCTATTGCAAAAACAATGTATTGCATGCATCATTGCACATCGGATTCTATGTAATTTCTCACATTTACTTCTTCCCCATTCTAATCAGGTTGGTCGTATTGCCGATCGCGGTGCCGAGTTTGTTGCCGCTAAGGAATGGATGCGCATTTGTTTTGAACTTCTCGAGATGCTGAAAGCGCACAAGAAGTCTATTCGCCGTGCTGCAGTCAGTACTTTCGGCTACATTGCGAAAGCTATTGGTCCACAAGATGTCCTTCACACACTCTTAAATAACTTGAAGGTACAAGACCGCCAAATGCGTGTGTGTACTACGGTTGCTATTGCAATTGTAGCTGAGACATGCGGCCCTTATACTGTCTTGCCAGCCGTGATGAATGAGTATCGTGTGCCAGAGCTGAATATTCAAAATGGTGTACTCAAAGCTTTGAGCTTTATGTTTGAGTATATTGGAGACATGGCAAAGGACTATATCTACGCAGTCTCTCCTCTTCTAGAGGACGCGCTTATGGATAGAGACCCAGTGCACCGGCAGACCGGGTGTGCAACTGTTAAGCATTTGTCTCTTGGTGTTGTTGGGCTTGGATGTGAAGACGTACTCCTACATTTGCTGAATTATGTATGGCCAAATATTTTCGAAGAGAGTCCTCATGTGATCCAAGCTGTTCTAGACGCTATTCAAGGATTAATGGTGTCGCTAGGTCCAAATATCATTCTGCAATATGTAGTACAGGGACTGTACCACCCTGCGAGAAAGGTGCGCGAGAGCTACTGGAAAGTATACAATCTGCTATATATATACGCCTCAGATGCTTTGGTGATGGGTTACCCATCCTACTCTGTGCTAAGTGAGGGTGAAGGCCATGAGAATAACTATGCAAGAACTACGATGGAGCTCTTCATTTAATTATATACAACAAACTTTTTCTTTAATATATTCTCTTAAGCACAACATATTCACAATGGATTATTAAGAATAATTCATTGTGAGTATGTTGTTTGCTTCCAGTAAAAAGGATAGCAATAATGAAGAACTAATACTTATTAATATTTTACAAGAGCAGCACCGCAATAGACCTTGCAAGGTCATGTTGGTATAATCACGATAACAACAGGATGTTATTTTCTTGCTTGCTTGAAACATGGAGAGAACAGGGGTTTTTGTGAAGACTTTTAGAATAAGTATGATTTATCCCAGCACTTTACGGCATATCATTGTAATACGTGTCAGTAGTCTGATTTCCTGATCAAACAGACCTGAACTTACGAGGAGTAGTCTGCGAACTCAGGCCATATTCTATGGGTGTACTAAAATGGAATCACGAACAATTCATCACTTAACGAGTGGGTCATTTATATTGAATACTTGTTACTGAAGACAGAGTAAGTCAAATATATAAGGGCTGTGAAAATTTAATCTCTATTGTACTCATCTGGAGCGTTGGTGAGATTGATACTACGTCCACCTACGACTCCATCGGTGATTTCACTGACAATCCATGATGCCACATCAATTCGATCAATATCGATCGAAGGGCACCGATCTGTGTCTCCAAACGTCACAAGCTTACGGCCCGCATTCTTCTTATCGACCATTAATGTAGGCCGAACAAGGTTTGATTGGATGGTTAACGAGTTGACGGAGACTAGCTAGTCCGGTTCCGCCAGTAACTCCAATGATGAGGACTGAATGAGAGGTCATGGTATTTAATTGTTAGAATTAGTTGTGTCTTTAAAATTGACTTAGTTATTTTGTAAGGTAGACGCTTTTCTCTCCACAATAAAATGAGAAGCAAAATCGAGTCAAGTTGTTCCGAACGTTCCACGGAATTCATGAGAACAGAGTGCAGCACACTTCACCACGATTTAAAAATTAGGGTAAAACTTCTAACTTAGGTAGCACTCGTCTCTGGTTCATCTGTCTACCTTTAAACTTACGACGTATATTGTAGGTAGCTGGAAAGAAGAATGGAAATACCTACTAGGAATTCCTCGTACTTACATACCTACTCTCTCTCTCTAGTATGGTAAATAGCTAGTAGCTAGAGCTCTATGTACAATGAGAAAGAGAAAGAGTAGGATACCTCAAATCGCGCGCTAACGCGCAAACAACAGCAACAAATCTTCTTTTCACAACAACCCTTCCACTTTGTTGACTATACCGACTGTAGGCCCGCCGGTATAGTGCGGAGTGCGGGCCCCGCACAAAAGGTGTTCAGACTATGCTTACTAGCTTCACCGTGTTATAAGTTATAAATCGTTGGTCAAGTTGGCGCCAACAAATGTGTTTGTTAGTCTTTGTTACTAGATGAATTTTTGTGCGGCCCGCACGTGCGGAGCGCGCACATCAGGCATTATAAAGCCGCACTATACCGGCGGGCCTAACCGACTGCCGACTATTAACGATATCGGTCATCCTGCCCTTACACTGCTTGACAAATTTGTAACTAGCCCGATTACGCGCATCTCACAACAAGCTCACTTTGAAATAAAAAGCTATGAGTGCTGATTTTTCAATTGAAGAACAAAGAAATGCGTCCTCTGTGTCCTATGAGCAAATGAACAAGGACGATTCAAGATTGATTGCAATTGAAGACAGTTCCAATGACATAAGCCATCATGTGCAAAGTAATGACAGGCCTATAGACCCAGGTTCTGCTCGCAATGGATCTGAGACGGAGTACATTGCAGGGGACCCTCTCCCTTCTGCTGTTGCCAACTCGATGAGGATCTATCGGATAAATCCATGCTTTGTGGTAGAATTAGTGGTGTGCATTTCGATCGGCGTCCTTGGGCACTTTGCACCGGATATGATTTTTCAAATGGGCTTACACGAGAGACAAATACCTTACCAGGAAACCGCAAATGGCGATATTATCTTGGATCAATATATCAACCGTCCTCTTGTTGAGAAAGAAACTATTAGAGATTGGCAGCTGGTTCTAATTGCTCTTATTATACCTCTTGCTGTTGTGATCACGGTAGGAGCAATTGGAAAAACTAGGAATGATGTACACTCTGGCGTTTGCACATTTTTCTTTGTTGTCGGCTGTACAGAATTTATCACATCCTTCGTCAAACTCTATGCTGGGTACTTCCGGCCCAATTTTTACAACTATTGTCAATTTTCAGGGGAAGATATGGCATGTTCTTCAGATCGCTTAGATCCTCGCAAGTCATTTCCTAGTGGGCATGCATCGATGTCATTCTGTAGTATGACATTATTGACCCTATTTTTCTTCGGCAAGATTGGGCTTCATCGCAAGGTTGGCGAGAGTGGTGACCAAGCATCACTTATGAAAAAGAGATTCCTCTCTGCACTTTCAGGATGTCCAATGTTCTTTGCAGTATTTATCGCTGCTTCGAGAGTACACGATGACATGCATCATCCCGCTGACGTTGTAGGTGGAGCTTTAATTGGAATTGCATGTGCAAATTTTGGATATGGATTATGGTGAGTATATTGATCAAACATCTGATGTTTCAATTTACTGTTTTTGCTCACAAAATAATTTGTTCCACCCATCACAGGTATTCTTCGATCTATTCAAAGTATGCAGGTTATCCGCTGTCAGCTGTTTTTGAGGCGTCGTCTTTACATGCTCAAGATTTCTGGTAGGAAGTATATCTAGATATATCCAATTCATCATAAGTTGGCATTGGCAATGTTCCTGCAAGCTCGAGGTAAATTTTCTAAAGCATGAAAAGGACTCCCGTGCTTGCCTACAAGAAGCAGATGCCAAAAGTTTCTTCCTTAGTTTACAATTTTGATTCTATTCGGCACTCATGCAGTACCTTATATCGAAATTTGATGGCGTGAGTTCCAAAAACACTACGAAGTAGAGATGTCTTGAAAATTGAAAGTAGTGTTGAAGCAGACAGTAACAATAAAAAATATAAATCGTATTTTTGTTAGCTAGAGCATTCGCTATTATTCATTTGTTGTCACTTTGCTTGGTAGAATCATTCAATGATATCAAGATTCAGTAGTATGCCTTGCATCCTTCAGAATACGAATTGCGAACAGAAGATTCTTTAAAGTCTAAATGTACGTCATTCGATTCCTACATGATCAGTAGCCTCCTTTTATCACTACTACTAGAGGTGCGAGTTTTAAATTCTAAAGATGGTAATTAGAATTGTGAGGTCAAGAAGGGCTATTTCAATTATTCTTAAATGGCCTTTTCAAAAGGGTTCCTTCTTC
>Ga0306864_1001197_pt1 | contig 10864 bp, 10 predicted proteins | sample AntRauTorckE5430_FD_190448 | JGI IMG/M metagenome (GOLD analysis project Ga0306864, IMG submission 190448) | Saline lake microbial communities from Rauer Islands, Antarctica - Metagenome Torckler E5 #430 (v2) (version 2) | ecosystem: Environmental > Aquatic > Non-marine Saline and Alkaline >...
TGTTTCGATCCTATCAATTCATTTTCTCACGAAAGTGATGAGAGTCAATAATAGGACAAAGCAGATAGGGACTGAAAAAAGGGAAATACCTGGAAATACGTCACTATAATTCGTCACGAAAATATAATAGATACACACACCACCTCATACGAAAACTGACACACCACCGCAAGCAGGAAGATCTCCATCAGTAAGTTTAAGTAGTAGACTGCATCAGCAGTTCGTGTTATCTACTAGAGGTACCTATCTGTACCATAATAGCAACAATTGCGGAATACATTGTATCGTAGACTGTAGACATAAACCTGAAAATTCCAAATAGTATGAAATTTGCATATCTTCTGTCAGCATCGGTACTTTTGGAAGCCGCACTACTGTTACGTGTCGTTCAATCTTTCTCCACAATTGTCAGCTCGCCATCAAAGTTGCGTCCGTCTTCATCGTCCCTACATATGGTAGGAGGATCGGCATCGTCTGATTCAGATTTCGAAAAACCTCGAAGTGTATCTGACAATCAAACTGTCAATCCAAACGTCTATAACATTCCCTTAAAGGAAGCAGCCCAACTATGGACAGCATCTACCCAAGAATCCAACAATGCCGATCGTCAGGCGGGAGTTCCCTATCTCAATTCTAAGTCTAAGGATTACTTTGTCGATGATGTTTTCTCCTTGAGAATCTCCAGGGATGGAGGATTGGGAATGGAGCTTCTGGAGTTGGCAGGTGGACGAGATGATGGGATTGGTATCACGATTGTACAGGGGGTGACCAAGGGGGGCAACGCAGAAAAGGCTGGAATAATACCCGGGGACTCCATTGCTGCTGTAACTGTGTATGATTTAGGATCAACCTCGAATGGTGGTAACGTTAATAATTTTGGTGGATTAGTTGAGGAGACCAACAGCCGAGTCAGAGCATGTGAATGCAAAGACTTTGATAATACCATTGACGCACTCGCTAACTTCCCTGGAGAGAATGCCGACGAATTGTACCTTGATGTCAAACGCATTCGCCGATGGCCCAAGGTCAAGGTTCAGGTCGAATATCCCCCATCTCAATGCGCAGAGGGATTCAATCCTGTCAAGCAGCTCGAGTTCTTTGCTGGGGAAAATCTCAAGAGAGCACTGCAGAATCGGGGAATTGTTCTCGACGATCCTGCCGCTCCCAAGTGTGACTTTTGTGGGAGCAATGCGTGCTACGTGAGTATATACAAGGGAAAGGCGATCCTGAATCCAATGGGGCCGACGGAAGAGAAGCTAATGGAACGCAACCCCAATGTTCGTCTGTCGTGCAAGACCACCGTTGGGTATAATATGCAGGAAGGAGAATTGAAATTGAAGGTCAATCTAAGTCAATGGAAATAGTAACAACAGAAGGTGATGGAACGAAAGGCCCAAATATTATTTTGTCGTCTTGAAATTGAAAGTCAATTAGTGTCGATGGAAGCATCACCATAGTTTCATCGCAATTTTGCGTTAAAGCAATCCTCAAGTCATCCTCGTCAACGCTCGCAAAAATCTCTGTTTCTACCTGTCCGAAATTAATGATTTGATCGTATCAATACCAGAAATGTGAATAGATTCAAGCTTAATTATGTAATATAACTGGCTGTTTCAAACTATTTGTTGTAATTCCTCTTTCGCATTGCAAAGTTCACTGCTGCCTTTATGTATGATTTCAGATGATTTCCGATTCTCAAAGGACGTGTTTTCTCTTCGATAACTGCTAGATTCGTGCAGTAACTACTCCATCTTCGACGACTGATGGCTGTACCACTGAAACACGTGAAGGTGAATCAATTATACAATCTCCTCTCGGCTGTCATAAAATGCCTTATTTGATCTTGTCTGCAACATCATCAAATCTCTTTTTAGTTTCCTCTTCATCGCCAAGCCAATAAAGAATCTTTCTAAGTGAGCGTTCCAACATCTTAATAGACCAAACGAAAACAAAATTCCCTTCACGATATTTTGTTTCTGTCATGTCTATCCGCGACGGTGCTCTTAAAGTTGAGTACTCACGCTGACATTCAAAAGTATTGTATATCATTTCTTCGTTAATGCTAGTGCCACCTCCACTTCTGGCACTTGCACTTACTCCTACTCCATTGCGCGAAGTCTCGATAAAAGATCCAGCTTTTACATTCGCGTCAGTTTTACTTGTTTGACCCCCCATTAATCGTTGCATTGCTTTAGTTTGTTTTTGGCGATTGTTTTTTGCGCTAACGATCAAAGATGCCAGTTTAATTAATTCTTTCTCAACGGCTGATTTCATTTCACCAGTCTGTTTGTTATCTTTCTGTTTGTTTCCTTTCTCGTGTTCTTGTCTTTGCAGTATATCCATAGACATGATCAAATCTTCCTTCGCTTCGCAGTACAATCCCAAACCAACCCTTGCACGTCCCCGCCGGAAGTAGAGTTTGGGTGACGGATTGTCAATACGTAGATCGAGTGCTAAATCGCAGAAAGCGCAAGTTTTTTTAAACATCCCAAGTGATAGTGTACAGGCTGATAGATTGAGTAGAACTGGCAATTTGACATCTTGTTCAACTCGTTGTGCCCAGTCTATAGTGCTGATATTTGAATTTCCACTGATTGGATCATGGCATGATTTATCTATTGCGACTAGGCAGGTCAGGTAGACGTCCATTGCTTCTTTGTATTGCATTTTTGAGTACAATTTGTTGCCCTCCTGTCGTTGCATTTCTGCCCATTGTAATTTTTCTTCGGGGGGTAGTGAGATAACTATTTGCCCTGCCTATGATTAGATAATAGAGAATAAACCAATGATGAGAAAGTTTTTTAAAGACCTAGATGGATATTCAATGAAGATCAATGCAAACAGAGGATTGGATTGGTAAATTGGCTCCATGATTGATCACAAAGGAGCATTCTTACTTGTTTCAATTTTGCCTGAAAATCTGCGTAATCTTTTTCGGTATTAGTGGCATTCCGTGTCGAGCCATCTGGTAACCTTCGCTGAAGCTCGAATTGAGGCTGATCTTGCTGACTTTGATGGGCGTCACTAGTTGAAGTTGGTGGTGAAGAGGCTTTCAATTGTTCCTCTTGTACACGAAGTACGGTATTGATTTTATTCAGGAGATCAGTCGTCGTGAAGAACAGTTTCTTTTCTTCTTGATCCTCTGATTTTGTGGGAGCATCGCTTGATGACATTTTGCATTTTCAATTCATCGACTGATATAAAGGGAAACGACTTTCAGTTGCAGAGCAGTGCAGAGTTGCAAACTTTCTGAGAGCTCGAAAGGAGGAGGAGCTGGAAGGAGGAGGAGGGAGTCGTCGTCGTCGTCGTCGTCTTGAGTCTTGAGTCTTTTTGAGTTTTGAGTCTTGAGTCGTCGTCTTTCTGGTTTCTGGGCGCTTATTTTCAGGCCCTTCTTTCGCGCCCAGACTGCCGCCAGGGCGTCAGAGCAACTGATGAAGAATCATCATCATCATCAATTCTTTCACAATTCGGTAGGATCTGGTGAGAGAATCATCATTGGTAAAGGGTACGAAAGGAGTTGCCTTGAAAGGAGTCGCCTTAAGAGGAGTCGCCATGAAAGGAGGAGTCGCCATCTTGAGTATGTTTGTTAAAAACTGAACAAAAAGCAAAAACGAAGTTTTAAGTTTCGTAATTTCCACACAGAATTAGTCTTTAGTATAACTAAGATTCGAAACGGTATAAAGGGCTAGATAACCTTCTAAGCACTACTTCTAGTAGGTAAGCACTACTTCTAGTAGGACCAAGGAATAGAGCTTAATAGAGTTGTTTAGAGAAGATGTGAGACCATACTATGTATGGTAATGGTCCACAGAGCTTATAAATAGATCTATTCAATGACACACGTAAGGCTATGAGCCGTAGGCCATTCCAGAAGCCATTACAGTCCGGACAAGGGGATCTCGGCTAAATAAAAAATAAAAATACCTGAAAATACAACAACCATGACAACGACCATGACAACCACAACACAAACATCACTATTTAATCACGTGGAACTATGAAACCAACATGAATATTATTTACACAGCACCCACTTTTACTTTAGACAAGGTAGAAATGTGTGCGGGTCCATTTGAACTTGAATAGGACATTTTATAGCTGTTTAAATACAAAAAGTTCGTGTTTGTCGTGACTAGGAACCTCCGCATGACTAAGTTGATTGATAGTATTTCGTCACCCCCCCCCCTGACAACGATGATGAAGTGGAAAGAATCTGGACTTGATTTATATGGTCATGATTGTGGCGACGAGGAGTTTTCAGCTGGAGTATGGAGATTGTGAGATTCAGAGAAAAATCGAGAGATTTGGTGATTATTGGGAGTGATAGTGAGAATGACAGCGTGATGGATTTGGAAGGTGGTCAGGCCAAGATTGTACATGTCCTGCGTTTGAAAAGACTGGTGCGTACGATTATTCTTATACCACACTACATATTCTATTCTATGCTATGCTATGATTTTATTCCTTCTTGCAGAGAAACTCTCTATTGCATAATGCTTTCTCACTCTCACTGGTTCTTCTCTCTTTTTACCAATGTGCTGTCGTATGGGAACACCAGGACAAAATCTTGCCAAAGATCCAAAAGGAAGAGCATTCATGACTTCCGCCATTGAAAGGGTAAACAGGTGTATGTCCTCAACTGCGATGCATCTGGGAATCGAACCATTGCTTCACCACTCGAAGCGCACCGCTCCCGTACAATTGCAATTGATACCGTTGGAGTCAATAATGGATATGATAAATGATAACCCAATTTTTGCAAGTTTGGAATATGAATACCCAGACGAAGATGGTTTATTGGAGGGTATGATTTCCACGGAAGGAGGGGCTCAAAAGGAGGTTGCGTATGAACTGGTTCTAGGTTTGAATCATGTTAGTCGAAGATGGGCGACACCAAATCATCATCTGCGCGATTTCTCGCTCCATTGTACGGAGGGGCAGAAGGGCCAAGTGGTGTGCTTATAGGTGGAGAAGATTGGATTGAATATCTTCACGAGGGATCCAATTTGAAAACTATATCTGCGATTCCGAGACGAAAACTTCATCCACCAGGAAATGGTGTCCTAATTACGCAATTGGCTGTTCATGAGCAGAAGAAATCTAAATTCTTTGCATAGGCACAGTCGGAACTGGGGGATATCTACGGATGGATATCATTAGTTTCGAACGGTGGTGACTTATCTAGCAGTGAGTTGTCTAGTAGTGACTTACCCCCTAGTACTACTGCTCACATCAAGAACAGATAATTTTATGTTGGCCCTGTCCTTCCATCTATGGCCACGGTCAAGAGCCTCCTCGAAGATGAAAGGGAAAAAATAAAGAAAGCAGGCAGTGTTGCTACTTACCCCATTTACCAGCTCCTCGCCAACACGTATGCGCTCACTTATGACTTTATTCTAGAGTTTGACCGCAGAAATATTCCAAGATTTCTATATAGTGGTCACTTATTGAAGCTGTGCGCCATCACGGAATCATTCCATTTTCACAAAAGGATATCGACTTTGCGGTGTTTTCGAAAGATAGTGTAAGCGTGGGTTGTAATGAATGGTACCAGATGCTTTTTGCCCGGCTCGGATTGGTTTCCGCCTCGTTATCAAGTATTTGGAACACAGAGGGTACCCATTTCTTCCATCAACAAACCCATTAAAATGTTTACTTTTGACAATGGGAAGGATATTTGGAACACAACTGTGGACCATCGCGGCATTGGAAAGCAGCAAAAAGAAAGTGGGTTGAAGCGAAACCTCAAGAAAGAGTGTCTTCCAAATTCTACGACAAAAATCCTTTCGTGTTCTTGAAGGGCGATGGTTCAGAGCAATTGCGACAGGGTTCGCCAGTTCTTCATTAAGCCCCAAGAGCAACTCACCAGGAGTAGCGTACAGTGCGACAGTATCGCAACTCACTAGGAGTAGCGCATAGTACGACAGTATCGCAACTCACTAGGAGTAGCGTACAGTACGACAGTATCTATTATGTTGGAAGGATAATTAATGGTCCATGCTAAAGTTTTCTGGAGGTTTTGGAGTCCAACGGCTACCGGACAATATTTAAGTTGAAGACGAGATTAGAGAACAATCAACAGTTGGGCCCAGAGGCCATCAGTTGGTTGAAGTTGTGCGACATGGAGAGTAAGAAAGTTCTAATGCAACAACTGAGCCCTTGAGTTCAGAACTAAGTAACTGTTTGTATCGCGATACAGAAAATGGACAAATCCTGCCCTCGTAATGAGGCACTACACCTGCTCCACTATCTAATCGTCATATTTTCTGATTCATGCTGATTTGAATTATTTTAATGGACAAATCCTGTCCTCGCCAGAGGCATTGCATTGCACCTACTGTACTCATGCGCATGGAATAACATAAAAATTGAATTAATCAATGCATTAAGTCGTGAACTAAATGCATAAAGCGATATGTTTGCGTAGATGTCCTCCTCTTCTGTAAAGAATAAAGAATAACGAATAACTAAGGAGTCTCGGTACATTAACGTGACTCACGCCCGATGGGGGCCAATATAGCAGTTAATAGGTCATTCGTTTCAGGACTCCTCTTCCTTTCATGATGATGATTCTGTTCATAAAAAAAGTGTTAAATGAACATCAACATCACATCATACATCATACATCATACATCATACATCATACATCATACATCATCAATCATTAAGACGAGGCCGCTGTTGAGGAGTGAAGCAATTGGCAATACACCAGCGTATAATGTGTTTGAATCACAAGGACTTCCAACATGAACGGAAAACAGCACATAACGATGCCACTGATTTGGCTTGTGCTGATGTGACGCACACCGCGAATAGGTACTGGTGTCATGGGCTTCTGATAGCTCCTAATGCACGTAATTATATCGTTTCGAAAGTTCCCCACGCAACTAAAACGGGGTGAACAATGGTCAGAGGAGGCAGCTCTAGCCGAGAAATTAGCAGCTAAGTCTTCCAGACGTCACATTGTACATGCCAACTGGCGATCAGTCTAATGCATCACACGTACAACTAGCGGGTTGGATCGAAAACCCTCGAAATGCCCAAACATTGAAGACTCACACTCTCAAGGAGGTTGTGGTCTTTCAGACCCTCCCTTCAGTCAATGTGTTCAATGTGGTTGAATACGGACGGCGCATTTTAGAGTGCTTGAGTATAAATCTAACATATCCATATGCTGTCATGAGGTTGAAGGAGAGCCTTATACTGATCGTATCGTAGGGATACTGTCTATGTCTGCAGGTATTCCGATGACAACACTTTCTCCATCTGATTCTTTGATTTTCTCTCGAAGGCGAAGCAAGAGCATTGGAAAACAGGTTTACTTACCAAAGCGATTTTTGGCTGGAATTCTGCCAACACTTCCTTTGTGGAGGAGTTTGAGTCTACCGACGATGACGAAGAGGAGCTAATCAACGAGAAGTGTAGTTCTACAAGATTGTAGATAACTCTGTTGAAAGAGAATGGAAAGGATGATACAGCAGGATTCTGTATTTCTGGCACACAAGTTTTGATTTGAAGGATGTCCTATCCCGATTCTGACGCCGCAACTGAGATTAAGAATTTGAATATTCCAATTATGACGCTTCTGAACTTCTCTTCAGCATCACCGTCGTATCTACTCAAACGTGCAGGTATGCTTCTTACTTTGCACATGTGAAATAAGATGTCATCTTTACCCTGTGCACAATTCCCAAGGTAAGAACGTAATTATCTTGCCTGTATGTGAAGAGTATGTCTTCAAATATAATCTAACAGTCTCTCTTCTTTCTTAGCTTACTTCTTTACCTCTGGTGCATGCCCTGATGTGTTCAAGACGTAGAGTTGTGTGTCAGTGAGGAACTTACCATAGAAGAACAACAAATCTTGAATCAATTGGAGTTCGTTGGTAATGATCTGTAGTGACTGTTGTTGGGCCCGGAGACTAGTAAATGAAATGTCCTTGAAACGTACAAGACGAAATGAAGGAATATGTATTAAAACATGCGAAGGTGTCGTCTGCTTGTCGACTCTTGAAAGATGAAGAGACACTCTTGCTGCAATTGTGTTACACTCATATGCGATCCAAGTTGTACAAAGAGCTATTGAACTGGAATGCTTTTGTCGAAGCTGTAACAACTGTTGATTATATTCCACTGACGGTCTCAATATTCAGAATTGTACGAATGTGAACATCCCCACAGCTTAACTACAAGCATTCTCCCCTCAGCCCCTTACTCCTGCTATCAAATAAATGGCGTTTAAAAATCACTCGCAAACCTGATGTTTCACGCGTTGTCTATTGCAATGAGTGGATAACGCAGTGACAAATCTGTTGCAAATGAATCCATCTGGGAAACTGGGATTTTGAAGTTTTGGCTGGGTCAGTGTAGTGAATGTGAACCAGCTGTCTGGTTTGAGCTTCTCGTAGCTGCTACCTTATCAACCAATGCCGAGCACAATATCAGACCTCTGAATCCTTATTTGCCTCCAAGTGCATACAAAATGGTGACGAGTCAAAAGATACCTTTTGATTTTCTCAAAGGGCAAGCTTGGTGTGGGTCTACCTTTGCAAATGCAATGGCGTATTTTGGATGCAATCTTCTACGCTGCAGGGAACAAAATGATGGAAGACTTCAAGGATACCAGTTATTCCCAGTTGATTCTGAATGAAGTATCTACTGCCAATCATCAATCAATGAATGACCAACCAACAAATCCAGAAGAATCCTCCACTTCGTTTTGATAAAGAGAGAATTTTACACATACAATCTCAAGATGAATCTTGCAAGATGGCAACCTCCCTATATGAAGAATACAACATCAAGACTCTTTGCTTTGGCAAAACGATGCAAGGATCAGAAATTCATCAAAGAGCTTCACGTCAATCGAGAGGCTTTGTACGCTGGATAAGGTGGATCTAATTTTTTATCCTTTGAAGAGTGAGTTGAACTGACCAAGTAAAGAAAAGTCACTTAATGATTTCTCGATGGGCAAGGTTGGTATGGATGTACGATAACAAATACAATGGCATATATTTGACGAAGGGAACAAAATCACGGAAGACTTCAGGGATAGCAGGAAAGCTCAGTTGATTCAATATCAAGACTCTGTGCTTTCAATCACTTCTTGCCTTCTCATATCTTCTCAGAGCTGAAGAAGAAACCAAATCCTGAATGGTATCACTAGACTGCAAAATGCGCAAATGGCAAAACTGGTTTCTTCAAGAATGGCAAAGTCATCAAAAGAAACCACCAGGTGAAAAGTTGTTAATTGCTGACCAATGCACTCTAATGAGAGAAGACATCTCACAGAAGACCTCATGGTTGAAAAATATGGCCCTGTGCAGTCATCAGCACAAAGGATACCAAAGTCCCCTCTACAGCTCTCGCAACATCTAAACCCTGTCAACCGAACAATCCATTGATCCAATGCATTCTAAATTTACAAATCATTCCAAAAAAATGATGATTGCAAGAAGTTATCTCACAGGAGATTTCAGTGTTAATAATTAATGGCCATGAGCAGCACTCAGCACAACAATGTCAAATATATGGATCGGTGCAATCAGCAGCACAAAGGAATTAAAGTCCCAAACATCTACATCCTTTGGGAGTGAGTTAACTTGACCATTTAGAGAAAAGATACCTTTTGATTTTCTCAAAGGGCAAGCTTGGTGTGGGTCTACCTTTGCAAATGCAATGGCGTATTTTGGATGCAATCTTCTACGCTGCAGGGAACAAAATGATGGAAGGCTTCAAGGATACCAGTTATTCCCAGTTGATTCTGAATGAAATATCTACTGCCAATCATCAATCAATGAATGACCAACCAACAAATCCAGAAGAATCCTCCACTTCGTTTTGATAAAGAGAGAATTTTACACATACAATCTCAAGATGAATCTCGCAAGATGGCAACCTCCCTATATGAAGAATACAACATCAAGACTCTTTGCTTTGGCAAAACGATGCAAGGATCAGAAATTCATCAAAGAGCTTCACGTCAATCGAGAGGCTTTGTACGCTGGATAAGGTGGATCTAATTTTTTATCCTTTGAAGAGTGAGTTGAACTGACCAAGTAAAGAAAAGTCACTTAATGATTTCTCGATGGGCAAGGTTGGTATGGATGTACGATAACAAATACAATGGCATATATTTGACGAAGGGAACAAAATCACGGAAGACTTCAGGGATAGCAGGAAAGCTCAGTTGATTCAATATCAAGACTCTGTGCTTTCAATCACTTCTTGCCTTCTCATATCTTCTCAGAGCTGAAGAAGAAACCAAATCCTGAATGGTATCACTAGACTGCAAAATGCGCAAATGGCAAAACTGGTTTCTTCAAGAATGGCAAAGTCATCAAAAGAAACCACCAGGTGAAAAGTTGTTAATTGCTGACCAATGCACTCTAATGAGAGAAGACATCTCACAGAAGACCTCATGGTTGAAAAATATGGCCCTGTGCAGTCATCAGCACAAAGGATACCAAAGTCCCCTCTACAGCTCTCGCAACATCTAAACCCTGTCAACCGAACAATCCATTGATCCAATGCATTCTAAATTTACAAATCATTCCAAAAAAATGATGATTGCAAGAAGTTATCTCACAGGAGATTTCAGTGTTAATAATTAATGGCCATGAGCAGCACTCAGCACAACAATGTCAAATATATGGATCGGTGCAATCAGCAGCACAAAGGAATTAAAGTCCCAAACATCTACATCCTTTGGGAGTGAGTTAACTTGACCATTTAGAGAAAAGATACCTTTTGATTTTCTCAAAGGGCAAGCTTGGTGTGGGTCTACCTTTGCAAATGCAATGGCGTATTTTGGATGCAATCTTCTACGCTGCAGGGAACAAAATGATGGAAGGCTTCAAGGATAC
>Ga0306864_1001198_pt1 | contig 10860 bp, 5 predicted proteins | sample AntRauTorckE5430_FD_190448 | JGI IMG/M metagenome (GOLD analysis project Ga0306864, IMG submission 190448) | Saline lake microbial communities from Rauer Islands, Antarctica - Metagenome Torckler E5 #430 (v2) (version 2) | ecosystem: Environmental > Aquatic > Non-marine Saline and Alkaline >...
AATACATTCATTGCAGATCAAACGCATCATCTTTCTGTGCCGAACGGAACAATCATTCTTATTGATATTGTTATTGAAACACATCTTTTGTTGTGTTTTCCCAAGATATTATAGTATACCGAATTCATCGAAACCTACACTACGTCTACTGTATTGTATTACACACTGGGACTTTATTATTCAACAATATAATCTAGCATCCAACAAAAGCAAAGCAACAGCGATAAGAACTTCGAGTGCAATACCACTATTTTCTGATTACTGATTACTGATTACTGATCAAGTAGCAAGAACAGTCACAACAGCAATACATTAACAGTGAGCATGAGCAGCGATATGCATTTGCAAGGCGCCATTTCAAGTGTTCCTTCCCATGGGTCGGATATCTCTGAGGACGCGATCTTTGACCTTCTTCACAAAGCTAAAAGTAACAATATGATGTCAGTGTCCGATAAACAACGGGATCGAGATCATCGCGATAATTCGAACAATCGGAAAGGAAGCATGTCAGAGCCAACGCTCGATTCAGAAAGCACCGTCAGAAGTTCTCCTACCGGAAGCACGAAGGGAAATCTTCATCTTAATCTGAAGGAAACGTCCTCGTTAAATTTCTCACAGCCAACATTCAAGAATGACATGAACCACTTTCAATTATCACCAAAGCTTAAAAAGAACCCCAGAGATGCTGCATCGCCCAGGAGAAGCAGAATCGTTACCAAAAGGAAACAATATGATACGAGCGCCGCAACCACTAATATAAATACGAATGCGAATGCGAATACTACTGCTTCCATGGTGAATACTGGCACAGGAAGTACTGCAAATGAAGCCAATAGTAGCAAGAGTGCAAGCCCTTATCCCTCGTCTTACTCGCAAAGAGATGCGGGAAGCATAAGTCTACAATCTCACAAAACAGAAAGTACCATTCACAGCGCTTCAATCGGAGGATTGCAATGCATTGAAAGTTTGTCCATGTCGTCCACGCCATCCAAGAGAAACATGAATCCAAATCATTCACAAAACTCTGGCGGTATGCATGGAAAATTTCGAACAGGGCCTGCATTGGCATCTGATCCATTTCCTAATCCTACTTGGCCCCAAGCATATCAACAAGCCAACAGTATTAGCTCTAAATCTACTCATGCTAAAAGTGTATCTTCCAAACGATCCAAGAAACATGTTAAGAAGAGAAGTCTTCAACTTGGTGAAGAGCAGGTACTCTTTGAACAAAGACTATGCGATGCGGCTTATGGAGTAGCAGTGAGGAAAATTCATTCCAATGGGAAAAGTCAATTGAGATATGTCAAATGTATCCCATACACTCACGCAGGAAGTCGCAAATCCAAAAAACAACAGAATAACATGTCATTGTCGGTTCCTGATGCAAAGATGAATTCAAAGAATTACTCATCTTCCAAATCGGTCACGAGTCTCATGGGGCGTCTTTCGCTTGCGAGTAAGAGGAGCAAATCCAAAGCATCAGCATCAACATCTGGAAACTTGAATGATAATGCGACCATGAATACGAGTGAAGAAATGACTTCTCGGATTATGACGGATAAACAACTTCTGAAACAAACCATGGCGCTGACTTGGGGGAACAAGAAGAAAGTAATTATACCACTCTGTAACTTTGTGTCGGTCCGGAAAGGGAAAACTACGGGTCGAACAATGAGAAATCCTTGCGAATCTTCCTGTCTGTTAAGTTTAGTTACCAATGATAAGAGACATGGTCATGGAAGCTTGGACATTGAAGCACCAACTAAGCTGGATAGAGACAAGTTCGCCAAGGCTTTTTCGATATTTCTTGATATTCCATTGAAAGATGATTTAGTCGGCGAGGACGTGAAGCTTGGAAGAGAACACGATGAAGAAGATATTCCAGATGACTTGTTTTCCCTTCCTTCGGTGTCTACTACATCATCTTCAGTCATGACGCCATATGGTTTAGTAGAGTATCAGATTGGAGGTTCGTTGCTCCCTTCGTTGAATACGTCGCCTGTGAGTAGGGACGGATCTTCCAAATTGATCATGGAAAAGAAAAATATCAGCAGTACTCAAGGACTGGGGAATGACGATCACTCTAAGAAGAGTATGGATAGCCTCGATGAATTGTTGCCCCCTCCAGCTGTTAGGCGTGAACAAGGGATACCAGATGACATGGAGAATGTGGATTCTGATGTCATTAAGCCTATCCCCGATGCAAAGAAAAGAGATGAGGATGCAAAGGATGACCTGTCTGCCGTGTCATCTTTAACCCAAGGATTTGATCAAGAAATCGTGGAGGAGTTGCACCAAGCATTGAATGAGTTGAGGGCAGAATTGGATATTAGTCGAGCAGAGGCTGCCCGAGCTGTGAAAGTTGCGGAACAGGCCATCCAAAGTGCTGAATCGTGTTCAAGTAATGATTGGAATAGTACGGTGACCCACAAGGCAGCCGAGGCAGCGGCACAGGCCCAAAAAAGAAGCGCAGAAGCAATTGCAAAGCACAGACAAGCGGAAGACAAGTTGGCTGTCGAACGCAAGAGCGCTTCTTTTTGGAGAAAGCAGGCCCAGGGCGTAGAAGATGAGGCTTCAGCTCTCCAGACTCGTTTGGCGGTCGCGCAAGTACAACGAGCGGCTGTCACTGACGAGTTGGATCGGGAGAAGCGAAAGGCTGCTTCTTACATTCAAAATCTGAAGCGTGACTACTCGATGCAGGAATCCATACAAAGAGAGTCCCTGATTAGCGGTGCCGAGCAAAATCGCCTCTTGGAAATGGAACTTGATGGAACAAGAAGAGATTTGACTGTCAAAAGTCAGGAAGCAAAGGCTCTATTAGATTATTTTGCTGAATTGTAAGTTTCCACATTGTGCATGGCATTTCTTTTCTCTTTCTTGACATCATTTGAAATATCTCATAATTATTTGTCAACTACAGTAAAAGTAAGAAGAAATTCTTTGGCAATACGAAGAAGTCTAGAGGACCGCTTCTTTTAGACTCTCGGATGAATAGCACTGCAGATCAGAGTGAACAACCCCAATCTACTCGCTTTGAATCAATGCATACTGAGGAGCTTTTGAAAATACAGGCAGAAGCCTCAGCAATCAAAACGCATTTTAAGATTTTACGCCGCACCACTATGGATGAATTAGGACAACTCCCTGGACAAGCGAAGGAATGGGCAGAGCAAGCATCTAAAGCTGTTGATGCTGCACAGTCTGAAGTGGGATTGCTAAAAAATCAACTAGCACTTGAAATCTCAAGTCGAAGAAAATTATTGCACGAAGTTCAAGATTTGCGTGGTACCGTTCGTGTCTATTGTCGCCCACGTCCTCCTGTGAAAAGCGCAGGAAGTGCTGGTACAATATCATCTCCATCGCACGAAATCGGTTTATTACACAGAGAAGAAGCGCTGGAATGCCAAGGGAGTGAAGCTGTTCCTATGTGCTTTGAGTTTGACCAAATGTTTGCAAGAAATGCCACTCAAAGTGAGGTGTATGCAGAAGTAGAAGAAATCGTGCTTGGATCATTGGAAGGTTTTAATGCGTGTCTTTTGGCATATGGCCAGGCTGGTTCTGGCAAAACGTACTCCATGCTTGGCAATGTTGAGATATTAAAAGGTGATGGTTTTGGAGATGACGCAAAGCCGATGATTAAGTTTGTCGACCATGGTATCCACCTTCTTGCTATCCGTCAAATTTTTCAAGTTTCTAATGAACGAAAAGATCGTTTTGAGGACTCCTTCTCACTATCAATTCTTGAAATTCACGATGAAAAATTGATAGACCTTGTTGCTGGTACAGATATTGCCGAGTCAAATGGCATTATCAAAGGCATAGATAGAAGATACTGTAGAGTGTCCAAGATGAACGAGGAAGGCGAAGACTCCTCTATAAACGATGATGGATCGAGAAAGCTTGAGATTCGGACCAATCACGAGGGCGATACAATTGTCCAAGGCCAAGTAACCATTCCTATAAACAGCTTTGAGGATGCACTGAATGTCTGGAAAGAGAGCCTGTCGCTGCGTGCCAAGAGTAATACGGACATTAATCTTAAAGCTCGTGAAAGTAGCACCCATGTCATTGCTACCATTGAGATAATGTCTACAAATATCACCACTGGTATCGGCACTGTTGGAAAATTGCAGTTTGGCGATCTTGCTTGCTCAGATGTTACCCAGAAGCGAGGATCTAGCACTTCTCGATCGAATTCTATTGGAATGGACAACATCCTCGCACCTCTTGGCAACAGTTTTGAGTGGAAATTTAAAAACAAATCTCTTTCAACTCTTGTTGATGTTGTGGATGCTCGAGTCAACTTTTCCCGAAGTCCCCCTTACCGCAATTCGACACTGACACATGTCTTGCGGGATGCACTGGAAGCTGATACAAAGACTGTCCTCTTGGTCTGTGCCAGGTCTGACCCAGAAGATATCCAAAACACAGCAAATTCCATGCGATTTGCATCAAAGATGAGAAAGGTTGTAATTGGGAAAGCGACAAAGCGCCATATTACAATGGCGTGAAGCACCCTATTCGTGCTACCAAATGTATTAGGAATTAGATACGATATTGTGCACTACAGCCAATTTCGTTTTTGGGCGAAGACCAATTAATATTATTATCTATTATAGTTCTCGCTATGTTATACTGTCTAATATTCAATATCATAAGTCTATATCTTTCATCATTTCCAGCAGTTGATGTGCAGCCCTGGAAATAATACTTTCAATCGAATCTTCTTTCATTTCTCTCCTTTGTGATAATGTTGCATTGCCATCTGTTGTGTACTGTAGTGTCACATCTTCAATCAATGGATACGGCAAAACACATCCCTCCTGGTTGAAGACTTTAGTCGATGCATCTCCCATTTTTAGTCCCAATGGAGTCCAGAAGGCAATGATATATGTCTGCTTCTTCCCCCATTCTTCATACAGCAACGGGTGATCTAACGCAGCTTCGCAAGGGTCCAGGTGTACCCACCGTCCTCCTATTCTACATTCTGCCCAAACATGATCAGCCCAGTCCACCACCCATCGAGCTTCATGCCCAAGCGATCGTAGAATTCTATAAAGTAGAATTGAATATTCACCACATCTTCCTCTACCTCCATTCTCTACAATCTGTTGAACAGCATTGTATCTAGGAAAGCGTGTATTACAATTGCAACTGTTGCATTGGTATATTTCTGTTCGAGCGGCCTTCCCTTCCAACTCATTTGCCTCTGGATAGCAATATCCAAGGAAAGATCCTTCATACGATGTTGGGTCATTTGTGACTTCATTTCCATCCATTGCTGAGATTTCGTCGACACTTGCGATGTCATCACGTGAATTATCATCATCATCATCATCATCATTCTCATTATTGCTCGCAGCATTTCTATCAATGCATTCTGCGCGGTAGCTGGCTCCGCACTGTCCGCATTGATCATGATAATAAGGGAACTCCTCTCTAAACCAATGCAATAGACGCAATAGCGCCTCATTTTGTTCTTCCAAAGAAAGTTTTTCTAGATTTGATACAAGCAACCGTTGCGTTGCATTTTCACCATAGTTTGCTGTCAACCATTCAAGCAAATGAAAATTCAGTAAATTCCCCTCCGTTATCTGATCGCTACCATCCTTCATCTCATCCTTGAGGATGTCCACCAATCGTCCAACATAACCTAAAAGAAGATCTTCGAAGCCTCCTCTTTGTTTCTTTCTCTGACCACCTCCGTCCATTTCAATTGCACCTCCGTCATTACTGCTTTCAGACTCTAATTCCTCCTCATAGTTATTCTTGGAATTATCATCATCACCGTGATCATCACCATCACCATCACCATCATCGCTAGGATACTTTATGAGCACTTCTGTCCGGTCCACAATCAATCTCCCAGCGAACCATTCCTTCCTCAAACGGTGTCTAACAAAGGTATCCGAAGCATGAATACGTTTTGATGTCACGTATTGCATCATATTCAATGTATCGAATTCTTTTTGATCAGTGAAATCAATAGACTGCTGTTTTAGTTTGTATTGTACCCACGCCTTAAATTGAAGGAGAGATATCCCATGGGAGTGCAGAGTTGTATTGTAAGCGGGACAGTGAAATGTATAGACAAGAGTTGTTTCATTCTTCTTCATCCCTGTGGTTGCCAATTTTGCTGGTTCGATGTCATTATCATGATTTCCGAAATCGTTCTGCGTGCCTGCACTTGCATCCTCCGATGGATCAATGAGTATAAATTCACGACTCTGAGTTGAAACATTCTCGTTGGAGTTCACGCTGGCTGCCGAAATAGAAGAAGCAGTAGAAGAGGAGGCAGAGCTGCCAATGGAAGATTTGTTACTACTGTTCATCGCCATGGCAATTGGAATTCGTCCGGTGTTACCGTGATAATCTGACCGATCAAATGATGCATGGAACAAACCATGACCTCGAGATCGACATCGACTATTACCTTGATTTCCATGCTCATGCCCATATTTTCTTCTTTTCGTGGGATTAAATATTTTCCACCATGAGAATGCCTCCGTTTCTTTCAGAGCTCCTGTATAAAGTCCAGTACAAGTGATGGCAACTAGGTAGGTATAGTATCCCAGTGATGGTGCGATGCTGGCATTAGCACTTGTGAAGTGAATTTTCAAGAAGCAGGATGAGCTAAAAAGAATACTGTAGGATATCATCGTTAACTCGAAGCACCGAAAACATCTCATGTTGTCTATTTCCTATAATTTTAGACTTTATAGAGTAGCGAGGTGAGAGAACGGCGAGTGTGGGAGAAGGTACTGTTAGTCATACACAACGGTCAACAGTGGCGACCTTATTCCATAATATATTATGATAGACTATGTATTATTTTAATGTTGCAACTTCAACTTAAACTGGTTGCTATGATTTTTAATTTTTATGTATGATATTTAATATTTAATATTTATGGTATCTATTTAGGCCCTTTCTTTTGACATTCAAGTTAATCCTGTAACTGAAATTAACGCCTCTTCTCAAGCCTCATTTGTTTGGGATATCATTTCAAATTGTTGTTCTTCTTTGCTCCTTGATGTGTTGATGTTATTGTGTGTTGATACATGCAGGGCGGATCGTTGCACTAATCTGTTTCTGCATTTATCCGTAACTCTAGGAAATGAAATAGACGCTACCGAATGTACGCTCAAGGTACACTACTGCACATACATCGTTCTAGAAGTCATTATATATATATTACTATGACACATGATGTAATCTTTGAGTTGTTCTTACTATCATTATTATTATTACCATAACACGCACACACCACTTAAAATAAAATCGCAGATAACACAAGTACCTAATCTTTGAAGGATCGATTTCAACAAAAATGTGTGTCATGTTTTCCATAAGTATGTGACGATTTTGGACACAAGCTCGTCAACAGTCTATTTTGGGTAATATACATCCAATACATCCAGATAGATCCAGATGCTTCCACTGCCCGTTCGAAAGAGAAGACTGGTTGTCAAATTTCGAGAACCCCATACTCTATTTATCTTGGAAACTCTGAAGTCCATCCTGGCCTCACTTGACCATACTCCATTCCATTGCAATCAAATCTGCGTTTAGTGAAGAATAATTCAATCATGTCCAACGAAGATAAACCCCAGAACAAATTCTTTTCAAGCATCGGAGGCGCTGTGAAGAAGGTCGGAGATAAGGCGAAGGAGAGCGACGAGCAGTTTCACATTACTGAAAAGACCAAAGAAGCAACAGAAACGGTAGCTCAGAAGACGAAGGAGTTGGATGAAAAGTTTCAACTTTCTGAAAAGACGAGGAAAGCTGCAGGAGTCGTCAACGAAAAGACCAAGGAGGTCTTCAGTAAGTAGAAGAAGAATTATAAGAATGGACGGTGTAGAAGGCAGATACGATACAATGAAATTGCGAACACTGTTGACGAACAGGCACGAAGGAGTATCCCAAGATGAGTCGATTCTAATTATTTAATAACATTAAAGATTTGGGAATCCTGTTTAACTTGTTTTGTTCCTAAAGCGATGAACTCTATGCTATCATCTATCCATACATGGTGGTCAAGTATCATACACTTTCTTTGGTCTGGGTGTTTCGCTTTTTTCTTATTGTTGAAAGGAGTGCATATGTCCTCTATTATAGTAACAAGACGAATAATACTTTCAGCTCATCCTCAAGAAACACATTAACTGGGCAAACAAACTAGCGAGTAGAGGAACTGTAATTCTATCGCGACGACTCGTCTAAGTGAGCAAAAATGGATTACGTGTTGATGACGACAGAGCCACCAGCAAGCAGTACTGGAGAGTCTGGAACTAAAAATCTCATGACAAGAATGGAGGACAAGGAGGATGCGCCTTCCTCTTGGATAGTCTGTAGCGCCAAATAATGTAAAAGTGTTTGTTATCCTATTTTACCCACACTAATCAAGTGATCGAATCACTTTCATGTAATCTAATCACTTTCATCACTTGAAGTAGCTACTCACTTTTAAGTTTAAGTGTCCTTGCTGCGTTCTTGGACCTCAAGTCTCTTACGGCTTACGGTACACTACTAAACCTTGACGCCACATTCACATCCTAAACAAACCAAGCTGGTGGATTCAACGCATAAAAGTATTGATCATTTGTTTCCTCAGAATAGAATATGGCACGATTCTGATTCTCAGTATTCCACTATGAGTATGGTAAAGTAGAGAGAGATGTACAGTAGCTCTAGCTAGTAGCTAGCTGGCAACATAGAATCTTGAATTTGATTGTTGTTTCTCGTAACACTGCCGACCTCAAACTCGGACGAATCAAGATGGTTTGTAAAAGATTGTTCATCATGTCATCACTTCACCTACTTTTATCACAAAAAATTTGCATAGCGTATTGCAAGGGGGCAAAGCGCGATGGATGTTGCAAACATGCGAAATACCAATGGGAAAAGGTGAAAAGGAGATTGCTTGTTATCTCCATGTAGAAAAGGATGTGCAGAATTGCTCCAAAATTAGGCATCATCCAACGTGCAGGCAAAGTTCACACCACACCAGGATACCCAAAGAGTTGCTCCATGAGCTCAGAAAGAATGGGTTTAAATCAAAATCGAAACATTTTTAAGTGTAGCAAAATCAATGATGGACTATGTGGAACCTAGCTCGGTGGAGAAGAAGAATTTGATGCTTCGCAGTCAAGCCCGATTGACGTCCAATGCTTTGAATAATTATGCCTTTTATAAGAAGCGGAAAGCTCGCGACTTGAATAAAATACAACGTCTAACCGATGGGATGACGAGACTGTGAAGAACATTCTCGTGAAGATAAACAAACTTGAAAAAGCCTCGAGTCAAACGAATTGAAGATAAAATTGTTGCCACGATATTAATGAGTCCAACAATGGAGGTTATAACCACATCACTATCACCACGATGGTAGATTACATATCTACATTAAAGCTTTCGAGATGGCTAATAACAAATAATGTCGCATTACTTCTGACATTGACATGTCTGAAAATAATTCACTTGCAGATCTAGGGAAAGGAGGCAGTGACTTTCATCATTCCTACTTTCCAATGCTTTACTCTATTGTACAATTAGAAAACAAACGTTCTTTTTTTGCACCGATGGAAATCAATATGGAGATAATGAAAAAGTTGGCAGTGAACCTGAGAAAGGAATATACCATCAATTATGCCATTCTCAAAGATGGTGGTGGATCAAGTTTTGTGTGCCCGTCAATAGAGCTGAAATATGACCAAGAAGATTGGGCTTTTGATAAATTATGCCCTCCCAACCACAGAACCTACAAAAAGAAGAAATCCAATGGGAAAGTTCACCGGGGTAGCATTTATAAGTTCTTAGGAAGCAAGAAAGTGAGCAAAAAATCGAGAAGCAATCGCATATCGCCGACTATGGTGTCTTCATGCTACCTCGACATCAAACTTGGTCTGCAGCAATGCAACTCCTCTTCATTAGTGATCTTTGTACTGACTTCATGAAGAAATAAATGAGCCTCCTCTTTTCGAGAAAGAAATTTCTGGTCTCGAAGAAAGAAATTTCTGGTCTCGAATGCATGGAATATCTGAAGGCGAATTGTGGCCATAGTTAGTCAAATTGATGCAGACGAAGAATCAGACAAGAAGCCCAACGTTAAGGGATCCATTCGCACGTGCAATGATCTCAGCATAGGAGAACAAGTAGTAGTCCATATTGTGAACACCTACGCATCGCTCAAATGCATGCACGGACCGAAGTATGCAGATGGGAGTGTCAGCATGGACCACACCCTCCTTGCATCCGTGTAGGTTCCCATTCCCACAACGGAATGGTTTTGTCTTGGTATTTGCGTCGCTACGGAATATACTGCTTCCAACACAAGCTGTGCATCTTGGACGGATGCCTGTTCCGATCCATCACCAGTATACGCTGCTGGTGATGACTGTGATTCCTGCAGGATGAGTTGCTGTTGCTGCTGCTGCTGGGCAGCTTCCTTCTTCAATTGTTCGAGTGTAGGACTGACAATGGGACCATCTTCCTGCATGGCCAGGGTAACATAATGGGCAAGACCATCTAATGCTGCAAGACCCTGTGGCTGATCCCCTTCAACACTCGCTTGATCAAAGGCTTGTTTGAGGAGTGGTGATAATGTCTTTACGAAGCCTTTGTCGTTGAGGTGGATCAGTTTGGGTCCGAATATGATGTTCCGTTTGACACAAATGGATGCGAGTGTGGTGGGCTTTTGGTTGTTTTTGTGGGAGGGCAGTTGAACCAGACGAATTTGTTTGAGGTCGTCGTATTCTTTGCCTCCAATCGTATGTATCTTTGTATCTTCGTTGCTGGAGAATTGTCGTTTGGTGATGAAGATGGATGAAGCAGCAGCAGAGGAAGATTTGGAAGAAAGTG
>Ga0306864_1001199_pt1 | contig 10860 bp, 10 predicted proteins | sample AntRauTorckE5430_FD_190448 | JGI IMG/M metagenome (GOLD analysis project Ga0306864, IMG submission 190448) | Saline lake microbial communities from Rauer Islands, Antarctica - Metagenome Torckler E5 #430 (v2) (version 2) | ecosystem: Environmental > Aquatic > Non-marine Saline and Alkaline >...
GCTGTTAGAAGTTTGGCTGCCCGTTCTATTACTCAACATTAAGATTATGCTTGATTGCAGATGCTGCACTTACTAAAGAGGGGACAGGCAGGATCAATGAAAACAATTTCTGTTCCTGCAGATGGAATTTCGGATTCGGAATTGCAATTCATCAACGCATACGAAGATGAAAATGGAAGAGTTATTTTCGATGCCATACGATCAGATAGTAGGAAAGTGTCGAAGTCGATGACAGAATGGCCATGGGCACAGACATCTGATGATTTTGCTGCATCAGCTTCCAAGAAGTCATTGTGGCGTTACAAGGTGAATGTATCGGGTGGATCCGTGAGCAAAGAATGTATTAGTGATGTACCTATTTACTTTGGTTCGGTAAACCCAGCAGTTAGTGGGCAGAAGCATCAATATGCGTATGCGGCTGTGGGTGCTATGGGAATGAGCAATGCACCCCCACAAGGAATTGCAAAGATTAATGTAGATACAAAAGCAATGGATATATGGTATCCTGAAGAATATGAATTCTGTGGCGAGCCAATGTTTGCTCCAAAAAAGTCAGAGAATGCAGGTGAAGACGAAGACGATGGATACATAATCTCAGTGTTGAACAACGGCAAAGAGAAATCATCAGAAATCATCATTTTGGATGCAACAAAGATAACAGCTGGTCCAATTGCACGTATACCACTTGGAATTGCGATTCCACATGGACTTCATGGATGCTTTGCTTCTACTGACGAGTGCAATTGGTCTGCTGAAGAAATCGAACGAAGAGCTAAGCTTTCAGACAAGATGGAATCGAGGGGTAACATGTGGAATGAAGTTAAGAGCGATTTCTCTGGTCTCGGTCTAAGACTTGATGACTTTGAAGAGTACTTCGGAGATCTTTTGTAAATAACGACTATCAAGAAGCCGTCCGTGGTCAAGTAATAAATAATAAATACCTATAGCTACTATCCTTACATAGTTTTACTAGGTTTTACTCTAACTGCAATCCTGCATTTCGTAGTGAGAGCACCCTTTCCCCATCCATCTGTGCTTTTTCTTTATTGATATATTTATTGTACTCTGATCTCTGACGTCTAATCCAATTGACGAGAGATTTGTTATTTCCTTTCGCAGGCACATTAGTGTGCCCATTCATTTCGAAGAACAGTTCGAGTTCTTGTAACCTAAGATTCCACTTATAAATATGCACATTCCATACGAATTCAACTCCTTCCAATAGTTTCAATCGCTCCGAAGTCAAATGCGATCGCTGTCCATCTTGCAAATACTTGTATTGAGTTCTTTGCTGATCCACCCATTTTGCCAAAACAGGATTGGATGAAAACTTTTTGGGGACCAGACAATCTCCAAAATTCCGTTTGTACTCATGCAGTTCTTTGAGTCGAAGATTCCAGATCTCTTCGTGCATGTTGAAAATAAAGGAAATATAATCTAGCGCCTCAACTCTCTTATCCGTCATGGAACTTGGCATGCCAGCAGACCTTATGGAATACATTCGTCTCTGAACAAAGACCCATGTCCATAGCTCTGCGTATTCCTCGGTTTGTGGAGGAGTGCAGTCGCCATGCTTATGCTTGTATTCTACTAACTCCTGATACCGCGTTTCCCAATTTTTTTCATGGACATCCCAAATCATGCCTGCTCTTTCGAGCATATCAATTCTTTCCTTTGTCAAAAGTGATTTTTTTCCTTGCTGAAGAAACTTGAAGTTTTGACGTTGTGTATCAACTGGTATTTATGTACGATCAAGCATGTGAATATAGGCAAATGCATGAGCATGAGTGCACTGACAATGACTCGCATAATATAGGATTATTGAGTCCACTTACCCCAGGTTCCCAATCTTGGATTCAAATCATATTCCATTGGAACCAACGTATCGCCATGATCTTCTCTATACTGAAGGAATTGCGCCAACATTTGATCCCAACGTACATTTCGTTTTGATTCAACTATTTTCCTCGTGGTCGATGAGTCACTGGATGAACCATAGGCAGTAACTTCGTATTTTGAATAAAAATTCCTCGCTGCCAGGAAGGATTGGGTCAAGACTGGAAAGACCGACGTTTGTGTTTTGGAGGCTGATGATATTATGATCGAAGGAATATGGATATTGCATCGAAAAGCTATCTTCTGCTGGGCCCCACATCGATGCAGAGGAAAAGATGCAAAAGCTCTTATCATCAGATTCAGTTATACTCAATGAAAGGTCAGATGCTATTCAATTCTGTATTTCGTAGCTGCAAGTTTCCAGAGTATATTATGAATGCTGAATATAGCAGTAGGTTGTCGGTTGCCTTTTAATTTTAGTTCGTAGTGAATGAGTACCAGCTAGCTAGCTATTCTCTCTCTAGGTATAGTGAGTAGTGACGAATTTGTTTGCCGTTATTTTGCATGCATCATCATCATTCATCATCCATCATCCTCTTCCTCTCTTCGTACTCGGATGATGATCCAAAAGAGGAGAGAGAGAAAAAGAAGGAACAACATATTTTCATTTTTCAATTCAAACTTCAACAAGCGGATGTCACGACGTCATCATCGCCACCCAAAATCGTCATGATGAAAAATTGAAATGCCGAAAATAAGTTGTCCTTGTTCTTGTCCGTTATGCTGTTATGCTCCGTTATGTTAGATATCAGAAGATATCACATAATATCATTGTATCATCATCAGCTGGTGAAGTCCTGCAACTCTCCCAAAGGTAGAGAGAATCTACCAACGCTAGACGCCTCTACTGGCTACTAGTCCTGCAACTCGTCAATAGGTAGAGAAATTCTACCTACGCATAGAAATATTAGATACATTGCTGAATGAAATCCTCAGCCATCAACCAGATCGACACAACTCATAGTTGCAGCGCATGTCCGCCTGCCAGAGATTCCGAGAAGAATCTTTCCTCTGAAAAACTGTATTCGCATCTAAGAACTCCGTTGCATCATTTGGTTGTTATTGCATTCTTCTTTGGGATAGGTCAAGTGCACTCCTTCGCTCCACTTTCATCTCCTACCGTTGACCGGAATATGAGATCCTTGACCTTTATAAATTTTGCAAATGTGCGAGTTTCACAAGCTTTGTCGAACGCCAAAAATATTAAAAATGGCCCGTTCATATCAACAACAGCTAGATATGTGGCGAATGAAGTAGTCGCAGGTCAAGGGATGTACTCATACACGGAACGCCTAGCTTCCATTCATACCGGTGCTAGCAGTCAAGTCGATGCCGCTGACACTAAAATAACAGTTGAAGCATCTGACACCACCACCAATAATACCCCATATAATAGTGAAAGAACAGAAAATCTGGTAGATTCCGCAGTTGCATTGTCACAATACGAAAACGTGTTCTCGTTCGATCTCCCAGAAGGGAAATGTGTAGGACTGAAACTATTGTATCCGAATCAAGCACCCACTGTAACTACTTCACTCGACCGTGGCCAAATTGGATCCAACAGTGACCATTGGATCAAGCGAATATTACACCCTGACGAAGTGCAATATGGATTTGATAGACCATCGGAGAATGCCCGAATGACTTTCTATATTGGCCGACTCGCAATGAGGACTGCACTCGCAGAGATGAAAGGCGTTGACCCGCACACTGCTGTCGAGTGCGAAGATAGACTTGGTGGGTTCACAAAACTTCCGAATGTTTCCACAGATGATCAATCAATATTAAAGGACGAGCACGGGAGACCTCAAGTTCCACATGGTTTCATTGGATCCATCAGCCACAAACAAACTACAGGAGTAGCTCTCATCAGCACCCTACCTCCCGGAAAAGACAATGGAAATATGGCATCGCCCACCATTGGAGTCGGAGTAGATATCGAGCAATCTTTCTCGAGGAGGCGAAATATAGCAACAAAGATTTTGACTCCCAATGAACTGGAGGATTTGGGAATGCTAGATAGCGTCACTCGCGATGAAGAGGTATTGCTTCGATTTAGTTTGAAAGAGAGTGTGTATAAAGCTATGCATCCACTCGTATGCCAATTTGTTGGTTTCCAAGAGGCTGAAATTAAGCCGCACAATGATGGAACTGCTACTGTGACTTTGAATCTCAAGAGCGGAAAGCACGAAAGGTTTCAAGAAGTCAAGGCTCATTGGAGACGGATAGAAGGAGATTATTTCTTGACTAGTTCTAGCGTAACTCTCAAGGAATTATAATTTATTTGCATATCCAAACAGATCTTGTCTTTGATAGCCTCACCGTATCACATACATACATGGATCTTATACACTGATCACTTCCAACAATATAATGCACAACATAATATAATGATATGGCTTATAAACTAGATAAAGGCATTTGGAGTGTCGCAGCACCTCCGTCCACAACATGATATAATGATATGGCTTATAAACTAGATAGAGGCATTTGGAGTGTCGCAGCACCTCCGTCAACGTTCAAGATGACTCCTGTCGTCCATGCTCCTGCTTTACTGGAGAGAAAAATGGCAGCACCAGCCATATCATCTTCGCCTCCCATTCTTCCCAATGGAATATTCTTTGCAATCTTCTCGTCGGTTGCTCCATATTTTTTCAATCCCAAGGTCATTCTGCTAGGGACGTACCCAGGAGCAATAGCGTTAACAGTGATCCCCTTGGAAGCAAGATCAGCTGCCATTTTCTTAGTCAGATGATGCACGGCAGCCTTACTTGTATCATATGCATGAGTGGGTGCCTCCTGCGTAATCATCCCCGCAATCGACCCCACATTAATTATCCTACCTGGATCTTCCGATCCTCGTCCTCGTTCCAGCAAAGGCACGCATTCTCTTGATAAATAGAACAGCCCCTTGACATTCAAATCGAGAACTCGATCCCATCCCCAATTCGCTTTACCGCTTTCGCGATCGTACGGATCTTCCCCCCAGCTCGTCCCAGCATTATTCACCAACACATCCAATCTGCCATTGAATATTTTTTTGGCGTGCTGGGCTAATTCTCTGCATCCTTCTCTGGAAGCAACATTGGATGCAACGAAGTGTATGGCAGGTTGATCGTTTTCGTTGTGATTTGCTATTGTTTGCGAGAGGGATTCTGCGGCTTGCTGGCATGCTTTGAGGTCTCGAGATGTGAGGAGGACATTGGCTCCCATCCTGATTTGAAAAATTAGGAAATACGAGTGAGAAAGGAAAAAGGGTCCAATGGAAAGCGGTACGGGACCATGGACGTATAATATAGTGCAGTCAGAGTGTTAAGATCGGTGTAACATGATTTGCAGCATGATGGAAGACAGCTCAATTGGTTGAGAAATCAAACTTACCGGAGATAGCCCGAAGCCATCATTAAACCGATACCTCTAGATCCTCCAGTTATGAGGACATTTTTGCCTGCGACGGAAAATAGATTTGACATGCTGATACTGATGTTTATGCTGATGCGGATGCTGATGCTTCGTCAACAATTTTGAAGATTACTATTTACTATTTATGTTGTGTTCAAATGCACGTCTAAAGATTAGATATGAGATATGATGAATAATCTCGAATAATGAAGAATAATGACTAAACTTCAAACTTCTGTTGACGTCAAGCTTCTTTTAAATAGTATTTATTTAAATAGGCTCAAAATCTCATGCGTGCGCGCCAAACAACAAAAAGTTTCCAAGAGCAAAAACAAGAGCCTCCTTTCAGCTCCTATCGCATGATGATTCCTCTCACAATGCCACACGAGGTTGAGATTGCCAAGCCCACCATATCACAACAACCAATCATCATGTCAACCGCAGAACCAGGACCATCAAAAGGGCCTTCCAAGCCTGATCCTGAGGAGGATTCGGATGTCGAGATTGAAGGTAAGACTCGTTTCCATTGTCCATCATTGTCCCGTACAGATTCGTGTGTTTGGTAGTGCTCCGTGTGCAACTGGTTTCGCGCCGATGACAGCGTGGGGCTGCCCCGTCTTCCGCCGTGCCAGTGGAATAGCAACAATGGACCTTCCACGGCATTTTGATGCTCATCAAATTTCAAACCCAAAACCCACAAGCATACAATCCACATGGAATGAAACATCTTTCTAACATTGTACCTCCTTCAAACCTACATTAGGCATCGATCAGGAGGATGATGACTACGAAGATGCAGGATCACAAGAAGATGACGACGCGGAAGCAATCGCTGCACGCAGCAAGGAATTGGAAAAAGAAAAGGATGTCGATAAAATGGCACTCAAGGAACAGAATGATTTGGAAGCTGCCAAAAGGGAGAGGATGGAGCTGATTGCTGCAGAACAGAAGGCGAAAGCGAACGAGCTCATGGTTGGCAATCAGAAGAAGGCGACTCTAGAGGACAAGTTCCATTATTTGGTTTCGCAATCGGAGGTTTTTGGACACTTTCTTGCAGGTTAGTTTTGAATGTTCGATTGCAATGGCATTTTATGTGGAGGACGTTGCGTGATGTCACCCAAGATTATCAATCGCTCACCATGAAAGGCTTCCTTCTTTACTTTACTTTTCATCAATACAGGATCCGTCGCTGCCTCTGGAAAGACAAAGGGCAAAGGTGGTCGTGGGAAGAAAGGACGCCTCACGGAAGCAGAGGAGGATGCCCAACTTCTCAAATCTGCTCAATCGAAGCGACGCACCATTCGCTTAGATACGCAGCCATCTAACCTTGCATCCCATTGTAAAATGCATCCCTATCAATTGGAAGGTCTCAACTGGCTGATTAAAATTCACGATCATGGGATCAATGGCATTCTGGCAGATGAGATGGGATTAGGAAAGACCTTGCAAACTATTTCTCTCTTGGCATATTTGAGAGAAAGCCGTGGTTGCAAAGGACCGTATTTGGTGGTTGTTCCCAAAAGTGTTGTGGGGAACTGGTGCAAGGAATTCAAACAGTGGTGCCCCGTCATTCGCGTGGTCAAAATGATGGGAACGAAGGAAGCAAGAAAGCGCGTGGTTGCAGAAGAGCTCAAGCCTGTCAATGGAAAGGTCAAGTTTGATGTACTTGTTACTTCCTACGAAGGTATTTTGAAGGAGAAGGGTCCCCTTGGTAAAATTCACTGGAAGTACTGTAAGTGAGGGACTGAAATTAGTCGACGGTCGATATTGAACTCGGGATGAGATCGATTGTTTAGTGCATCCGTTGTACACCTGATTTTATTTCTTATTTTCTCAAATTTGCTATTGTGCTCTACAACAGTGATTATTGACGAAGCCCATCGTATCAAGAATCCAAATTCTTCCTTGAGTCAAGTAGTGCGAACAATGCAGACAGATTTTCGCCTACTCATCACGGGGACTCCTCTCCAGAATAACTTGAATGAGTTATGGGCATTGCTGAATTTCATTCTTCCTGAAATATTCGGCGACGCTGAACAATTTGATAAGTGGTTTAGTCTTTCTGGAGAGGAAGGTCAACAAAACGTTATTAAAAAACTCCACACAGTACTAAGACCGTTCATGATTCGTCGTGTGAAGAAAGATGTTGCATGTGGTCTTCCATCAAAGAAGGAGACAAAGCTTTTCATTGGTTTGACTAAGATGCAGCAGGAGTGGTACAAGCGTCTGCTCAGAAAGGATGCCTTTGAATTGAACTCTCTTGGTGGTCCTGACAAGGTGCGGTTGCTTAACGTTTTGATGCAATTGCGCAAGGTGTGCAATCACCCGTATCTCTTCGAAGGCGCAGAAGCTGGTCCTCCCTACAGTGATGGTCCTCACTTGTGGGAGAATTGTGGTAAAATGTCTCTTCTTCACAAGCTGCTTCCCAAATTAAAGGCACAAGGATCTCGTGTTTTGATTTTTAGTCAGATGACTCGTATTTTGGATATCCTTGAAGATTACTTTCGTCTCTTGAATCATCAATACTGTAGAATCGATGGAAATACAGATGGTGACGTGCGTGATTCTCAAATGGAAATATTCAATGCGCCCAATTCGGAGAAGTTTGCTTTCCTTTTAAGTACACGTGCTGGAGGACTTGGTATCAACTTGGCAACTGCTGATATAGTCATTCTATATGATAGCGATTGGAATCCTCAGGTGGATCTTCAAGCCATGGTAAATATTTCCTTTGTGTGTAAATCTTCGTTGGAATGAACCTCATTCTCATCAATTTGTATGGTTCTCGTAACAGGATCGTGCGCATCGTATCGGACAAACAAAGCCAGTGCAGGTATTCCGTTTCATCACAGAAGGTTCTGTAGAGGAAAAGATCATTGAGAGAGCAGACCGAAAGCTGTTCTTAGATGCAGCTGTCATTCAACAGGGGAGGCTGGCAGAACAAAACGCAAAGCTCAATAAAGATGAATTGATGAAGATGGTCAAGTTTGGGGCAGATCAGATCTTGAGCGGAAATAATGGAACTTACACAGATGAAGATATTGATGCTTTGATTGCCAAGGGAGAGCAAAAGACATCTGCCATTAAAGACAGGTTCAAATCTGATGCACAGCATAATCTAGCCAGTTTCTCGTTGCTAGGGGAAGACGAGACTGGTATAGATACGTTTAATTTTGGTGGAGAGAATTATAGAACCAAGGCGAAGAGCACAGGCACCTTCATCAATCTTCCTCAACGTGAGAGAAAGAGAAATTACAATGTCAATGAGTATTTCAGCGAAACTATGAAAGATAAGAGACCTGAACCAAAGAAGAGAAGGAAGGGTCAGACTTATCATGACTTCCAGCTCTTCAACAAACCCCGCCTAGAATACTTTGAGAATCGCGAACGTGACCTTTCCATCAAGAGGGATCAGAGACTTGAAGAGATTAAGGATTTGCATTCCAGATCCAAGATTGCCCCATCTCTTCAGAATGCAAGAGTTGATGTGCGTTTGGGAAATGGTAGAGAGGAGTTGGAAGCAAAGGCTGCTGACCTTGAAAAGACTCTAATTACATTCGAGCTCACAAAAGGTAAGAACAGAAGATTTTCGCGGTATGAATGAATGTACATCAAACTATATAAAACATTCTGACCTTAACCTTCTCACTCTTTTGTGCTATAGAGGAAGGAATTGAGAAGACTAAGTTGTTATCAGAGGGATTCTCTGACTGGTCCAAAAAAGACTACCGCATCTTTTGCACTAGGTAAGGATCGTCACTTTAATAATGTTGTATCAGTTTCTAGTTTTTCCGTGCGCTCATTGGTTAATCCATTCTTCTGTAAAGTCTGGAGAAATATGGAAGGTTTGGAATCAAGGATCTCTTGAAGGAGGTTACTGAATTGGTGAGTGAGCAGGATTCGCATTGATGAATGTAACTCATGCTTTGTCTTTCATAATATGCTTATTCTATCTTATTTCATCCAAAGACGGGAAAGACTGACAACGAAGTTAAGAAGTACTATGTATGTTTCTGGCTTCGTTACAAGAGAATCCAAGACTGGCAGAAGGTCGTTGAAAGAATCGAAAAGGGCGAAAAGAAAATTTTGAGGTATCGCCAAATCAGAGATGTCATACAGGAAAAGATGGAGATGCACTTTGACGAGACGTATGGGCATGTCTTCATTGAGAAAAAGGATGGCCTACCAACTCATGACCAGTTGCTTGATCATTCTTGGCAGACGCTCAAGCTCAAGTATGTTGCTGGAAGTAAGCATCGTTCCTACACAGAGGAAGAGGATGCATTCTTGCTCTGTATGATGCACAGACATGGTTTTGGCGCAAATGAAAGAATTCGAATGGAAATCAGGAGAGCATTTCAATTTCGTTTCAATTGGTACTTTAAATCGCGCAACAGTCAAGAGATTCAGAGACGATGCGAATCAATTGTGAAGATGGTTGAAAAAGAAATTGCAGACATTAGGAAAGCAGAAGAAGAGGATGAAAAGAAGAGTGCTGTGGCACCAGAAATAACCACAGCAGAACCCTTTGCAGCACCAGTGCAAGGATAATATCAACATTAATAACTGACGGGCATCACTTCAGGAGAGAAATTGCATTTGTGTCAATAACTTTAATTCCACGCCAAGGCGGATCTATCTTTCCAGTACTGCTCACTTTCCATCAAACATTCTTTCATAATATTGTTCAGTAGATCTACATCATCCAATTTCAAGCGTTCGGAAAGGTTAATGGCTTCTGCATTGGAGGACAGTTGCTCGGGCGTTACGGCACCAGATAAGACTCGAGGTTGGAAAGGCTGAGCGAGGATGCACGCCAGAGCCAATTGATCAGCCGCAAAACCACTCTTTGCAGCAAATTCCAACATTTTTTCATTCTTCAATATTCTTCCATTGGCCATTCCTTCTTTGATGATAATGTCCATTCCAGCATTGTGAGCCTCAAGCAGAACACTTCCTGGTCGTTGTTCGAGGATATTATATGTACATTGAACAGAATCAAAGAGTCTATCTCCATCTGATGATGTGATCTTCATTGCTTCTCTCAGAGTATCACCCTGAGCAGGCCCTGAAACCGACAATCCAATCTTCCACCCATTTTCTCGCTTACATGCCGCCAATGCCTCGTGCACTCGACTATCCGTGAGAATCCCTGATTCAAAGGTTGCAGAATGGACTTGGTAAAGATTCAGGAATTCCCCAATGTTTTCTTTCGTTTCCTCGACCTGCTTCAGAAAGTTCTCTATCGAATGGTCTTTCACTTCGTGAGGTGCCCCAGATTCTAGTTGAACCTTCCAATCTGCTACATAAGTGTAGCCCCATTTAGAAGATACAACCACCTCGTCTGTCTGGACTTTGTTGCCTCTCAGGAACTCGCCAACAAATTTTTCGCTGAGGCCGTAGGATCTAGCACAATCGTACCATGGCAGCATATTGTTAGCTTTTGATTCTAAGATGAGGGCGGCCATGGCTTCGTTAGCCTTTTCTTGCATTGATTCGACACTGCGATGCACGTCATCGGTACTACTAGTGCTTGCATCTCTGTCGTCGAAGATGGCACCT
>Ga0306864_1001200_pt1 | contig 10857 bp, 8 predicted proteins | sample AntRauTorckE5430_FD_190448 | JGI IMG/M metagenome (GOLD analysis project Ga0306864, IMG submission 190448) | Saline lake microbial communities from Rauer Islands, Antarctica - Metagenome Torckler E5 #430 (v2) (version 2) | ecosystem: Environmental > Aquatic > Non-marine Saline and Alkaline >...
ATACTATTGCCACCATTAGTGGTTTTAACCTTGACAAGCTCATTAAGAGCATCATTGACCAATGGAAAACTAGGATCGAATTGGTATTTTTTCGGTGAAGCTAAAGATTTATTTACGCCTTCAACAAAAAAACTTAGGATTTTAGAGATTCCATGAAAACCTACGGGAACTTTAGTTAGACCATTTTTTTTAAGTCCTTCGCACAACAATTTGAGAAATAAAGGATTCTTAAACTCTGGGTTTAAATTAGGTGATGACGGTCTTTCAATATTATAATATTCATAAAATAGATTAACTGCTTCCATCTCTACATTCTTGAAACCTTGGTGCTCATAAGTTTCAAAATTATTACGAGCAACCTGTTTATTTGAAATAGTAATATCTTTGTATGTTGATCTGACTGACATTATCAAGCCAAGCCAATCAAAACGCTTTATTTCATCAACAAAACTGTTGATATTGTCTCCCCAGAATTTGTTACCATTTCCTTCATTGATCGCATCAATAAATATCAGAAATCTTTTTCCTTTTTTTTGACCGTATAAATTTAGCTTTTCAAGAAACTCTGTTGATGTGTTATTTAGTTGTAGTCTTTTAAGAATCTGTACCCAAGGAGAATCATCAGTTGTAAGTTGCGGACCTAATAAAAACAGAGAGGGGTATTCTGCTGCAATTCTTGATTCGATGACATCAGCAAGTAAGTGAGACTTACCAACTCCTGCTTTACCTTCAAGAAGCAGAAATGGATTATTCGATAATTTTACTGTTATAGTTTTGAGGAATGCACGTAAAGCGCCACACTCATAATCAAAATCCCTTAAGTCTCTCAAAGTAGATGAATACTTATCACTAAATCTTGTTGCCTTACCATCTCTTTTTGACTCATTTCTGATCTTCCAAAGCACCGATTCCGACTCAGAAATGGCATTTTGGCAATTGGAAATATATTCACAAAATTTATCAGCTGGAAGCTGGCTCAAGTTAGAAAGATCAATTTCCAGATACAAATCTTTGATATCAGTTAAAAATTTAGAGATCGAGGATAGTTCTTTAGATATCTCATCACAATTGCGGAGCTTATTCCCTTTGACTAGAAATCTATCTATATTTTTGTACAGTATATCATAAAAATTTTGAGTTCTTCCAAGTCCCTCAAATAACTCTGAAATTTCAAGTTTTACGTTTAGTTCAGGAGTATAACGGCCCCCTAAATCAGCTATAGCTTGTCTATTCTTTTTATTCAGCCAATCATCACTCAAATGAAAGGTTAGTTTTTCATCTAGTGATTGCAACACCAGTTTAATCTGAATAATTTCATCGCTGATATCGAATATTTTTTCTTTATAGGCTTCTTCAATGTGGAGCTTTTTTAAGGTTTGGCAGCCGTTTATTTTCTGGGACAACAAACCGTAAAAATCTTCAAGCTGCCCCTGGGTAGGAGGAGCGATATTGGGGTATTCATCAAACTTGGTTAATAACTTTTCTCTATCAGGTAATTCTTTGAATAGAATGTGCTCATTCAATACCACAAACACTGGCTGAGATTGATAAAAAGGAATCTTTCCTTCTTCTATAGGGTATATATTTTCGAACTCAATTGACGTCTCTTCAATGAGTTGATACAGCCTGTCTGCATACCGTTTTTTTGGGAAAATCTTCCGTTTCAACCAACCATAGCTATCTTGAGCTATAAGTTGATCTACAAGCTTTTTTGCTACATAGGCTGATACCATTGTAATTGTTACTGAGTCCATGATTTATCTATCCTTACGCTTTAATCGTTTTCACAAACGATCATGCCTTCTATGAAGTGTTGAATTCTACCGCAAATTTATTCACGAAAACTTTTAACTTCACGGCCTGTCTCGGTATTACTTTTTGAGCTAAAGGGGAGCAGGTCAGCCACGCCTCAATGTCTAGGGGTACGGACCCGATATCGGGCACCAGCCTCAAAATTCTGCGATCCGAGCCAGCGAGTGTAATCAGTGCCGGCATCTGTGACGACTCCAACCGACTCCATCGATCTAAACGCCTCAATCGTGGCATAAATCATGTTTTGACGGCGACGAAATTCCATCAGATTGACTCTTAATATGTTATTTAACTATACAGAATCTTGGTGAGCCTATGGCTCAAGGTCAAGGCACTATGGTGTATGTTATAACCATCAGGTGGTACGGCGAGGGGAGTAATAGGTGCGAAGCTCTCCCTCGCGCGTCACACCATTAAGCAGGTATCGCTTTTGTCAGGCACCAATGCCCGCATGAGCTCCAGTCTTCCTGACCAATGAACTCAATCAAAGCTTACCATTCGTGCAAGTTTACGATGTCAGATATATCTCAAAATCGTGTAGGAGCCAGCCTTGGGTCGTGACGATCCACTTGGTTTTACACCATTGCCACGGACGGTTCTATAACAGCTGTGGACTTACCCCAGTGCACTGGACACTTCTAGCCTATGAGACCCTCCGCATCGTCATTGGCCGAGGATCTCAACCTGTGGTTGGGTAAGCCTGAAGCACTCGCCAACTCCGATCACGCGAGCGCAACCCCACCAAAATAAACGGCACTACGATCATCGCACTGCCCACCGCAAACCAGAGGTCGGGCATCTCGTTGAAACCTATCCAGCCAGATCAGGCCGGTATATTCGGCGCTGCTGATTTGACTGGCGTCGACCTGGCGGTAGGCCAGCAGCACAATGATGTTGTACCCAAGAATGAAAAATGCGGAAGCGGCTGCGGTGAACAGAATTTCCAGGTGCCAGGACGTGCCCTGCTACCAATCCCAAAACGCAAGCAGCCCCGATGCAGGAATTACAAGCAAGTAGTTGAGAAACAGCTTGTGCACTGTTGTCTGGCCTTTTGGCAGTTTGCGCACCATCACCGCATTGATAGCTAGTGTGATCGCCGACCCGAGCGCCGCCATAGCCGCCCAGTTGAACTCCACCGGGCGAAGGATAACGATAATGCCGGAAAAACCACTGCACACCGCAAATACATTCAGGGGTGACAGGACTTCCCGGAGGATAAACACCGAGAACACCATCACCAGAATCGGGGCTGCATAAAATACGGCGTTGGCGTTGGCGTTGGCGTTGGCGTTGGCGTTGGCAGTAGCGAGAGGCAGGTTGCTCAGGGTTACTATCATGCACAGCAGTCCCACCAGGTGCACGTGAGCCCTTATGGCATGTACCTTGATGCCGGCGAACAGGTTGGTTGGTTCGGTCGATTTTTCGAGCCATTGGTATCAAAACATGAGTGTGATGAGGCAGCGCAAAAATGCAAACTGGAGAATCGGCGCTCCTGGCTCCAGAAGTCTGATGAACACGTCGGAGACCAGTGCCATGGCATTGCCGATCACTATAAGCAGTATGGCGCTGTTGACAGTTTTCCCCTGGCATGATGACTTCTGATGTTCCAACTTCGACAGGCGTGAGCTGTATCGCGCCTGGGTGAATGCGACCTAGTACCGCTTGCTGTCTGAAAATCTGGCTCACAACAGCAGATTGACAAAAGCCAAAACGAGATGAAGACAGTCCGAATCTCATGTTAAAATTGTGAGGCACTCATCTTGTTATGACAAAAATAGCCCCCGAGCCTTGGTTGCTCTGGCCTGGAGCAATACCACGCTTCGTGAGATCGAATCTCAGTCTCGAATTGGACTGACACGCGCCAAAGGCTGACAACACGGTCGTAACATTTGACCTATGAGCGGCTAACAGGTTTTAAACTGCACTTATCGTAAAAAGCGACGGGGTAGTTTATGAGAGTAAAAGACATAGCCCGTGCCGCTGGGGTAACGCCCGATACGGTGCGTTTCTACTCTCGCGAAAAACTGCTGGCACCCAGCCGTGATCCGGCGAACAACTACCAACATTTTTCCAGTGATGATTTGCGCCGCCTACGTTTTGCCCGTAAGGCGCGCCAACTCGGTTTTTCCCTGCCCGAGATTCGCGACATTTTGAACCAAGCCGACAATGAGCATTCCCCCTGTCCCATGGTGCGCGGCGTGTTTGAACAACGCCTGGTCGAAGTTGAGCGCCAGATTAACGAGCTCCAGCAGCTGCACCAGCGCATGAAAAAGGCCCTGGACGCTTGGCGAGACACGCCCGATGGCACGCCAGACGGCCATACCATCTGCCGTTTGATTGAACACTGGGATCAAGCCGAACCTGACCTGACGAAGGAACTCTGAATCATGGACAGCACGGCCGCTAACATCAAAAATCGACTCGGCATTGCCGGTGCCACCTGCCAGGGCTGCGCCCATAAAATCCGTGTGGCATTAGAACCTTTGGTCACCGACAGTGCTATGGTGGAGGTGAACATCGAGCAGCAAACCGTCACCTTGCCCCCAGGCATCGACCCCACCGACGCTGCCCGCAGAATCACCGAAGCGGGCTTCCCGGCGCAGATTCTTGATGCCGGATCCACCGTCGCCAAAAGCGGCTGTGCCAGCAAGGCAACGTCGTTCTGCAGCGGCGAAAAAGGTGATGCGGATGAGGCTCCTGTGCCAAAGCCGGCGAGTGCTCCCAGCGATAGCAACGCCAACAATGACAGCAACGCCAACAATACCAGCAACGCCAACAACGACGGCATTCAACTGGCGGTCACCGGCGCCACCTGCGCGTCTTGCGTCAGCAGCATCGAAAAAGCCTTGAAGTCGGTCAGCGGTGTCACCCACGCCCACATGAACCTGGCCGACAACACCGCCAGTGCCAGCGGTCAAGTGGCATCGCAAGCACTGATCAACGCCCTCGAAAGCGCCGGCTACGGCGCCAGCGTGATTGAAGACCCCGACAGCGCAGACGAACGCCGCCAGCAGCAAGATCGCAAACGCCACCGCACTTTGCTGGTAAAAATGGCGATCAGCCTGTCACTGGGTGTCGGCCTTATGATCTGGGGCATGGGTTTCGACTCAATGACCATAGATGCCGGCAATCAGACCATCTGGATCAATTTGGGCCTTCTGACCCTGGGCGTGATGATTACCACCGGCGGCCATTTTTTCACCAGCGCCTGGAAAGCCTTTGCGCATCACAACGCCAATATGGACACCCTGGTAGCACTGGGTACCGGCACCGCCTGGGTCTATTCCATGGTGGTCGCGGTGTTCCCCGAAGCCCTGCCAGAAATGGCGCGCCACGTGTATTTTGAAGCTTCGGCGATGATCATTGGTCTGATCAATCTGGGCCAGGCATTAGAGCTGCGCGCCAAAGGCAAAACTTCCGAAGCCGTGCGCCGGCTGCTGGATCTGCGCGCCAGAACCGCCCGCGTGATCCGCGACGGCCAAGAACAGGACCTGCTCATAGAGCAGGTGCGTAAAGGCGACCAGATTCGCGTTCGGCCCGGTGAACAGCTGCCGGTGGACGGTATTGTGCGCGAAGGCAACACCCGCATTGACGAAAGCATGCTCACCGGCGAGCCCATGCCGGTCAGTAAAGCCGAAGGCGACAACGTGTCTGCCGGAACCTTGAACAACCGTGGCAGCATTGTGTACGAAGCCACCCGGGTCGGCAGCGACACTGCTCTGGCGCAAATTATCCGGCTGGTAAAAAAAGCCCAGGGCGCAAAGCCCTCAATAGGCCGCCTGGCGGATAAGATCTCTTCGGTGTTCGTGCCCAGTGTGATGCTGATTGCTATCGCAGCGGCGCTGGCCTGGTACAACTTAGGCCCAGATCCGGTAGTAGCGCACATGATGGTGGCCGCCACCACCGTACTGATCATCGCCTGCCCCTGCGCCTTGGGCCTGGCCACGCCCATGTCAGTGATGGTTGGCGTCGGCAAAGCCGCTGAATACGGCGCGCTGATCCGCCAGGGTGAAGCCCTGCAAACCGCCGGCAAAATCAACCTGGTGATTCTGGATAAGACCGGCACTGTCACAGTCGGCAAACCCGCGGTTACCCAAGTGCACGCAGTAGAGGGTGATGAACTTCATCTGCTGGCCTTGGCCGCCGGTCTTGAACAGCACTCCGAACACCCATTGGCTCACGCCATAATGGAAAAAGTTTGGCAGAACAAACTTCAACCGGCCGACATAACCGGCTTCGACAGCCTCAGCGGCAAGGGTGTAGCCGGGCAACACAACGGCGACACCCTGCGCCTGGGCAACCGGCGTTGGCTGGCAGATGAAGGGCTGGATGTCACCCCGTTGGACCAGGCCGCCCAAAGTATTACCGACAACGCCGGCACCCCGCTGTTTGTCGCTCTGGGCACACGGGTGCTGGGCGTCATTGGCGTCGCCGATGCCATCAAACCCGATTCCCGCGCCGCCATTGAACGGCTGCATCAAGCCGGCATCAAGGTGATGATGGTCACCGGCGATGTGGACGCCGCCGCCAAAGCCATCTGCGCCAGTGCTGGTATCGACGATTATCGCGCCGAAGTGTTGCCGGAAGACAAATCCGAGGTGGTTAATGACATGCGCAAAAAAGGCTATACAGTCGCTATGGTAGGTGATGGCATTAACGACGCCCCGGCTCTGGCCACAGCCGATGTTGGCTTTGCTATTGGCACCGGCACCGATGTAGCTATTGAAAGCGCCGCTAACCCTGATGCGTGGCTCCCTGCACGGTGTTCCCGACGCCATCGAAATATCCCGCGCCACGGTGAAGAACATTCATCAGAATCTGTTTGGCGCTTTTGTTTACAACAGCTTGGGCATCCCCATTGCCGCTGGCCTGCTGTATCCGCTGTGGGGCATTGTGTTAAGCCCGATCATTGCCGGCGCAGCCATGTCGATGTCGTCGGTCACCGTGGTCACCAACGCCAATCGCCTACGGTTGTTCAAAACCAGTCACACAATAAACAACCGGTCCAGGCAGGAGCTGAACCAATGACGTTTTTTCTGGTCAACCTCACAGGTTTAGCGCTGATGGCCGCCGTCGTCTGGTGGTTCTGGCTCGCCCCAACTGACCCCAAAACACAAAGGTAAAACTGATGAAACAACGCACATTGGCCATTCTTCTTGGTGCCAGCCTCAGCTTTGGCTCGGCTCTGACCAGCGCTGAAACTGAGCACAACATTCACGTTTACAAATCGCCCACCTGTGGCTGTTGCACCGACTGGGTAAAGCATCTGGAAGATAATGGTTTTGAGGTAGACGTCAGCGAAGTCGACAATGTCACACCGGTGAAAATCAAAGCCGGCCTGACGCCGGCCCTGTCCAGTTGCCACACCGCGTTTATCAACGATTACGTGATTGAAGGCCACGTGCCGGCGAGCGACATCAGGCGCCTGTTAAGCCAAGCGCCCCAAGCCCGTGGTTTGAGCGTGCCGGGGATGCCCGCAGGCTCACCAGGAATGGAAATGGGCGACCGCAAAGATCCGTACCAAGTGCTGTTATTCAACGCCAACGGCCAGACCCGGGTGTTCGCCGAATACAACTGAGTGCCGTACATTTGGGGGTGCAGTTGCGCCGGCCAATAACGCCCGTCGGCGTAATGTCGGTTCTGGCGTGATGTGGCAGGGCGCAGATAAAAACCGTCAAATCCCGGGCTGACCCGACAAATAAAGCATCAGCTACGCTCTCATTGCCTAACGGGTCTGGCTCATTGAATCTTTACAGTTATACTGTGCAGCATCATTCATTTTTTATCAGCCAGGTTACTTCATGTTCAATGCCGACGCTCTCAGCCAGTTGCGCCAGCTGAAATCCGATATCGAAGAACACAAAGCGGTTTTTCCCGGTACCGTAAAAGCAACCCATGGCCGCTTTGGCTTTGTCGCTCTGGACGATGGCAGAGACGTATTTCTTCCGCCCGAAGAAATGCAAAAAGTGCTTCCCGGCGACCGCATCAACATCACCGAACAGGATGCTGAGAAAGGCAAAACCCAAGGCTTGGTGGAAGAGCTGCTGAGCAGCTCGCTGGACACCTTTGTCGGCCGCTACCAAGTCAAGGACAAAGGCCACTTTGTGGTGCCGAAAACGGCGGGCATCAACCGCTGGATTTTCATACCGCCAAAAGAGCGCAACGGCGCCCAACCCGGTGATTACCTGTATTGCTGCCTGCACCGCCACCCGATCAAAGACGGCAAAGGCCAGGCCCGGGTGCTGCGAGTAATAGGCCAGGCCGGCGATGCCGGTATTGAACGGGCGTTGACCATGGCCGGTTTTGATTTGTCTGACGCATGGCCAGAGGCCGTTCAGCAACACGCCCAAGCACTCAGTGAGAACGCGATAGCCGCACACGGCGCGGGGCGAGAAGATCGCTGCTCGCAGCCCTATGTCACCATCGACAGCCCGGGCACCCAAGACATGGACGACGCCCTGCTGGCGGTGCCAAATGCCACCGGCTGGGCGCTGTCGATTGCAATTGCCGACCCCACCGCGTTGATTGAGCCGGGCAGCGCCACCGAACGCGAAGCCAAGCGCCGAGCCACCGCCATTTACTTTCCGGGCGAGCCGCTGCCGATGTTGCCCGATGCCGCCAGCACCCGCTTGTGTTCGCTGCAGCCTGATACTGTGCGCCTGGCTTTGATTTGCGATCTGCAAGTTAACAACGATGGCAGCTTGGGCGACTACAGTTTTCACCAGGCCAGCATTCGCTCCCACGGCAAACTCAGTTATGAACTGGTTGCCAACTTGATTGACGGTCGCGAAGACGACGACATTAAAGCCCTGTCATCCGCCGTATCTAACAGCCTGGATCAACTGCACCAAGCCGCTACCGCGCTGCGTCGCTGGCGCGTCGAACACGCTCTTATTAACGGTGATCGCACGGAGTTCCGCCTGCGGCTGGACGAAAACCGCCGCATTCGCAGCATTGAACCCACGGTTCAAAATGAAGCCCACCGCTTGGTAGAAGAGTGCATGGTAGGAGCCAACCGCTGCGCCGCTGACCTTCTGTCGCAGCACAACAAAGGTCTGTTTGTTTGTCACAGTGGCGTACGCGCCGACCGTCATGACAACGTTCGCAAGCTGCTGAAGCAGCACATGCCACAGCTTGCCGAGCTGGACGTTGCCCAGGCAGAGAGTTTCAGAACACTGATGAAAACCGCCGACAGCCTGAACGCGGATGCCCCGGTAAAATCCATTGTTGCGCGCCAACTGGCCCGCGCCGAGCTCGCCTTCAGCCCGGCACCGCACCAGGGCATGGGACTTGCTGCCTACACCACGTTCACCTCACCGCTACGCAGGTTCACCGACTTTTACGTGCATCGGGTGATCAAGTCGTTGATCTGGCAGGCGCCGTTGGAAGAATTGGACAACAACGCCCTCGGCACGCTTCAGGCGACTCTGATACAGGCTCGCCAAGCCGCCAACAGCGTAGAGAACTGGCTAAAAAGCGACTTTGCAAAAACCTTGGGCGCTGACAACATGGGCGGCGTTATCAGCCGCACCATTCCCGCCGGCTTTTTTGTGCGCTTAAATTGCAACGGCCTGGAAGGGTTTGTCAGCTGCCGCGACCTGGATGGAAAATACAGTTTTGACCCGATCACCCTGCGCCTGATTCACAACAAAAATGGCCGCATCTTCCAGCTTGACCAGGCCGTTACCGTGCGTCTGGCCGGGGTGGATGACGAACGCCACCAGATTAATCTGACGCTGCAGGAGCCGAAGCAGGAACCTGTCCCAGCATCTGCGTAAGGCGCTGGTCTTTGGCTTGCCACTGTTCGGCGAGCCAAAGCTTTACGTTGCGACGGTATTCAGAGTCGGCCATGTAGTTACGGCCTTTGAGGTTGTCTGGGATGGCCACGGTGTGAATTTCCATTTTTATTTCGGGCACCTGACCACACAAGAACTGCCAGAAGGTCGGCGCACCGCCGGGATAGGCAATGGTCAGATCCACCAATGTTTTGACGGAGTCACCCATAGCATCTAACACAAAACCGACGCCGCCAGCTTTGGGCGGTAGCAGGTGAGTGTAGGGTGACTTTTGGGCGGCGTGCTTGGCCGGCGTAAAGCGCGTGCCTTCTACGAAGTTCATAATGCTGACGGGCGTGTGCTGGAACTTCTCGCACGCGCGGCGGGTGACTTTCATGTCTTCACCGCGTTTTTCGGGGTGCTTCACCAGATACTGGCGCGAATAGCGCTTCATGAACGGGAAATCCAGCCCCCACCAGGCCAAACCGATCACCGGCACCCACACCAACTGCTGCTTCAGAAAGAATTTCAAAAACGGTGCCTTGCCGTGAAAAACCCGCTGCATGGCCAAAATATCCACCCAGCTTTGATGGTTACTCAGCACCAGATACCAACTTTCCTGCTTTAGCTCCTCAACCCCGGTCACTTCCCAGCAGGTACTCTGGGTAAGTTTCATCCAGCCGCTGTTACACGCCACCCAAATTTCAGCCACGCGAATAATCAGCTTGGTGCACAGCACACCAAAGCCCTTGTGGGGAATCGTCAGCTTCAGCAGCGCCGGAATATATAAAAGTAGGCACCACACCAAGGTGTTCAGTAACAACAGCAACGAGTTCAGTACACCAATCACCGGCGCAGGTAAAAAACTGAGCATGGGTTCATTCCATTTTGAAAATTCATGACTGCCAATCATAACAACCACGTTGAGTCTTGGGCAGAGGCGAATGCTCTCTGCTGTTGCCAGTGTGATATCGTAATGACATTGTTATGGCGCCAGCTTGTGGCGCCAGCACCCTACTTCATTATGGCACTAACGCCGGATTCCCGCTGATGAACCCTGTTGAGCCTTTCAACCTGGACCTGCGCGCTCTGGCCACCTTTTTGGTGGTGCTGGACGAAGGCAGCGTGTCGCGAGCCGCCATCACGCTTGGGGTCAGCCAGTCGGCCGTCAGCCACACTCTGGAGCGCCTGCGCCAGGCTTTGGGTGATCCGCTGTTTGTGAAATCCGGGCGTGGCATTACCCCCACCCGTTATGCCCAGCAGGCCGGTC
>Ga0306864_1001201_pt1 | contig 10855 bp, 6 predicted proteins | sample AntRauTorckE5430_FD_190448 | JGI IMG/M metagenome (GOLD analysis project Ga0306864, IMG submission 190448) | Saline lake microbial communities from Rauer Islands, Antarctica - Metagenome Torckler E5 #430 (v2) (version 2) | ecosystem: Environmental > Aquatic > Non-marine Saline and Alkaline >...
GTTGATAAGTAGGATATTGCTGGTGACTACTGTTGTATGTTGTATGTATGTATTCAATAATCAATGATCAATGATACCCAGTGATACCTGGTAATAGGCAAATGGCATTTTTTTTTTTTTTGCTTCAAAAAATTGATGAGGCTGGACGCTGGACGACGAACGACGAGGAGACAGGAGGAGAAAAAAAGTAAAATTCCTTATAGGTGGATAATAAGAAACTATTGGAAAGATGCACATCGAAGGTCAACGAAAAAAGCCAGACGCTATTCCCCGCTAGATTTAGCAACTAAGCAACTAAGCAACAAAGCAACAAAGCAACGACCCAAACAAACAACACCACCAACTCTTCGCATCACCCCCAAAACCCAATTTAAAATGAGTTACGATCGTGCAATTACAGTCTTCAGTCCTGATGGGCATTTGTTTCAAGTGGAGTATGCAATGGAGGCTGTGAGACGTGGTAGCACCGCCATTGGTATCAGAGCCAAAGATTGCGTCGTACTAGCCGTAGAACGCCGTGCCCTTGCCAAGTAAGTCACATTGCTACTGCTTCATGGCTGTATCCGGTAATCCATATATATTGCAATTGTACCTCAAATCAAATCTCACATTTCTTTCTATTCTTAGATTACAAGATCCCCGCACAATCCGCAAAATTGTCCCCGTTGACAACAATACAACTCTCGCATTCTCCGGCCTCACAGCTGATGCCCGTGTCCTCATCCACAAAGCACGCCTCGAAGCACAATCCTACCGTCTAACATGTGAAGATGCACCATCTATCGAATACCTAGCACGCTTCATCGCTAGGACACAGCAAAAATATACCCAGCGCGGAGGAGTTAGGCCATTTGGTATCGCATCTTTGATTGCTGGATTTGATTTAGATCATAAGGGAAGTGGAGAGATGAAACCCGTTTTGTATCAATCTGATCCCGCTGGAACACATAGTAGGTGGAATGCACAAGTTATTGGAGGCAGAAATGCCAAGAGTCTGAGAGAATTCTTGGAAAAGAATTACCAGGAGGATATGGAAGAAAAGGGTGCGGTGAAGTTGGGAGTTCAGGCTTTGCTGGAAGTTGTAGATAGCGGAGCAAAGAATATGGAGATTTGTGTTGTTAGGCAAGATGGTAAAATTGTAATGGGAGAGAGTGACGTGGAAGAAGTTGTCAAGGAGATTGAAAAAGAGATTGAGGAGAGTAAAAAGGCAAAGCAGGGAGCATCTTCGGGCGGAGATGAATAGATATAGTAGTTATGATGATATATATTGATAATGACGTTGATATGCTGTATCAAATGGGAGTCAATTGTGAATGTAATTGTACATAATCTGTCCCCTTGGTTTCTTGCGATTCAGGACACGTATTGTGTGCGTGTGATGAGCATTGTGTCGCTTCTTGATTTCTTTCCTACGGACGTAATGGTGATTATCCTTATTGAGTAATTGGTTAGGTGTCTCATTTATTTACCATTTCCCGTCAATCTCTTTCCATGGCCACAGTAGATAATAGATTTCTTTTGTGGATGAAACCACAGATAAAACAAGAAGCTTCGTATTAAAAAATTATCACTTTACACACGCGTAGGTACCTACACCTCGTACTCTTCCCTCCTCTTATTATACTTATTCTCTTTCCTCATTTTTGGTCACAAATCCACAATCATCATCTAATATCAGTATATCAGCGTTGTAGATTGTAATAGATCGTTGAATTACTTACTTGCGTGCGAAGATGACGACGGAAGGGGGAAGAGTACAAGTAATCGCACACAGTCGCAAAGAAAGTTCTCTTAAAAATGCAACTTTACTCTCTCGGATTTGTTTTTCCTGGGCCTATCCTCTCTTAAAGCTTGGTGCGAAACGACCTCTGCAAGAAATTGATCTTGATGAGCTCGATACTCTCGATACATCAGCATATAATAAGTCCAAGATTGAAGAAATGTGGCAACAAGAGATTATTTCCAAACGAAAGAATTTAGCCAGGGCTTTGTTCTCTGATTATCTGAAAACTACTTGGTTGGCGCAAGTTTTGATGTGCATCAATATGGGGGCTAGAATAGTACAAGCATGGGCACTCGGTCTTCTGATGGAGCAATTTGGAAGGTTTGATGTTGGAGATTCATCGGAAGGAAATGGTTCTGTTGATGCCAAGAATGCTTATTTCTATTCTGGAATAATTATTTTGAGTGGTTTGGTCGCCTTCCCTTCGAAGCAATCGCAATTCTTTGAGACGTACAGAAAAGGAATGCAATTAAGGGTCGGACTCGTTGCTTCTATCTATGCTAAAACGCTTCGTCTACCTGCTGTTGGAATCGAGGCGAAGAAAAATGTAACAGCAGGAAATATCACAAATCTTGCTTCCAATGATGTGGAGCGTTTCATTCAAGCTTCTGTGGCAGCGACATTTTTGATCCTTGGGCCCCTAATAGCGATCATCATTCTTGTTGTTGGGATGCATATTATAGGGCCTGTATTTGCAGCAGGGTATGGACTGCTTGTCTTCTTAATACCACTTCAAATGTTTGTTGGCCGCCGTTTTGCTCATTATCGGTCTAAAGTAGCAGCCTTCACCGACGAGCGTGTGAGCCTGGTATCACAAGCAATAAGCGGAGTTCGTGTGATGAAATATAATGGATGGGAGGAGGATTTTGCAGCAAGAATAACTGAAATCCGTGTCAAGGAGGTGGCTGCATTGCAAAGAGCTAGCCGTTATAAGGCGCTAAACGAATCGATATTTTACGTTGGGGGTCTGTCAGTTTCAGTTTTTATATTTGCCATTCACGAGGTGTTGGGAGGTGAACTGACACCAAAGAATGTCTTCACTACTATGACATTGCTAAATATCGTCCAGTTTATTCTTACGAAGCATGCACCAAATGCTGTGATGGGACTTTCAGAGTGCTACGTGAGTTGTGCACGGATACAGGCTTTCTTTGAATTGCCTGAACAAAAAATGGACGCACTAGAAAATGGGCCGTCTACTTCGGCTTGTATGGCAACACACCAGGATATAGCGCTTCATGATAGCAAGGAGGTTTTGTCACTTTCTGATGTCACATGTCACTGGAAAGGTTGGATGGATCCATATGCTGGCGATGAAAAACAATGTACTGAAGAAGATGTACCCGTTGCTCTTTCAGGAATATCTCTTTCATGCCGAACAAACCAACTGTATTGTGTCATTGGAAAGGTAGGAAGTGGAAAGAGTGCGTTTCTGCAGGCTCTTGCTGGTGAACTCGCTGTCTCAAAAGGGACGATTAGAAGAAGTTACAAAACTCTCTCATATTGTGCTCAAAGTCCATGGATTATGAATGGTTCAGTTCGGCAAAACATTCTGATGGGAAATGCTTTTTCTGAAAGATGGTATTTGGAAGTTATTAAGGCGTGTAGACTTTTACCAGATATTGCTCGATTTCAGAATGGTGATGAAACTATTGTTGGCGATAGAGGAGTACAGCTAAGTGGTGGCCAAAAGGCTCGTATCGGCTTGGCAAGAGTGCTCTTTTGCGACGCTGACGTTTTGCTTCTTGATGACCCTCTCTCTGCAGTTGATAGCAAGGTAGCGCGCTCCTTATTTTACGATGCAATAGAAGGCCTAGCCGTAGTGAGAGGCAAGTGCGTAATTCTCGTCACTCATCAACATCAGTTTGTAGGACATGCCAATAGGTGTATTCTTCTTGACAATGGGAAGGTTTTGAGTGAAGGGTCATTTGCCGATATATCATCATGTTCCAAAAATGATTTGACTTACGTCCTACAAACAGCGAAGGACGATGATAATAACGAAGAAGAGATAGACACAGATGTAAACGTTTCTGAATTCGCCCATATGCCAAAATTCGAGGAATTAGTTAAAAATGATGAAACTCAGGCAGAGCGTAGGATTACAGGCACAATTCGTCTTGACACGTGGAAGTCGTATGCAAAAGCAGTTGGAGGAATAGGGGCTTGCCTCTTTTTCTTTCTTGTGTTTTCTCTGACTCAAGTCTGCCAGTTGGTTATCATAGTGCTTCTTGGAAGATGGTCATCAGCTGGTGGCTATTCTTATTTGACACCTGTTTTGTGTTTCACTCTCGGTATGATTTTCCTCTCAATGGTCAGAGCCTACCTCAGCTTCCATCTTTTGATCCGTGCATCCCAGCGTCTGCATACAAGTATGCTACGTTCCGTTCTCAGAGCACAAATTAGTTTCTTCGACACAAATCCACAAGGACGGATACTCAATAGGTTCTCTGCAGACGTTGGAATTTGCGACGAAACCTTGCCTCTCACTGTCTACGATTTCGCGGTGGGATTCTTCGTGGTTCTTGGAAGCGTAGCCACTGCCGTTACTGTGCTACCTTTCATTCTCCTAACGCTGCCATTATTGCTTTGGATGTTTTGGTACTTAAGAAGGATTTTCGTCGCGACTTCGAGGGAATTAAAGCGATTGGAGGGTATGGGTCGCTCACCAATATTTATAATGCTTAGTGAATCACTAGAGGGCATTTCAACAATAAGAACTAATGGAAAGATTGAGTATTTCTCAAAATCTTTTGAAACCCTCCACGATGGACATACCCGAGCCTACTTTGCCTTCACTTTCTCGTCTCGATGGTTTGCATTTCAAATGGACTTACTAGCATTTGTCCTCATGTCCTGCGCAAGTATACTTGCAGTCCTATTCCAAGACCAGGGCTGGTTCGACGTAGACCCAGCTATTCTTGGCCTTTCGCTAACCTTACTCATCCAGATTTCTACAACTAACTTTCCATGGGTAGTTCGTCAGAGTGCTGAGGTTACTAACCAAATGGTATCTGTGGAAAGAATTACTGAATTCGGCAATCTTTCTCAGGAACCCCCCCTTAAAACACAGGTCGATGAAGAAAATGAGCACTGGCCAATGGATGGATCTATTATAGTGAAGAATTTGAGAGCCAGGTACAGATTAAATTTGCCCTATTGCCTGGATGACGTTACGTTTAGCATTGCATCTGGGACTAGAACAGGAATAGTCGGAAGGACAGGTTCGGGTAAGAGTTCCTTGGTTCAAGCACTATTTAGAATCCTTGAAGCTGATGAAGGTTCTATCGAAATAGGAGGCGTCAATATCAATTCCATTGGTCTACATAAGTTGCGGACCTCAATGGCTGTTATTTCTCAAATGCCAGTTCTCTTCGGTAGTAGAACTTTGAAGGAAAATCTTGATCCGTTCAATGAGTTCGACCTAGCAAGCATACGAATCGCACTGTCTTCAGTCCAGATGATTGATACAATAGACAAATTGCCTTGTGGACTTGACTCTCCTGTTGTAGAAGGAGGGTCCAATTTTAGCGTTGGTCAACGTCAATTGCTCTGTTTGGCGAGGGCACTACTCCAAAAAAGCAAGATACTTGTGTTAGACGAGCCTACTGCAAACATCGACTCGGGCACAGACATGCTTCTGCAGCAAACGCTTATAGAGCAATTTTCAGAAGCCACCATAATAACAGTAGCTCATCGGCTTGACACCATCATTGACTATGATCATATAATCGTGTTGAACGATGGGAAAGTTCTCGAGTGTGGTACTCCAAGAGAATTACTCTCAGTAAATGGACATTTTGCATCCATGATTGCGAATACTGGCGAATTGGCTGAGACATTGCGTAAAAGAGCTTTCCTGAGGACAGATTAAGTCAAATAGAAAACTGAATTGGATACAAAGATAACTTCTGTAAAAGAAGTACCTACATGATTTCCTTGCTCGTCTAAATCAACATATCCTCAAAAAAAGAGAAAACAATAATTCATTCAAGTAACAACCACAACCAGTATGTTATATGTGTTGCTAAAGATTTGGGTATCTATTTACAGAGATGCTTATGCAAGATTTGTAACGACCACGGGAAATGGGGAGATAACGTCCAGAGACGAACTCTTGCTTCGGGCTTCCCTTTAGATCTCTTTGCCTTTGCCTTTTTCATAAGTTGGTGCAGTGGTCGAGCAGGTGCAAGATAACATCTGTCATCTTCTAATGCATCACCTCTGCTCACAATATCAATGACTTCTCCATTGTCATTGATTGCAGGCCTTCCACTGTGGCCATGCTTACTTTTGCATTGCACAACTATCTAGGGTCGAGTTAAAACGAACTCTTGCTTCGGGCTTCCCTTTAGATCTCTTTGCCTTTGCCTTTTTCAGAAGTTGGTGTAGTAGTCGAGCAGGTGCAAGATAACATCTGTCATCTTCTAATGCATCACTTCTGCTCACAATACCAATGACTTCTCCAATGTCATTGATTGCAGGCCCTCCACTGTGGCCATGCTTACTTTTGCACTGCACAACTATCTCAGACTGTGGACAGAAGAACAATTTTCTGTCACTTGTTTGAGGATCGAACATCGGAAGGTCGTCATGATGCGAATTATCGCAAAACTTGACTACACGCCCACCCGCAAAGCAAGGGTTATGGTCTATTTGTGCTCCTTGCCGGACTATGCCTTCTCCCTCTTGATTGTAACCGATTATCCTTACTGAAGATTCTAGTTCAAATTTGTCTTGAAGTACAAGCTGCTGTAGATCCTCAAACTTCGGTTTGAGAGGACCGAACACAAGCGGCTGCGGATAAGGCAACTTAGTATCAGGTACAGCAACAGGTCTCTCGAACTTAGACTTGAGACGAAGCACACAGGCATCGACCTTTCCCAAGTCGTGCGTCACGATATCAGCAGTGTATGTAAAAATTGCGTTACGCTTGGCTTTATCAAGCACTGCGACTACAGCTGTTGCATCAGGGAGATTATGAAATATTTTACCAACTTCGACACCTGAGTTCAGTTCATAGAAGATGTGCCCCGCAGTTATGACTAGGCCTCTATTCTTGTCCGCAATGAAACCAGATCCTATAAATTTGATAGTGCCTTCCTTTTTGTCCCAGACACCTACTAGTACAATAGATGGCAGAAGATCCTCTATTGAACGACTTGGAGTTAAATCACCAGTATGAGACATCGCAGTATAATTACTGATTGCGCTGTAGGCAGTGAAATGACTGATAGCGCTATACGCAGTGTGCGTTGTTGCTACAGAGCAATCGTCATCATCGCACAAGAAGTCACCTCGAAGTAGTTTGGGATTCACTCTGTGAACATTGGCAGGATTTGAGCATAGGACCATTTCATCTCCATGCTTTAGAATATGATCTTCAGGCCACAGGCTTGCATCCGCAGGATTTTTAGTCAGTAAACAGTCAGGACAAGCAATTTCCCTCAGAATTTTGCTCTTTCGCTTAGTCCATTTAGAAACAACACGCTCCAAGGATTTTCGAATGATATCGTAGCCAAACTTCCAGATCTTTTCTCCGTTGTTACCTACAAATCCCTTACCACAAATAATGAGCTTCTGGTCAGTATCTCGCATTCCATCGACTCCCACGCAATTGGGAGAGCCAACACGAGTAAGACGAACATAAATTTCGGTGATATTGTCATAATACTCTTTTCTATCATCAGCAAGAACTCGTTCCACAATTCTAGTATACACAGAGGTCTTGTAGCAAAAGATCTGTTCAACAAAAAGATCCATACTTGATCCTATCGTATGGGAGTCTGTTTCATTCTGTTCGGACAAATCATTGAGTTGGGTTACTATAGTGGCAATGACTTCATCCATAAAGGTAACTGGAAGTATTTCCCTAATGAGCCATGAATGGCATAGAACAGTCTTGTAGTTCCTTGCCGACTTGAACGTCCATGGACAACCATAATCACTTGGCTCAGCAAGCACCCTGGGTAAAAGATAAAGAGACGAAGTCTCACCATTCCCCATAGACACGAAAATTCCAGCATGCTCGCAGATCTGTTGCAAAAACAAGGACAAATCCTTACTGCTTGTATCACCATTCAACTTGTTCTCTTCGCAAATATACATTGATTGCTCCCAGATTTGAATAGCCTCATTCTTTTCTATATAAAGATTCTCGAAGCACTTTTTGACAAGTCGTGTCGGATTGGAGCTGAGATCTTGATCCCTAAAAGACTGAATATTCTTTGATGTTATGGCAGCGTCAATAGCAACAGACAACCACTGAGGTTTCAGCACAATAAACTTCTTGAGATAATGGCGATTAGAACATTGACTGATTTGATCTCCGAAATAGAGAATATCTCCAGTGGAAGAAAGGAATCCAATAGCTTCGCGGACGAGATTTTTGGAAAAGTCATCAACAATTGGAGGCCTCTTCGAGATCTCAAGGAAAATATCATCAAAACGGACGACTTTGTGGCCCTTGGATCGGAATACTGATATTGCATCTTGTGCAGATAATATCATTGGCGAAATGGGCTTGAAGTGATCTTTAAAAGCACTGGCCTTGCAATTATTGTCAATAGAAGATACTTCAAGAATTGCACGGCGGAGGTCATCGATACTATCATCTTCATTGATCGAAATCACAGGCACCATGTCTTTTGAACCATAAGTGACTCTGGGTAGGGACGACGATGACTGGTAACGCTTTTGATGAATTTTAAGACGTTCCTTCAGCATTCCACACCGTTGCTTGATTTCATCAAGATCCAAGCTACCAGAGTATACAGCCACTGGCATTATTACGCACCCGGGAAAGTTCAATTCTGCAATTACATCAAACCAATACAAGACATTTTCATCAATATCATGATTGATTGCATTTCTTTTGGTCTCAAGTCTTTCCGCTTTTTCAAATTCGTCATCAGAATCACCATCTGAGGAGTCATCATCCGATTCATTTGTAATGTGATGTTCAGAGAGGAGCTTGTTATTCACGGCAAGATCCCAAGCTATGACGTACAGAGAGTCCGGAGAAAAGAATAGAGACTGCATGGACTAAATAGCGAAATTGAAGATTAAATTGAGCAAAATAGATGAGGATACGCGATTGCATCTGTCTGTTCTTTACAGTAGATCCAAATGCTTCTGCGAACTTACATGATGGCTTCCACTTTCAAGATTGCCGCCTTTCAAATCAAACAGCCGAAATCTAGGTTTCCGTGGTCCATATCCAAGCATCAATAGATCCCCGTTTAAGTTGCCCTCTGGTTCCCACAGGTACGTATTCATATCCATGCTTCTTTTCTCTGAAAGCTTACGTTTCTTTGATTTCCGCGTTGCCAAGCTATGCACTATGCTTGTTTTTGAATATTCAGTGTGAGGAGCACTCACAAAAACAATCTTTAGGGTATCATTCAGCTTTGGTGGCTGGATCTGTTTGAATAAACAATTCGGCGGCCCCTTTTTCTCTTCAGCAGATATTTTACGTCCCTTTATTCTGGGAGTAGAGGGTCCTTGCTGACCTGCAGCTAAGCTCGATTCTAATGCATTCTGTACCTCGAATGCTTTCACACGATCTCTGACACTCACAGGAGGCATATCCTCTTCCGCAAATGAATCAAGGCTTGGTATTCTCTCATGCATGGTTTCATGCTGCTTCAAAACTCCGTCCATTTCCTTGTTGAAGTCAGAATATGTTTGCTCGATCTCTATAGCAAGCAGGTTGGAACTATGCCTTTCCATGCCGCCAAAATAAGGGTTTGCTTGATGTGGTTTGACAAGATGATCGGATGCCATTAGACTTGATGTGGAATTGGAACTACTAGGACTGAAACTTGCCCTACTCTTCGTAATCTTCGCATTATCTTCCATAATTTGGTTCACTTCCAAATACATATTTGAAGCAAACCTATTCACGCACTTAACAACTTTTGGAATGTTGTTAATATGCTGTGCTAATCCTTTGATTCTAATTCTTCTCCCATTGTGATGGCATATATCTTCTTGATGGCATATCTCTTCTTGATCGGGATCTGTATCACTCACATCACTAACAACCTCCACTTCTTGAGCAATCCCATGTTGAACAGCATTGATTTTTTTTGCTGACCCTTGTCTCAAAGTGAAATCGTCAGTGTTAGAAGAGGAAGGTGTCAAGTCGTTGGCGCTGTTCTTTCTATTCTTCGCAGATTTTTTGCCTTTACCGGATAATCCATTTTTACCACGACGGGCCTTCTGTTGATGTTTGTTGAATAAGCGACGAGTATGATGCTTAACGTTCTCGAAACTTTGCTCATCCAAGCAGAATGCCTGTTCTAACATTTTCTTTGGCATCGGACGGCGGTTTCGAGGTGGAGATACAGAATCGTCATTTAGTCGAGCGTTTTTGACTGGAACTAGAACTGAGCCTTCCACCTTTAGTTCCCTTTCGTCATAGTTCTTGTGAATGTTGTAGCTACGAGCCGTTGGCTGAACCTCATCAAATTGTAAAATCTCCCCCTTCAATCGAGAATCCAAGTCAGAAGTAACTTCTTTCAAATTAAGGTATTGAAGATTTGTATCCTGCTCATTATTATCATCATCTTCTTCCGACTCACCGCCACTTCCATAATACTGAGGGGTCAGTGAAGAAACTTCTCGGAGTGGTGGAGCACGCTTATAATTAGATGGACTCCTCAACATCATTCCAACTCTAGCAGCAAAAGAGGGACTTTGACTATCTGTAGATCTTAAAATTGTGTCATGGGTGGCCTCCTCTATCGACTCAACATCAGTATTGACTTCCTGCACTACAGAAGGTATCGCAATGGGTGATGATGTGTTTTCACTATTATTCATATATGTTTCGCAATGAAGTGACTCTTTTCTGCTGCTCTCCATGGCAACAATCTCGCTTGGATAAACGCTATTTCAGCAGCTGATTCAGATCAGAGATGATATGTAATATCAGGTTTTCAGCGTTTGTGAATAGATACTATTCACTTTCAAATAGGAGGGGTTGTTGTGTTATTGGTTATTGCGTTCCAAGTCGTTCTTGGTTCTTTATTGAAGATAAAATTGAAAATACTTTCAACATTCGACGCT
>Ga0306864_1001203_pt1 | contig 10849 bp, 7 predicted proteins | sample AntRauTorckE5430_FD_190448 | JGI IMG/M metagenome (GOLD analysis project Ga0306864, IMG submission 190448) | Saline lake microbial communities from Rauer Islands, Antarctica - Metagenome Torckler E5 #430 (v2) (version 2) | ecosystem: Environmental > Aquatic > Non-marine Saline and Alkaline >...
ACAATCTACACCTCCACATACATGCCTTTAATCAATATTGTTGAAGAGCACCAAATGGTCAGACTTTCGCAAGATGTTACCGAATTTATCCCAAATTCTGCGAAGAGTATTGTTGGCCTTATGGGCGAGCTTGGCACCGACCAGTCTCTCACTTTGTCGAGGTCAGGTATTGAATCATCCACAGCTCCGAACTACCAACATACATCCTTCGCTATGATTGACTTGCTCAATCCGAACAAGAGAATCGATCCTGAAGCCTTCAAGTCTCTACTACAAGATGACGATGATACTCCCATCGGTAGACTAAACGGTCTAACAGGAGAGCCGACCAAGTTTCAAAACGATGGAGTTTACATTTCCATGGACCTTAACGAGCCAAACTTCGATACAATCTACACCTCCACATACATGCCTTTAATCAATATTGTTGAAGAGCACCAAATGGTCAGACTTTCGCAAGATGTTACCAAATTTATCCCAAATTCTGCGAGGAGTATTGTTGGCCTTATGGGCGAGCTTGGCACCGACCAATCTCCCACTTTGTCGAGGTCAGGTATTGAATCATCCACAACTCCGAACTACCAACATACATCCTTCGCTATGATTGACTTGCTCAATCCGAACAAGAGAATCGATCCTGAAGCCTTCAAGTCTCTACTGCAAGATGACGATGATACTCCCATCGGTAGACTAAACGGTCTAGCTGGAGAGCCGACCAAGTTTCAAAACGATGGAGTTTACATTTCCATGGACCTTAACGAGCCAAACTTCGACACAATCTACACCTCCACATACATGGGTATAATTGATTCGGTAGACTCTCAAAATGTCAATAGATTAGGAGCATCGTGTGTGGACTATAGAGCAAAGTCTAAAAATGAAAGCATCTACGGCCTTATGGGCGAGCTTGGCACCGACCAATCTCCCACTTTGTCGAGGTCAGGTATTGAATCATCCACAGCTCCGAACTACCAACATACATCCTTCGCTATGATTGACTTGATCAATCCGAACAAGAGAATCGATCCTGAAGCCTTCAAGTCTCTACTGCAAGACGACGATGATACTCCCATCGGTAGACTAAACGGTCTAGCTGGAGAGCCGACCAAGTTTCAAAACGATGGAGTTTACATTTCCATGGACCTTAACGAGCCACACTTCGACACAATCTACACCTCCACATACATGCCTTTAATCAATATTGTTGAAGAGCACCAAATGGTCAGACTTTCGCAAGATGTTACCGAATTTTTCCCAAATTCTGCGAGGAGTATTGTTGGCCTTATGGGCGAGCTTGGCCCTCCTGGCAAACTCGAGCCATTCTTGCTCGCAGACAGTATTGACCGCACCGCCTCCTACTATTCAAAGGATGCAAGCCTTAACTTGCTTGACCTTGTCACACAGCCGAACAGAGTCGAAATCGAAACATATAGCCTTCACCCACACATGACCGACCCTGAAGCTCCCACTTTATTCGGAAGATTACAAGGAAAGATTCCAGATGATGGCATCTATGTGTACTCCAAAGAGATGTTGAAGTATGGTGTTAGCCTGAATGACAAGAAGATTCCTTCTATGATGACTGGTACTTCCACGGGAAGTAGAGGAATTAGCACAGCCTTTTTCAGCACACTTGATAAGGTGACAGTATCGAAGTACAGTGGGGTTCCAAGTCTTGTCCATGTGGATATTACAGGCATCGATCATGATATTACGATCCATGTTGATTCTACTGCAATTAATCCTGATCAAAATGTCGTCCGCACTACAGTGTGCGGATCGAGTTATGGAGCTTGTACCACTCAATCTATGTCTTTCACAAACTCATCTGCTACTGCTGGTGCTCGGTGTTGCTCCGATGTAGAAAAGTCTGGTTGGTCTAAGGACAATAGCTGTGCAGTGTGGGCTGAAAGTTTTATTGATGAGGTATGCCCAGGAAATATCACTTTTGATGATGCATCTGAATTATGTGATGCTCAGGGCGCGAGGCTTTGCACCAAAAGTGAACTCGTCGAACAAGACTGCGCTGCAGGTACTGGATGCGAGCTTGACCATTCGATGGTTTGGTCTTCTTCAGATACTTTTTAGGATGCGTACTTAAGATTATTGCACATTAATAATTGATATCTATTACACTGGTTTGACATTGATTTCTAAGTCAATTGCATCCTGCTATGCTGTTTATTCTCAAATATGGTAGTAATGAAGTTTACAGAAGGATCGAGTTCAAACTACACAAACAAATGTATGATCTTGTTTTGCTATCTAAATTCTTCTTTAAATATACTGCAGCTACGATGATAATGATTTTGAGATTCTATTGAGTTCCGACTTGTATCAGCACGATTTGAGATTAGGATTTCATTTTTGACAATACATCGATCTTCGAGTGCTCCTTTTTACCTTTCATCTTCTTCGATTTTCTTCCATTCAATCTGAGATATCTACTTGCAAAATCAGCCCCAGTGCTTGTATTCCTCCATAGACATACACCTTTCGAGTAGAACTCAGCAGTTGGCAAAGACGCCACAGCACGAGCACTTTCTCCTATCTCGCCTGGTAGAGAAAGTCCTATCTGGCTTAATCTCTCGCCTCGCTGTTTTTCTAGATCCTCAAGGAATTTTTGGTCTTTGTCAAACTTTGCTTTTGCCTCTGCCCAAATGCCTTTTTTAGTTTTCTTTTTATCATCCTCCGCGATAGCATTTGGACCACCTTTCATTGTTCCTCTACAATTAGCAGCTCCACATCTACAAACAAATTTATCACTATCTTTGGTATCAAACTGATAATCGTAGCACAAAAATTCCCCTGGTTTAATATCTCTTCTTGCAACTATAGCAACTCTAGTATGACCTCCAACATTGACTGGCAAAAGATGGCAGTTAGGCCCACAAGAATGATTGATAAATCTACTTAGATTTCCTTTTTCGCGAGCATCTATATACCATCCTGGTTCGAGAGACATGATGTAAAAATTGGGATCGTTTGGGTGTTCCTTATCCCAAATATTTAGACGTGCTCGTTTGGCCTCTTCATCGATGATTTCGCCATCGTATTCTTGAATTAGATCACCCCTCTTTACTCCATCCACAGAGATTAGACCCCACCCCTTGCCTTGTTCTCGTTTCGGCTTACATTTCGCGAATTGCCTTCTTCCGAGAGCACGATTGCCACAATCTTGTCCATTATTGCAATTCCAATAGGGATTCTTCTGACCTGATTTATTTCGACCAATGCCGACGCATTCAATACCAAGCATCCGGTTCATACAGTGCTCATCACACATGCCACCGTCTATTTTTGGCTTGCAATGACAACATTCAGCACTTGGAGGGTGACGTTTTGGTCGATGTTTCACATCATACTTATTAGTGTGCACGTGCGAATATATAGGAGGTTTTGAATGGACCTGTGTAGAGAAACAAATGCTGTGAATAATAATGCATGATATACGACGTTATCAGAAAGGAGTAAAACTGTACTCGGACATACCTCCTTTTGAATAGTGCAAGGCGCACAGAAACCCAATGATTTCGCTTTCCCAAGTTTAGATATTGCTGGATCGCCACTTTCTTCAAATAACTTTCCGAGTTGTCGCTCGTATTTCGAAAGGCTGCCTCCGTTCAACCCTGGCAGCCACTTGTTACTTTCGCCGTCAAGATTTCGTATCATCTTTTTACCAATTTTCTGCTCTTTCTTGTTGCAAACGTCACGAATTAACGCATCTGTTTTGCTCTCGATGCCTGATTGCAGCGAATCTTTGTCATTAAGATAAGGCAACTTTGATGTGGTTGCATGTTCATGACAAAGTAATGCAAGCTCATGAAATACAGCATGGGGAGGTATACATGATATATGGTATGCATTTGGGCAATCAAGACAACGCTAAAGATAGTAGATGTAGTAAAAGCGAATGGAAGGGGTAAGCCATAGCAATGGCAACAAATGTACAGGCACATATGCAGGGAACTTACAAGTAGCCGCTCGTTCTTTACTTTGAATGATGCTGCCAGAGATTCACTAGTTTTCTTGGCTTTCCTTTTTTTGCCCTTTTTCTTCTTGGTTACTTCTTCTTCTCCCTTTTCCGCTTCGCTGCCTTCGTTACACCTTTGCGGCATGCCATCTGCACAAACCCAACAATGATGAGACGGGCATACAAACTTTGGTACTGTAACAGATATCAAGGAATCAGAGTGCTCGTCAACACCAAAAGCATCGTGTTCGTCCCTTTGGCACGATACTTCCACCACCTTTACGTCGACGTCGTACATATTCAAGCAAGACTCGTGAAAGAACAAGCTGCAATCTTTTTTCTCGCACTTGTGCACATCTGTCTCTTCCGCACCATACTCCTGACAAACAACACACTGAAATCTCTTTTCGGTACAATCCGTGCAAATCCACTCCTCATCACTAGATGGTAAAGCTGATAGTCCCGCACAAGGAAAATGAAAAGGTCGTGCGCATGGCCCTTCACATAACAGCAATGGCGAGTCCTGCGTAGCACATTCTGCCTCGCGGCATTCAGTGCAGATCCATATCATCTCTAGAATAGCGTCTTTTTTATCACTTCGCCTCCTTGCTTTAACATTTTTAGATTGCACCTCAGTTTCTAGGATCTCTGCGACCGCTATTGATGTGTTTGGTTTAGCATTTGTGTTATTTTTATTGGCATCTTGATCATGACGATGATCATCATCATCATCGTCATCATTGGTGGCAATTTCATTCAATCGTCGTTTACGGTTTTCTCGAATATCTTTGTTATCCATGCTTTCTTCCATTTTCTTATCTTCATTTGGTTTACCAATGGCTTCTCCCATGATCGTAGACTACCTCGACTGTATTTGATACGTTGATATGTAATTCCTGAGTATGGACGACAGGGGCAGGGTTGAATGATTGCGTGCACTGTTGTATCTTATCCCGTTTCCCATTTTATCGTTTGCTGTCCACAGGTCTTGTAAACGAGAGGCAAAAAATGATAGGAAAAATGAGTGTGGCGCGCATTTCCAGTGAAATCACAAACGTGGAACAACTTCGATTATTATTTAAATTTTGCTGTTGCTATGATGATTCATTAGAGTTCATCATTTTGATCCTTCAGCTTTGTCGCGGCTTCTTTCCCAATGACTTTCAGACCACTCTCGTCTGTAATCTTATCTACGAGACCTTTATCTTCCAATTCCTTGTTCAACAAAAGTGCCTGTGATGCAGCCATTTTATCCGCTTGATCGTAGAAACCTTTCATTTTACCAAGGAATCCTTCTTCCTTCTTTTCACTTTCAATTGATGCCTTGGCCTGTGATGTTTCATCAGGTTCCTCGACCACAGGAGCCGTATCTATTGTGGGTTTGTCCTCCATTATGACCTCAGATAGGGCACTGAGCCGTTTCTTATTCTTCTGCTTCTTCTTTTTATTCGATGGAGCAATTACTTTTTTCTTTTTCTTTTTCGGAGCTCCTTCCGTTCTACGCCGTTGCAACTCTTTCCAGATCTTTTCTGCACTTTCATTCTTGGTCCGTTGCTACAAGAATTATAAAAAAAAGGAATGAACACGCGTGAGATGGTGAATTATGGTTTGCCGATATCCATAGATATACCAAAAAAATATGGTACAACTAACTCACTTCAAGCTCCACCATAGTGCCTCCAAACCCAGCAGAAATGAGCGCGATGCCTCCACCAATCTTATTCAGTAAAAAGAAGGACGCCAGTGGGTTCGATCCAACCCAACCAAAGCCTATGGCTTCAATTGAGCTAAGATCGGATGCACCTCCCCCAGCATCAGCTCGCACAGTGGTTAAGAATGCGTTTGAGGACGATAATACAATTCCAATAAATGCGAGGGTGGCATAAAGTATAATACGTGTGCCACGATCTTTAGCTGCTGGAGTATTAGCTTCTGCCTTGAATATATCATCGCGAACTTCGTCTGGGATGTCTACCTTCATGGCGATGATATCCATTATTCCTTTCTCATCTTCTTTGGAAGATCTTAGGACGACAAGTGGAGACCTAGATGAAGATTTTGTGGAAGACGTGATGATGCCATTGTTTCTGTGAGGATACAGTGACGGGGCAAAGGCTTGTACACGACAATAAGTGGAGACGATCAGTAGTCCGAGAATGTTGAATCTCATTAGTAATGTTGGTTTATCGTAGTGTGGGTTCTTTAGCAGATTTTAACAGACATCAATGTTCAATGTTCAATGTTCGATGTTAATTGTTCAATCAATAGTTGATGATACAAAATATCAGTCAATCTTTTTGCTCCTTGCGAGTTACTTTCTTTTCCAAGCGATGTTGTTGATGATGATGATGATATGATGATGGATTCGCTTGTCTCTTGCTACTTGTTTGATTGATTAGTATGGTGGACGGGTTTTGTTGGGTTGGGAGTTTGAAGGGAGGGGGGGGTGGTCGTTATTTATTGTCTCTCTCAAAAGGTTATGGTTATTTCGATTCTTTTGGCCTATCGCCACGTACTTTCAGAGACTTTCAGCATCACATGCTGTTGAGCGTGCGAGTGGTGTTCGGGACTTTTACTGGTTTTACCGGCTGCTGTTGGTATTTTCAATTTTATGATATTTTAGGCTGATTGCAGCTGTGCACCAGTAATTTACGTTGGTAACAGCACATCTTATACAACAATACTTCATCTAGACATGTCTGACATGAACGGTACTTCTCAATATAATAGCAACGCTGCGGTCAATGTACTAGCCACTCGCGGACTCGCATCTGCTCCATCGACAGGTAGTCTTCCAATGTTTATTGCATCTTCGGGCGCTGAAGGGGTGAGTTACACAGTGTAACAGTTTATCGCGTCTTTATATACTACATGTTGATTGATGGAGCGGAACGAATTTACAATCCGGGGAAATTTATTTTGATAGAAATGTACTCAAATTCTTTTAATATATTGCACTTGTTCGCATCGCATACTCACAATCTTCCATTATTATCGTTTTGCAGGATGCTGCGGAAAACAATCTTGACTTGGATGATCTCTTTCGTGACTGCTATTTTGGAGAGTTTCCCATGAATGTCGGCTCAGACAACGGAAGTGGTGACCCTCAGCCACCTCCACCTGCACCGCTAGTTTCAAATAATACCTTTTATTCTGGACCTCCACCTGCTCCCGACATTGATGTTTCTTCAGCGGAACTAGCCATGACAACTGCTGGGAAACGAAAGGCAGATGACGCGGACTTGAGCGATGCCATACCCAGTTACATTGGTTCCGCAGATTCTTTCAAGAAGACCGACACAAAAGAACTTACGGACCAACAAAAGGTTGAGAGGAGAGAGCGTAACCGCAAGCATGCTAAAAGAAGTAGATTAAGAAAGAAGTTTCTTCTTGAATCTCTTCAAGAACAAATCTCTGGGCTTCAAAGTGAAATTGATGCTCTGAAGGACATCATCCGAACCGAGGTTCCAGATAAAGCACAAACTCTACTGGATGCCGTCAGCGGACCCAAGGGGAAGTTCACACCACTTCCAATGCCGAGCGGATTTGGACCAGTTAAGACTCTCATGGAACCAGATTTCCGTCTCATGTCAGCTCTTTCTGGATCTCAGCAAAACTTTGCAATTTCTGATCCTAGTCTGCCCGATAACCCCATTGTCTACGTTTCTCAGGGATTCCTGGAGCTGACTGGTTATTCACTAGATCAGGTGCTTGGACGTAACTGCCGTTTCTTACAGGGACCAGGTACTGATCAGAGTGCTGTTGACATTATTCGAAAGGGTGTTCGCGAGGGTGTCGATACTTCTGTGTGTCTCTTGAATTACAAAGCGGATGGAACTCCTTTCTGGAATCAGTTCTTTGTAGCTGCGCTACGTGATGCGGAGAACAATGTTGTTAACTTTGTTGGTGTGCAATGTGAGGTATCAAAGGCAGTTGTAGAGAAGCAGATGAAGGAAAAGGCAGATGCAGAAAAAGATAACTGATTGAGCGAGGATGGAAATTAAAATATCTTCAGGGATGCGGGTTGAGTTGTACGCCTAGAATTTGGCAGTAATCGCTTGGACAATGGGATCGAAGTGATGTTTTTGAATGGATGATGCATACTGTCATTGTTCAAGTACACATGGTATTGTTTTCAATGATTTTAAATTAAGCTATGCATTGTTTTCAACAAATTTCAAAAGTGATAACGTGGTTTGATAAGAAATCACCTTTTCGTCGTTGCAATAAGAACGATGGTGAGTAACGGATGATGATGAGCGACAATGTTAGGGTGAAACTGGAAGACGGCAAGCAGAACGTAATCTATAAAGAAGTCGTTTACATTTTCAACTCCACTACCTCTGCACAATAAAATTTCGGAACAATGTTCTTATAATTTACACATATAATCATAGCTATGAATGAACCCCTGTCCTGAATTAGCAGAAAGCGAAGAATGCGCATCCAAAGGCTCTAATTGCCACAGGCAAGATTTACAATAGCATTGGCAACGGGAGGAATAGATACAAGAGTTGTCGCGGCGACAGCGGTTAATACCATGGAAACTGCAGCAAATGGGAATGCTTCCTTCTCGTGCATGATACTAGCAACTCCAAGTCCTTGACCAGAAGCACCAATTCCCAAACCACGAGAGACTGGATCGGTGATGCCTACTGCATCCATGAACGACGCTCCAAAGGTAGCTCCAAAAATTCCAGTGAGGACAACCACCGCGCATGCCTGTGAAACATCTCCCTTGATGATCTGAGTAATGGCGATAGCGAGAGGAGTGGTTACATTGCGAGAAAGCATAGATTTGCGCAATACACTTCCAGCCTCTCCTCCAAGATTCAAGAGACGAACGAATGCAGCAGTACCAAAGAGTCCGCCCGCACTGCCCACGATCATGGAGGTCATGACAGTGACGAAATTCTTGGCAATCTGATCTTTACGACTGTACACAGCAATAGCGAAGGAAACGACTGAGGGACCGAGAAGGTACAGCAAGACGTCTCCAGCTCCTGCCTCGAATGGTTTGATAGAGCCAGTCTTGTACGTAGCAAGCACATTGTTAAAGTCTCCACCAGTCGCCATTGCAACAAGTTGTGTGACCACAAGCGTTGCAGCTGTACTGGTAACAAGAGGGTGAACAATCTTGGTGAAAGCAGCAGGAAGGCGTGCTCCCCATACATATCCGAAGAAGGCGGTGATGGTCATGAATAGTGCACGAAGAGGAGAGGCATACTCCTTTCCGGCAATAGAGGCTCCAACACTAAGCGCTCCGGTGAGAATAAAAGTCTTGAGGAGGACACTCACAAGGTCAGTGGAATAAGGTTTCGCGGAGGGAGCCTTGGGTGCTGCTACTGTGGCAGTAGTAACGGAGCCTTGCAATGTACGAAGTCCGAGAACTGCGTATGCAGTGGTTGCTGCAGAAAAATAAAATCCAACGACAACGACAGCAAGAACCTTGAGAATCTGTACAAAATGGGAAAGAATGATGAAAAGTGAGCAATTCGATCAACGAAAAGATAAGTATTGCAAGATGAAGCAAACCTCAGGGTAGCGTGTGCCAATGTAGGTGTATCAGACAACGGCAGAACCGCATTGATGGGTCATCGCGGCCAAAAAGGCTTCCCGGAGGGTTTATCGCTGTAGCGTTCCAGGAACAACTTAGTGGGCTCTCCATCCATCGTTTTTCATCATTTACAGCATACACAAGGACCATACAGTAAACGGAGCAAACCTCAGGGTAGCGTGTGCTAATGCAGGTGTATCAGACAACGGCAGAACCGCATTGTTGGGTCATCGCGGCCAAAAAGGCTTCCCGGAGGGTTTATCGCCGTAGCGTTCCAGGAACAACTTAGTGGGCTCTCCAACAATTGTTTTCATCATTTACATCATACATGAAGGTCCGCTAAAGTAACTTGACTTGACGCCACTCCAGCGGACCTTCCTCAATTGTCCATTGTAGATCGTCCGCGTTTGTTTCAGTCGAAAAAATAAGAATACGCACCTCGAACGCATTTCCCATGCTAGGAGCATTGGGAAGCATTGCAAGTCCAGGAACGAAGAAGACAGCAATCCATCTAGCTAAAAGTCCTGCTCCTGGACTCAAGTATTGAAATACGGCATCACCGGCGCCAGGCTTGACAATCTCTGCAGCAATCATGATAGCGAAAAGGATGCAGCATCCACCCAATTGAGACGGAAAAGAAATTCCATTCTTCTTGAAAACTACGCGGAAGAAGTGATCGAGGAGAAGAAAGACGGCTGTTCCCTTTAGTTCATCAGCCGTGGGGGTAGGGACTGCGCCTCCACGAACAAGATTTTTGTTAGCATTGTTCAAGGCACCAGGGGCAGAAGTAGCACGGTTATTTACGACATTGGATACTTTGGCATTATGAGGGGCAATCTCAGTGATTCCACGTGGGAGAAATGTTGAAGTTGTTCTACCAGCATTCTTAGCCGATGCAAGAGCTAGAACCCCAACAAGAAAGAACAATACAATGTGCTTATTGCGTCCCTGATTATGACGAACCATGATGTGTTGTTTGTTTGTGGTTGAGATGTTATTTAGGATTTAGGATCTATCTGGTGACGGATGAAGGTCTCTTCTTGTGGGCCACAAGCAACTTCCGTAAAAGGTCGAAAAGGATAGGAGGAGGGGAGGGAGGGAGGAAGAGGAAGAAGATATGAATGTTGCAAACCACCCTATTCTATAGTCATGCAATAGGTTAAGAAAAAGACAAATCAACTTGTCGAGACCTGTAAAAATTAACGCTCATCAGTAATGATTTGCCTTTACGTATGGATCCCATTAGAGATCCCTCGGCGGAAAGAGGAAGAGCTCCTCTTCTCCGGTTTCAAGTTGCTCGTCACCATCCAAATCCGAAG
>Ga0306864_1001204_pt1 | contig 10847 bp, 9 predicted proteins | sample AntRauTorckE5430_FD_190448 | JGI IMG/M metagenome (GOLD analysis project Ga0306864, IMG submission 190448) | Saline lake microbial communities from Rauer Islands, Antarctica - Metagenome Torckler E5 #430 (v2) (version 2) | ecosystem: Environmental > Aquatic > Non-marine Saline and Alkaline >...
CTTGTGTATTCCCTTCGATTCTAATTTCATGACCATTTAATTGACCTGAATTAACGAATAAATGTCCGTAAGTTGTATTTGGCGGCTCTATAACTACACTTGAAAAAGCGTTGTTATTACCACCGTCTAACAAAATTCCATAATCAAATCCGCCACCTGAAATTTGACAAGAATACCAATTATTAGAATTCACAAAACCGTTATTAGTTTGAATAATGTGCATCCCAATTTTGCCGTGACGCACCCGAATATTACTGAATTTTGCGTAAGCAACACCACCGTTATTTTTAGCTTCGACCCTCAATCCTGTACCACTTGTAAAGCCGCTAATCAAAACGTTTTCGATATGTGTATTTTCGATTAATTCGCCATCGCCCAAAACCAAAATACCACCATTCGATTGTCCGTTGCTAATATCTCGCAGTACTAAATCAGCGACTCGAACCGTCAAACCAGTGACTTTTAAAGCATAACCTTTACCTTCATAACGCAATAATGAACCATTGTAAGGTGTTTGCAGCGGCTCGCTTCCCCTGCTTTCGCCAATCAACGAAACGCCATCTTCCAAAATCAACGTGTGGGTTAAGCGATAAATACCATTTGGAATAAATAATTTTGCACCCAATTTTTTTGCCTGAGCAATTGCTACTTCAAAAGCATCGGTATCGTCTGTTTTACCATCGCCTGTCGCACCAAAATCAGTAACATACAAACCGAATTTGGAAGGCGTACTCCCTGCACGTTCAGCGTACAAAGCACGAGGAACGGAAAGAACTTCGGAGGTCGTGGAAACGGTGTAATTCGCTCCGCCCGCCGCATCTATTCCTATTTTCACAAAAGAAGTTTGCGACCAATTAATCGTGGCAAAATCTCCAGCCGTCGGGATACCGTCGCCAATATCTAAATTAATTACGCCGTAAGCGTTACTGGTTGGTTGGTGCATTTCGACATAAATCGGTGCATCGTCAATCTCGTTTAGAATAATACTGATCTGAACGCCGATTAGTTGATTAGCAATTATATCTCCGCTGCTATCTCTTGCAACTGCTTGATAACGAAAGGCATTTTGTGCGAAAGAATTGAACGCTATCAGGGATATGGATAGCAAAAGAATAAATTTTGTTCTCATTTTTTAATGTTTTATATGAAGGAAGTGATTGGTACTTAAATTAGGAATTAATATATCAGAATTATAAAAAATTGATAATCAATGGTTTATAATAATAAAGACTGTGAAGGACTTTTGAGCAATTGCACTAATTTGGAATTGATACGAACCGATATAAATTTTAAAAACCTTGCAGGCTTACCGCAATATACTATAATTTCACGAATGTTTGTGAACCAATAATTTATAATTTCTCTTCCATTCCTTACATGAATAATATAGTTTCCTTTTGACAAACGATTCAAGTCATTGATATTAATCAATTGATTATCAATATTTTGATACGTATTTGAAAAAACATTTTGACCCTTTACATTCCCAATATTTACCATAACCATTTCATCGGTAGAATTTGATAATTTAATTGGCTCTTTGACAATTTCTGCACGTAGCGGCTACTTTAGCTTCCGAAAAGTCTCAAAATCCTTGCGGCAGCTAAAGACAGCCGTTACGAAAATCTCAATTTATTCGAATTTTGCAGAAATTGTCAAAGAGCCATTTAATCTTTGATTGTTCAACGGTAGCCGTAGCCATTTTTAAATAACTACCATACGAATTTTTACATATAAATAAATATTGCACTATAACTTTATTTATTAATTTTATAAAAAAATGTTTTATAAAAGAACATTTTTGGCACGTATATTTTTCAAATAAAGTTTCTAAATGGGAAAATAATTAGTTTTGGGGTAGAAATACTTTTTTCTGCCATACCGAAAATTAGGCCTACAAAAACAAACAGGAAGCACTCGAAAGTACTTCCTGTTGATAATTAACTGTACATTAATTTATCATAAATAACCTTCCAAAAGGCTAAAATAATTAATCTTACTACGTTACAACGGTAAAATAACCTATTGCATAAGGTATAATTTCCTTACGCTTTGGGACCCGCTGCAAGAATTTCAGGATTCACACCTGCTTCAAATTGCTTGAAATTATCTTGGAATAATTTAACCAATTTGGCTTTTACTGCATCATAAGCCGTTTTATCTTCCCAAGTATTTTTAGGCACTAAAATTTCGGATGGGATACCTGGACAAGAAGTCGGTACTTCTATACCAAATTCGGTATCAATTACCGTTGCTACATTTTCAAAAGCACCACCTTGAATTGCTTCAATAATCGCACGAGTATATTTCAGTTTCATACGAGAACCGACGCCATAAGCACCACCAGACCAACCAGTATTCACTAACCAAGCATTCGCACCAGTTTCTTTCATTTTTTCTGCTAATAATTCTGCATATTTGTTTGGATGCCACATCATAAATGCTGCACCAAAACAAGCGGAAAAAGTAGCTTCTGGCTCTGTCACACCCATTTCTGTACCCGCAACTTTTGCGGTATAACCAGAGATAAAGTGATAACTTGCTTGCTCAGGAGTCAACCGACTAACCGGAGGCAAGACACCAAAAGCATCACAGGTTAAGAAAATAACATTGTTTGGTTTTCCGGCAACACAAGGAATCTGAACGTTATCAATAAAATTAATCGGATAAGATGCTCTTGTATTTTGTGTAACTGACGTATCGGCATAATCCACGACCCTTGTTCCTGCTTCATAAACTACGTTTTCAAGAACCGTCCCGAAACGAATGGCATTGAAAATATCTGGTTCTTTTTCTGCGGACAAGTCAATCGCTTTAGCATAACATCCACCTTCGATATTGAAAACGCCGTCGTTTGTCCAAACGTGTTCATCATCACCAATCAATTTTCGTTTAGGATCGGCACTCAAAGTCGTTTTACCCGTACCAGAAAGACCGAACAGGACAGATACATCACCTTCCTCGCCTACATTTGCAGAACAGTGCATCGGTAAATGATTTTCTAAAGGCATCAAATAATTCATCACAGAAAACACCCCTTTTTTCATTTCACCAGCGTACTCCGTTCCTAAAATAACGATTTCTTTTCTTTCTAAATTAAGATCTACACTTGTTTTAGATGTCATTCCTGAAGTATAGCGATTAGCAGGAAAACTCCCTCCGTTAAAAATAGTATAATCAGGCTCACCAAAAGTTTTCAACTCTTCTTCCGTCGGCATGATTAACATATTTTGCATGAATAATGCGTGATATGCACGAGTACAAATTACCCGAACTTTCAAACGGTATTTTGTATCCCAACCAGCAAAAGCATCGACTACAAATAGACGCTCCCGAGTGTTTAAATAATCAACTGACCGCTCTCGGTTCACCATGAAAATCTGCTCATCTAAACCAATATTGACCTTACCCCAATCAACATTTTTTTCTGATTCTGGATTGCGAACGATACGTTTATCTTTAGGGCTACGTCCAGTTTTTTCACCAGAATAACACATTAATGCTCCTGTGCTGGATATCGCACTACCTTCTTCTGTACGAAGTGCAACCTCATAAAGGCTTGCGGTACTGCGGTTTCTGCGGATATTTGTTACGTCAATTCCATATTGCTTTAAGTCAAATGTCATGATTACTACTTTTTGTTAGTTCGAAAATTTTTTAGATATAAAGTATTCGCTTTTTTGTTTTCTGTACAAGGTAAATACAATGTCTTATTGTAAAATTGACACACATCATCTTTGATGATGACTTGTATTTAACTAATCTTATATGCTTAATTTTGAGGTGCAAAATTAGATTAAAATCAATCAAGTAGGGTGTTTTATTCAAACTATTTAAAATACCTTTTTTAATGATTTTTTAAATATTACACATTAAAACCTATTTTTTTTAAAATATTTATAAAATAACAGTTGATTATTATCAATTTAATAATAATTAAACAATCGAATTAATAGTATTGTAAAATGAATGATTCTACTTTTTTTGTTACTTTAGCGATATGAATTGGAGAAAACAGGATAAATTAATTGGTAATTGGTGCAGCGGTGCGGCAGCAGAGAGTGCTTACCACGATATGTTTCAAGGTTTTAGTCTGGAATTTAGGGCTAACGGAACGGGAATTCGTCAGGAATGGAAGGACGGTTCGGAAGACACAAAAACGGTTAATTTTCAACCCGAAACGCCTTTTTCTTGGCAACGAATTGATGAAAATCAAATTAAAATCAAATTCGATACGGCGGAAAGTTGGGACGAATTTGATTATGAAATCACGTCTTTTGATGGTGAATATGAGCTGCTTTATGATAAATTAGTGATTGAAGGAACGGAAACTTTCTGGCAATGTGTCGAACCGATTTATCGAGCAAAAGTAAAACCTGTTTCGCTTTCGCAAAAGGTATCTATGGTGATTTTAATTTTGGTGATTTTGATTACGCTGTTGATAATGTTGTGATGATATGCAAAACGAATATTTATATTTGAACTACATAAATCACCTAAGTTTTACAATTCACTTCGTGAATTTTTCATGTATTCTGGCTTTGCCAAAATCAAATTCTTGGTGAACTTAGATGACTTTTGTGGTTCAAATTCCGTTTTGTAACACTTACCAAATATATATAAAATTTCCAAACTAAATTAAGAGTACCATAGGTTTGTAATTACCAAAATTGTGCTGGATTGATGGTCACCAAACGATTTTCAATCGCATAAACAACTAAACCTGCGACATTTCGACAGTTTAGTTTTTGCAACAAATTATTTCGGTGACCCTCTACCGTTCTTCGGGCAATAAATAACTTTTCGGCAATTTCAGCAGCCGTTTGTTGTTCACAAATGTATTGCAAAATTTCTATTTCTCGGGATGTTAATTGTGGAACAAAACTTGGTTTTGATGGTTGTTTTTTATTCATATTCGCCTGTATCATTTCCCAAACTTCCTTGCTATAATGAAACCCATTTTCGTAAACATTTCGAATCGTTTTCGTAAAGGTATCGGGGTCCGCATTTTTAGGTAAATAAGCAGATGCACCTATTTGTACCATATTGAGAATGAAGGCTTTACTATAATGGGTAGAAAGAATGATTATTTTGATTATAGGGTATTTTTCTTTTAATATTTTTGCCGTGGCAATACCATCTAAAACGGGCATTTGTAAATCTAAAATAATAATATCCGGATGATTTTTGACTGCTAATTTATCTAATAAATCCTGTCCGTTTTCAGCTTCCATGATGACTTCAATATCTTCATAATCTTCTAATAATAAAATTAGTCCTTTACGAAAAAGTGTCGCATCATCGGTAATTGCAATTTTAACTGTCGCCATATATTATGTTATTGGTTGATTGATTATTTGATTGTTCTTATCGAAAAACAAATAATTCGATTGTTGTACCTTGATTGATAACGGAATCAATTTTCACCTTTCCATTACTCATTTTCATTCTATTTTCAATATTACTCAATCCTAAACCAGCTTTAATTTTTGGAGCATTCGTATCAAACCCTTTTCCATTGTCTTGAACGATTAACTTTAAGTGTTCGTCATTACACCAAAATTGAATGGTAATTAAAGTCGCTTCGCCGTGACGAGTTGCATTACTGATTAGCTCCTGTAAAACTCTAAAAATATTTAGTTCTACGGATTTATCGTCAAATGTTGCCTTATTTTCTTCAATTTGAAATTGTAATTGAACGCTGGTATTAGAATAATTTTCGCTAAGTTCTTGAATAGCAGCGATTAGACCAAAATTCCCCAAAGTAGAGGGCAATAAATCATGTGAAATTTTGCGAGTTGTTTGGATGGTTGTCGCTAATAGATCTTGAACATCGGTTATGATTTCCTCAAAGATTTTGGGGTCTTTATGTTTGCGTTTTAGGCGGTGTAAATTGAGGTTGATAATATTTAATTGAGAGCCAATTTCGTCATGTAAATCCTTTGCAATCCGTTGGCGTTCCTTTTCTTGCGTTCCGATAATATGGCTAATTAATGCTTCTTGTTGTTTTAATTTTTCAGTAACCAGTTTTCTTTGTGAAAAGTTAAAAAACAGAACAAAAGCCAACGCAAAAGCGGTCATAAATAAAATTCCAATGGCAAGCATTAAATCTAAATCAGTCACTTTTTATAATTTTATAAATACTCGTCAATACCATTATTAAGAAAATTAAATATAGTACTGCATGGAAGATCCAAAACGTTAGACTCATATCTCCAGAAGTAAGCTTGGAAACCGTAGCAAACATAAAAATAAAAAAACTTCCTGCATAATACACCAAAATAGCGGAATTTATTACGTGTAGGGACTTAAATCGTTCTTCAGTTAAAATTTCTCGGGTAGAAACGATGTAAAAATAATACACCGAATAAGTGATAATGATACATTGTACCGTTGTTTTTGCAATATTATTATAATCTGTTAAGGGTTCTAAAAGAATAGAGTTTAGAATAATTAAGACAAAACCTATGGGTAAACTATAATCAATAAATCGTTTAATCTTCGGATTTTCAATAAATAATTCCCGATAAAAAAAGGATAAAAAAAGGAATTCTCCCAATGTCAAAAGATGTAATAACCACAAGTTATAGTAACCAAAGTAAGGAATGACAAACGCACTTAATTGAATCGAAAAAGCGAAAATCGAAAAAAAGCTAAATATTTTTAACGAATAGGGCAGTATTGAAAACCGAAATAAAAGAAAGAAGCATACCAGACCTAATAATAAGGTATCTAATATCGTGATTAACGTTAGTATATCGTCGGAACTCATTGTTATTATTTGCTTTTTTTTGTAATTAATAAATATGACATTAAGATATAAATTTAAGTATTTTTTGACTTAAAAAACTGATTCTTAGGTTACTACGATAAATTTCAATACTTAATTATGTTACTTCCTTATTCTGGACAAGTTGCAGGACAAGGCTTTGTGAAGTCATAATATTTATACGTATTCGTTGAATCGTCAAGACCTTGAAAAACAATTTCTAATTTTCCACCTTTCATCGCCATCATCGCCCAAACGTCTGGTGTTGTCCCTAAATCATTCAAAATTTCTTGCAATTCACAAATAGGAATTTTTGCACCGTAAGGAATTAAAGCACTATCGCTCAGAATCATTTCATTCACTTCGTCAATATAGACCTGTGCTTCACTTATCATTATTTCCCCTTCTGATGCCGAAATTGAATCTATTGCACAAGTAGAAACTTGTTCCTGTGTTTGACGATCTATTTCCTTTAGTTCACAGGATTGTATTGCCATAATCGAAGTTCCTAATAAATATAAACAAAATATTCTTAGTCCTTTTTTCATAATTCAACCATTTAAAATGCTGAGATCGTGAATATAACTTTGGTTTACATTTCCCTCGCTGCAAAATAAGATACTTATTTTACAAAGTATAGGATAAAGGATTGATTCAACACCACTCAAGTAAAAAACAGGTAAAAATACCTGTTTTTTACTTAGCGTATTATTACGCTTACATTAGAAACTCAATGCCCATAGATTTGTAAGGAACAAAGAAAGAAAATATCTACAATTAATATAATTGTTAAAACTTAAGTGATTTCATATAACATAACATTGTATAACCCCTAAGAGACATAGTGGCATGTGCATGGATTAGCTCTTTAATCTTGATTAACGTTTGCTCGAACGATTAAATCTTGACAAGGTCGCCTTCTATTTTAGAAGGTGACCATTTTTTTTGGGTCTTGTTATTAATAGGTGCTTTTTTTTTGATATAAAAAAATCCGTGAGGTTTAGGACTTCGGAGTTGAAAGAAATACTTTTTTATTGAGGTTTTGGAAATTGAAGTGTGATTTAAGCGTTTAATTAAACAATCTTCTCAACCAAACAATAAAAACTTGGCAAGTCGCTTCATCAGTATTCAAATAGCGTTTTGTAATTGCCAAACCCACCGGCATTCCAGATGTTTCTTGTACCGCCAACCATGAATAAATTTTGGCTTTTGAACGGTGAATTTCTGAATATTGATTTAATTTTTGACTTTCAATATTTTCTAAATGCGTTTTTACGATTGGTAATAGTTCGTCAGCTTCAGGAACAAGGAAATTAATAAAATCTTCAATCATTCCACTCATTTCATTATTTGGCATTAACCAAACACCTACTTTTATATCTTCATTCTGAATGATTGAAACCATCTTCTTTTTTAATTATTTCCTCTCGATAATAAATTAACTCTATATTCAAATGATGACTTATCGAACCAATTTTTATATCAAAATCAGCATTGTAATTATAAGACAAACTTTTCAGTGCCTGTAAATTCCTTTCCGTATCGCTTTCCTCTTTTTGATTAAATAATCCTTGCTGTTTCAATTGTTTGAGTAAAACATCAAATCGCCCAAAAGTCGCATAAAGTTCTATTGCTTTTAAAATCGTAGATTTCCTGGTATTGTTCTTTCCCGTTATCAAATTCACTCGTTCAAATCGACAATCACATCCATATTGACATGATTAAACGTTTTCAAAATATTGGAAACTCGTCCACGCTGACAATAATCTTAACGTTTTTTGCTTTTCTGATAGTAAACAGGCAGTACATTTTTTCCATGTTTGAATCTATCTTCACAATTGGTAATATCGCCCTTAAATCGAATTGATTTTGGAACAACGAAAAGAAAAATTCCTTTTCCTGTAGCCATTTTCTGAAGTTTATCGGTGGCTTTCGGGGTTTGTTTTTCATAAAATGGCTGAATGATTTCACATTGTTCTCGATAGCCGTAAGTTGAATCCCAATTGGCTGCAGCCGTTCCAGTTAGCAAAGTATCTAAAAGATAAATCTTTTGTAATTCTGGAAAAACATCCTTCAAAATCGTTTGATTTCCATTTGCTGCAAAATCAATAATCGCTTGATTTCTAATGACAAATTTCTGAACAAACCAAGATTCTGTATTCGCAAATTGACCAGCAACAATTGCTGCCACACCAACCCATTTTATTTCGTGTCCTTTTTCGGTTCGCCATTCATCGAACCATTTATAAAAATCACTTCGTTGAGGAATCGTTTTATAGGCTTCAGAACCATTTGCTTTCGTAATATGATATTCATTGGCAGTTTGCCATCTTTCGGTATTTCGAGTTCTGTCTTTTTTGAGCCAATTCCCGTCTTCTAATATTTCTTGGCCAGTTACCTTTTGATACGTTCGTAGGTTTTTCCATTCTTGTGCGGATAGGTTTAAACCACTTATTATTATTAATAAAATCAGAATAACTTGTTTCATCTTTATTTTTTTATGAATTACTCTTGTTACAATGAAAAACGAGATGAATGGTTATGGTAATCGTAAGAAAAGTCTTACGATTGAACCCATCCTCAATTCTTTTTTAAAGGTACGGAACGTAAAGATTTATGTTGACTTTTGATTCTTTTGGGATTTAATTGTTAGCCATTCTTAGTTTAAAAATCTATACAATATGTTCATGTAATATATTGATTAATAGATAGTTGAGTAATAAATGGGATTGGTACTCCGTACCTTGATATATTTGTTTTGCGTTCATTCTACAACCGAAGCCTGCCTGTCCCAATCTACCCCGAAATATCGGGGAAACCTTGCATACGCATCAACACTAAAATTTATAATACGTATTATATTGATAATTAATATTTTATAATAATATTCCGTTTTCCTAAAGTTGTAAAGTATTGCGAATAGCTATTCATAAAAATTGTTATTTTCGCTTTTTTGAAACCGTATCGGTTTCAAAACCGACACGATTTATTCCGACAGAAAAATAATCCTTTTTCAATAACTTAAAACGCTAATTATTGGCATTTTAAATATTACGAAATTTAGTGTTGATGCGTATGCGAGTACTCGGGATTGTATTCGGACAGCTGCACTTACTTGTTTTTTGTAAAAGACGAAAGATGTGGGAACATACAGATGAAATTTTTACTTTGCTTAGTTTTTTATGTAATATATTACCTCTACTAAATTACAGGTCAACGCTTCGGTTATCCTCTTATTTGATAACCAAAGTGTAACAATATATCTTTATCTTTTATCTAAAAAAGAGTGCTTTTTCACAGATATTAAACAAATGAAAATCGTTTACTTTTGAGATAAGGGAATCGTCATTGGTCACCATCAAAAAGTGCCATATTTTGTATAAAATATGGCACTTTTTGAATTTTGTAATTGCATATTTCTTATTCTAAAACCATCAAGTTTGAAGTCAATGTTACACTTGCCGTTTTTAAAGCGATAAAATACATTCCGCTTTCTAAATTGCCCACTTTAATTCTACTTTCGGATTTTCCAACCGTATTTTCGTGGTGAACTAACTTCCCAAGAAATGATGGTAAAATCTTGTCAAGTTTTCAAAACCTGACAGGATTGGAATAATTATTAGCATTTGAAATTGGCGATGCCGTTTTTCAATGGCAAAGGCGATGCCGCTTGCCCTACTTTAATTTTATTTTTTCAATAACAAAATTCCCTAATGCCTTACCTTGTGTCACTCCATTATCAATAGCAGGACGGTAGTGAATGCCGCCATATAACCGACTTACAGCCGCTTCTGTGGAAGCATCGTAAAATGATTTGAAAGAACGCATTGGCAAACCATATTCCTCTTCGGAAGTATCCTCGAAAGCAAAGTTTTCGCCGTAAATACTCGTCAGAGCGACGGAAGCAGCGGAAGAAATGACGCTGTGTCCGCTGGTATATTCTGGGAACGGTGGCGTTTGCAAAAGCGGCAGCCAATCTTCGTCAATATATTTATTAATCATAGTTTCAGGACGCACCAAATTACTACGATATTTTTCATCCCAACAGCTAATAAAACCATCTGCTAAAGCAATGGAA
>Ga0306864_1001205_pt1 | contig 10843 bp, 7 predicted proteins | sample AntRauTorckE5430_FD_190448 | JGI IMG/M metagenome (GOLD analysis project Ga0306864, IMG submission 190448) | Saline lake microbial communities from Rauer Islands, Antarctica - Metagenome Torckler E5 #430 (v2) (version 2) | ecosystem: Environmental > Aquatic > Non-marine Saline and Alkaline >...
AATTATTTCACGAAATGTGCTACATAGTACATCAATTGCGCTTGCGCCTAACTCAATGGTTACCGTAATATTAATATGAACCCAATCTTTACCGTCTATGGTATCGTACTGGTAGAATCCACTACTTCCATGGATCTCAGGCCTCACAGGCTAAACTAAAAGCTAAAAGCAATAGTGGAGCCATGTTTAGACATTTTAGAAATGTCCAGAAACGTCAAATGTCTACTTCAGAAATAAAAATAGAAATCTAAACATTTGACTTGGTCTGACTTGGGGGGGCTTTGGGGGCTCAATGGCAGAAATACTACGTAATACCTGGTAATACGTAATCACTTTCTTCCCCTGACCAATTTCTTAACTAGCCTCAAGTAGAGACATAATATTGACTTATTTCTTACTTCGCAATACAGGAATTGTCAAATTTTGAACACATCAACGCAGTCGAGTTGCAATTACCGTCAAAAGCTATCATTCTGCTGCGACTTCGATAATAATAACAGCAATACATCCTTCTCTTTGTTTCTATGCACTAGTAGCCGCAGTAATACTACTAGGATTATGATGACCTCAAGAATTCAGAATACCAAAGCTAAGCTTCTCCCCAAATCATTCCAGTCTTCTTCGCAAAGCGATTTAACGCTTCCTCGTATAATGATTTATGGTGGGGAAAGCATGAGAAGCAGCAGCAGCAGTTCAACAACAACACCAACTGCCGCTGGTCCTCGTCGTCCAGAAGAGCTCCAAGTAGCAACCCCTACAAGAACTGCATCAGCTAAAAGCAGTCCCATTTCTCCAGTGCTGGTACATCCATGTGCTATAGATGACTGCCACCATGACCTCTGTGAAACCGCTTCCTATCCTGAAGATCGTAGTATTTCATCCACTGGAGATTGTACAATCATATCTGCCAGCAACAGAACCAATAGAAGCAGATGTCGTACCAATCCCTTGAGTCATATCGATAACTCCGCCACTTCAACTTACTCCGAAATACAAAAAGGCCAAATAGGCCCAGAAAAAAATCCATCTACTGATCGCAACATGAAGAATCATCATCATCAAGGTCAAGGAGGTCAAGGTCAAGTCTCTGCAGATCCCTTCTCCAGCAAAGGTAGTAATACAACCGAAGAAGATCTCATTGGTGATGAACGCGGCCTCGGATCGTTTGAGTCATCCCAACTAACCAACCAGAGGTTAAACCCCAACAAAATAAGGATGATAACTCAAGAATCCAATACTACTACTAGTACTACTAGTGGTGCCAATACAAGTATTTCCGTAGATCCATCGGTGAAATCAGATATGTCATTCTCTTCAGCACAAGCTGAAACCACTCATTCCACTGCACGAGTCGACGGCTCTTCCAGTGCTTCCATCGGGAGTCAAGCTGTGGGAAATATCGGTCACAACCCAAACGGACAATATTTACTCCGACAGGATGTCTTTCTTCCTCAATTGCAAAAGGCGGCTGAACCCAATCAAGATTACGAACAAAACAAATTATTCTTTCAGAACATTGATGCAGCCTTTGGCAAATGCAATATTTCCATTGATATCGTACATGACAAACAACCCATTATGGATGCTAATGAGCTAAAGAATATATGCAAGATGTGCTTTGGAGCCATGTGCATCGTCTTTTCTTCTCACAATCCCTCCATGACGAAAATAGGATCTGGTTCCAAAAGAGATAGATCACCCGATGATACGCTATCTGGATCGGAGAATGATAGCGATGATTCGTTTACCAAGCATTCGAAAATAAGTTCCGTCTATCAGAATTCGTTGGAAAAAGATATTTCCAAAACTGCAATATTCATGCGTCAACAAAGAAGATTGGCGGGTGATGACGACATTTCGGATTCGTTGCATAATATCATGATTGGATTTGATCATGCTGGAGGATCCTGTGGTAACAGCAATCTTTCAGGTCCTAGTAATGGTTACACATTGATGGATGAGGCTGTCAAGACGAATGATGGAGTTGATTCTCCTCATTGTTTCATGCAACGACCATTGGTGCCACTGGCAGTTGTATATATGCTTTGGAGTAAACTCATCGCAACGCATCTAGAAGAGCGAATAGAGGGAAAGAAGAACGATGATTTTGTTGTAAATAATCGAATTGTCAAAGAAATAGCAGATCGGATCAAGGATGTGCTTGTACAAGATATGTGTTTGCTACACCTATCCTTTCAGGAATCAAAGATTGGCAAGGGCGCTTGTCATGATGCGGACTTCGATAACAGCGACAAAATAGAAGCCAATACATCTTCAATGGAATGCCTCAAGATAAACCACGATCTACACCTACAATACGGCCTACACATTTCACAAAACTCGTCCCTCTTTCCTTTTTTTCTCAAGAAGGGCCCGAGCGATCAAGGATGTCAAGGACTTAAATTTTCTTACCGTATTTTTGATCACAATAATTGGAATCCGGAGCACGCCTTGAATTTTATTCTGGCATCCTCTTGTCTAAAGCGTGTGCATCGTTCACGAACAATGGAAAAAATGGGGGGAATGGTAAGGATGCAATACGACTATGCTGTCGAAATGTTACCGTGGCACCTCATGCGGTCTATGCAATATCAAACTGTTGCTAGCATTTTATCGGATGTATCATTTGTGAAAGGAAGATTGGATAACCTGGACGCTGCAGATGTAGCGAGTATGCATGTTGCAGACTTTGAAGAATTATATGATTCAGTCCTTGGTTGGATGATTGAATGTCCATCCTTAGTGGCTGATATTGAGGTGGACAAAGCTATGGCAGAATGTTATGGTATGCTTGGCAGCTTGATTCGAAGTAAGGATAGTTCCCGCTGGCAATGCGAGGATAAAAGCGAGGATGAATCGGATATAGAAGATGATGCAATTGATCTGACATGTGCAAAGAGCGTTGCCAAGTCACTTGAAACTCTTGGTGATTCACTATTTCGATACAAGAAGGAGGCTGAATCAATGAAATACTATTATAGATCATTGGTTCGTTATGAACATATAAATACTTTCGAGAGAAAGAGATTGTTCAAAGCTAAGGATACTTCGAAGATCTTTAACGAAAAAACCCAGCTACAACTGGGCGGGGTTCTGAGTAGGATTGCTGCTGTCTATGAATGTGGTAATGAGAAAGCGGATGCCATGCTATGCTACGAAAGAGCTTTAAGTTTTTATAGTAAATGCCAAACAAAGCAGCATACTCAAGGGGTTGCAAAAACGCTTGCTTCGATGGGCGAACTTCACTTTACTCTCAAGGAATATGACTCTTCTCTCTCTTGCTTCAACGAGGCATTGCTGATGATGAGATCGATGGATGAGAATTGCGATGAAGTTGCAGCAAACTTACTTCTCGTAATGGGGAATGTTCGCAAAGAAATGGGTGAATTGAATGAGGCGCTGGAACTTTTTTCCGAGGCATTGTACAATAAGACTCTCCTTTACGGGAAATCCCATCCTGAAGTAGGCTTTATCCATCACATCATTGGTATAGCCTATTGTGAGAAACCTGATCTCCAAAAGGCGCTTGCGCACTTTCAAAATTCACTAAAGATACGAAAAGATTCGGTAGCCCTTGTTCAGTCTTATTTGCCTCCGAATGACAAGAGTGGCAGGATACAGTCCCGAGAACTCGAAGTGACTGAATCACTTGAGGTCATGGGAAAGGTTTATGAAACTCTATGTGACCTTGGTGCCTCATTCATTTACTACGAAGAAAGCTCAACCATCCACTATAGCCATCTTTTGGACCTTGCCTCTGGTGACGCCTGCGCGATGATGATCGGCGACATTGTAGCAGTTCTACAATCAGAACCTGAGTTTGGTACCTTTATTGAGGATATTTACAACCACCTTCAAACAACACTTGAAATTGGCTTACGTCTGTGCCCCATAGGTCGAATCTTCAAAACAAAATTAAGTTTTGAAGATTTGACTGAAATCGAAGGACAAATGGCCGACATTATGTTACACATGGGAAATATTCGAGGTGCAAAGTTTCTCGAAAAGATGTCAGAACTGGAGATTGAATATGATAACGTTTGCGCGAAGGATGTCTCAAAAGAAAGAAGACTTGCCACTGAACACTTGGAAAACTCAGTGATGTTGAGAAAACGACGCATCGAACGTCTTGGCAATAACGAGGGCGAAAGTAACGATGGCGAAGGCAACGACGACAGCGATGAGGACCTTAATTACGAGCGCATAACGATGGCTATTTCTTTATACGAACTCGGAAAAATTTGTTCGTGGCTAGTGATTAGAAATGACATCGAAGAGCATGAACCTCGTCGACTCCGGCTGATAAGGCCGACAAGTTTTGCTATTCGCGACTGCCAAATCGCAATAGCGTACTTTGAAGAAGCGAGGGAAATCCTTCAAGATAGCGTCTCGATGTCAGAAACACTAGCGTACGCGCACGAAGGCGAAGACCCATTCATATCCCGCCTTCATCTTACGCCTTCAATCTACGAGGAAATGCTCCAAACTATGGCAGTACTTTACAGAAAGCTTGGCGAATATGATAAGAGCGTGAAATGCTACAACGAGGTTTCGTTACTATTGACCCGAATGGCCCTTGACGAAAAAATAAATATTAGTCAAAAAGACAAAGTGGCATTCTCTTCACAGAGCATTGGAGATATTTTATTCGATACCGGCGAGTTTCCACGAGCCCTCGAGAGCTATGCCGAATCATTGCAGCTACTTGAAGCTTCTGGTGCTGACAGCCTAGTGCTTGCTCATACACTGAATAAAGAAGGGTCGACACTGCTCAAGTTAAAAAAATGGGGTGAGGCTACTCTCTCATTTAACAAGGCTCTCTGTATTCGAGTTGACCGTCTACCTAAAGACCATATTGATATTGCAGAATCATTTCACTTCATTGGCAAAGCTTACGAGGGAGATTCCAAGAGCGACCAGGCCCTGGATTATTACAAGAAAGCTCAGAAGATAATATCTGGACGTCTTGTTGATACTGATACACCTGCTGCTGATTTATATTATGATCTAGGTAGCATTGTCTTGCTTCAAGACGAGGATGCATTTCATTATACCAGGTCAAATCCGCCAGACGAAGACATTTCATTAGCTTTAACCTGTTTAGCTCTCTCTCGTGATATCTATATCCGGAACTTTGGGGATGATGCACTTGAAGTCGGAAATGCCCTTAGTCTTCTTGGAGTTATTTATCACCAGTATGGCGAAGTTCCAAAGGCCATCACGTCATTTAAACGTGCCCTTACTATTTTTAAGGGAGCTCCGCTCGATCAAAACGCGCGAATCAGGAAAACATTAGTTAAGCTGGGACTCGCTACTCTCGACATTTCTTCTGATGATAACGAAGAGGTCTTTGATTGTTATAGTCTTGCTCAAGATATGTATGAAGAAAGGGAAGATTGTAAGAGTATAGAATATGCGGATCTCTTCGTATTCATTGGTGAGGCTCATCTCAAGTTTGGTAAGAAGACTATCTTGCAACATGTTAATCAATGTAAATTTGTATTTCTCATCATGTATGTTTTACATCTATCAGAAGATAATGACAAAGCAATGGAATACTTTCAAGATTCGCTTGCAATATACCATTCTGTTCTAGGGGAAAAACATGCAATCGGATCAAAGATTTTGACAAGAATTGGAGAGTGCTTTATTCGCAAGCGTAAACACAAGGATGCGCTCGTTCTGTTGGAGGAGGCTCTACAAATTCACATCGACGCAGGAAATGATTTTAGCGATTTAGGACTCGCAGAGATACAGTTCAATTTAGGAATTGTTTATTGCGAGACCGGTAATCTGGATGAAGCTATGAATTCGTATGAGAAAAGCTTGAAAATACGTACAAAATATCTTGGCGAAAATAGTGTTGAAACAGCTCAGGTAAGCATCTTCTTGTGGAAGGTTGTGAAATATAGCCATTAATTCTGTTGTCCTCACGTGTTATCAATAGGTTCTGAACAACATAGGCTCAGTGTTTGCTAGAAATAAAGAGTACCAGCGAGCTTTAGAACCATGGCAAGACGCCATTGAGATTTATAGAAGCCTGGGCGTGAACGAAGAAGATCCCAAAGTGGCTTGCACTCGAGGTAATATAGAAATTTCTAGGAACTTGAAGCAGATGCCAATAGAGAAAAATCTTCGGAAAATTGGTGAATACTAGCTAGCTGTGGATGAAAAAGCTATCACTGTACTACGGATTCACATTTCGCGTTGGTCTATTCTGAAATTATTCCTTAAGAGAAGCAAACGATAGGAAATTGACGGCATAATATATAATAGAAGAAACTCCTTAAGCATGTTATCTGATTCAATCTCCATTTATAGAATTAGTTAATGTCCATTGTCATCTTAATATTCATTCCTGCTAGCTCATTCGCAAGATATCTAAAGACGTAAGGAAGAACAATTGGCTCAATCATGGCGTCATTGCCTCCCTCTCTTTCGCATTTATCTCTGCACATGGTATTTCTACAAAAGACGCGGAGGCGAGCTTGATTTCCAGACATAGCTTGCATGGCCGTTTGACCCGCTGTCAATACTGAACTTTTTTCTGTGGTAGGTGATAAGAGATCACCACATCTTCGACATGCATAGGCAACATGCTTATCGCTACAGTTCAGTAATCTGTCCTGTAGTAAGAAAGCTGTACCATGACTCAAGAGAGAATCACGTTCCATCTCTCCTAGACGGATTCCTCCACCCTTCTTTCTTCCTTTAATCGGTTGTCTAGTCAAAGCATTCACTTGTCCTGTAGATCGCACCTGGTACTTATCACCGACCATGTGTCGAAGACGCTGATAATAAACGACTCCTATATATAGGTCGGCATGCATCAAGCATCCCGAGACACCACTGTACAAAGGCTCACTACCGTAATAGCTATATCCTGCGGACTGCAATTGTTCCCCGAAGTAGTCCACAGCAATCTTATCACCTGATTCATGAAAAGAAAACGGAGTAGCATCCTGAAACATGCCATGTAGAGAACCACTCTTTCCTGCCATACTCTCAATTAACATACCAATTGTCATTCGACTTGGAAATGCGTGTGGGTTGATAATTATATCAGGCGATATGCCACTTTCACTAAATGGCATATCTGTTTGAGGCCACAAGATACTCAATACACCCTTCTGTCCGTGCCGACTAGAAAATTTGTCACCAATGACAGGATTACGTGGAATACGAAGTGTTATGGATACAACGTCGTCGCGATTGACCTTGTCCTTGCTACTTCCAGGCTGACCAAGCAACCTCACAGACTGAATGCAAGCCTTCTCCTTTTCCTTGTGCTTCCCGGGTCTATCCCTTCCGGTGAGCTCATCAACGACACAGTAGATTGGATCACCTTCATCAACCCATGTTCCTACTTCAGGAAGACCATCCTCGCCTAAACTAGGATATAGAACTTCATCGGTAGTTCCAATGCCTCCAATATTCGACGAGTTCATAGTATCGATACGACTTCTGACTTTCTTATTCGAAAACTTCATTCTTGGCTTATCACCTCCCTTCGCATCTGAACCAGCTCTCTCTGCCTCGTCCTTAATATCAACCTTCATTGTCTTGTACACACTAGCGTGACCAAAACCTCTTTCGTATGATGATTTATTCAGAATCATTGCATCCTCCATATCAAAACCTGTATAACTCAATACGGCAACAACAGCGTTTGTACCGTTTGGATATTCGTCCATCTTGTATTCTCCATGACGTGCAGTTTGAGCAATAGCTGCCTGTGGAGTTTGCAACTTATATAGCTTGTTATCACTTCGATGAGGCAGTGAATGACAGGGAGTTCCCATCGTTTGTTTCCCCATTTGACATTGATACATATTACGAGGACTTTGGTTGTAATCTGAAAATGGTGTAAGACTCGCAATAAGACTGAGCATATTGTTAGGGTCTAACTCTTGATGTGTTGTAATACCCTCACGAACATCCTCCGCGAGACAGGCAATGTCCATAAAAGGTTGTTCCATGGGTCCGATCATTTCTGTCTTTCCTGTGTGTCTGTTCAAAACTGGACGCACGAGACGAGCAGCTCCTGTAAATAGAAAGAGGCCTGGGTAAGGCCCTCCCTTGATACCTATGAAAGAAAATTAAGAGTGAGAAAGTGCACTTGCGCTGATTCAATATCAAGAATAAAAAAAGATGTCACTTCACGCACCTGGAGGAATCAAGGCTACTTCCAAAGTTGGTGGAACGCAAGGTTCGTCCTGCACCTTCATCTCTCGCAACTGAGAAGCGATTGATTTGCACCTCCTCGAAGATGCCCCACCAAAAACACGGCCATCTATACAAACAGGAATATAATTGTGCACCGATGCTCCTCTTCCATCACCACTAACTCCACCAGCTCCCGACGGAGAGACACCAAGCTTGACGAGCAAATCATCAAGATTTTGGAGCGCACCTCCAGTCAATGGTGCAGGGGTAGTAATAGGAATACTTTTCAACGCCAAGTGACTCAGCAAACCGCACGGTCCACCATCAGGCGTATGCACTGGACATAAGAATCCCCATTGATCAGGCAACAATTTTCTGACTGCCGTTGTTTTCATCTCCAAGAAAAACTGACCTCGGTGCACACTTCTAAAGTGCGCACAATATCTCAAAAAGTTCAATCTCTCAGCCACAATGGTATATCCGCTGACTTGCATAAGATCCAAACCACTCGATGAGATAATATTTCCAGTACTCAAGAAATGCTGTACCTTCTTTCCAATTCCACCACCTGCTAGCATACCATAGCGATCAACATATTTACTCATGCTAGAAGTATCCTGCATATTAGCAGTTGCCTTGGAAAAATCCATCCTCATCTCCTTCAACATTCCAATTCTGACTGCCATGAACATTTCCTCAAATTTCTCCTTGACAAAAGAACATACCAAATGTCCCGGCATCAAAATTTCTTGATTCTGCAAACTATCAGCATTATCTATTCCACAATCTCCTGCTGCGAAGGAATATAGTTTTCTCAGCAGCAACAATAGGCATTCCAATTTATCCCCATACTTGTTCAAATGGATCAAAATAAATCTATCAATAATATACCGTCCAATCTCACTATCAGGCGTACTGTCCGCTTTCATGCTCAGCATCCTGAACCTCGATCCAATATAAGCAATGCACTCATTCGGCGTATTCAACCCAGTGAATCTCTGCGAATCCTGCAGCAGCAGCTCCGCTCGAGCTTTCAAGAAAGTATTCTCCTCATCACCCTGCAGAATCCTATTATAAAGCTCTTCATCCGTCACACCCCCCGATGCCGAAAGACCATTTCCGCTCGCACCCGATAACGCCCTCAAGATCAAAATCACCGGAATCAAAAATTCCTGTTTCCTCGCAGTGAACTTGAGCGATGCTCCTCCCGTGGTCAGATAATGAACTGTATTGGTGATGGATGTTTGATCCTCGTTACTCCTCGCGCATCGAATGGCGATTCCTAGATCTGTATAAGTTGGACCACGATTTTTGTAGTTGGATCTCTGGATCGCAGTAGGATGATTTCTGCGTGGGATCTGAAGGAGGCGGACGCACCGTTCGATTCCGTTGACGATGAAATATCCTCCAAATTCATTTTGCTAGGTTTATAAAGAATGTGTGAGTGGCGCTTTCGAGCAGTCAGTCAGTTGTCAGGGGATGATCCGAACAGTAATACAGTAGTACAGTAACAATAGCAGTAACACCACACCACTGTGACAGGAATACATACCTCTTCCTTCATTGCGACGAGCTCCAAAGGTTTCTTATCATTCAAATGGCAAGCTTTGGTCATGACCATGATGGGCATATCCCCAAATTTTTTTTGAATCCGAACAATTTTCCCTGGAATTTCCACCATATCTTCCCCATCCACTGTCCGATGGTTCAACTGATAGCACAGATCACCATTCATGGCACCGGAATAAACAAGTCCCAGCTCCCTACATTCTCTGGGTGTCAATCTGCTCCCTGTCGATGATACGGAATGATCAGTTTTAACAGGTCTGCCAACTTGCACGTTCTCCACCCACATTTTGAGGGTTTGCACTTCCTTCTGTCGGGAGGATCCTTTCTTTGGATCGACCAGATCAATTTCAAAGGGAACAATATCTGCGACACCGAGGGCCAATCCCTTTTCGAGAAAGTAGTTGAATGATCCTACGTGTGGGAGGGAAAGGGTTCGGAGACGTTTGACATCTTGATGAGATGGGACATGACCGCGGCGAAAGGATGGACATGTTTCTTTGATGGATTTGGATTGTTTTGGTTTTGGAGGGGATCTTTCAGATAAAGCTCCCATTTTGTGTAATGAATGTCAGTAGTGTCAGTGATTTTAATGGTCTTGGTAGCTTTATAAGATATAAGGAGGAGCAATAGCAGAGTCGTCCTTCGTTATTATAATACCTACTACTTCTGGGTCTCTCTTGTCGTTGTGCCGTTGTTTCTCGCAAAAGAAAAAATAGATTTTGGAGGATTTTGTGGTGAGCAGGACGACACATAAAAAGGCGGGAAGGATCGAGATTGGAGTTTGGCCATTATTTATTTTAAAATTAGAGCGATTGAAAATCATTGGTGCAGAGGAAATGATAGAAATTCTAGTTTGTATAGAGATATGACAATAATACAGGTTATTTATTTCGTGAATTCTCTTCTATTCTCTTTCCCAAAGAGTTCAAAAAGTACCACCAGATCGATCAACGATTTTTTAAAACGATCAGACAATAATCATGATATATCATCATCACATCATTGTCGCAACATGCAAGGGGGACCAGAACCAAATATGGAACCAATTATGATGGATAAAAGCAGCATCCAAATAAAGGAGCATCTGGATCTCAAAAATGGATCCAAA
>Ga0306864_1001206_pt1 | contig 10836 bp, 7 predicted proteins | sample AntRauTorckE5430_FD_190448 | JGI IMG/M metagenome (GOLD analysis project Ga0306864, IMG submission 190448) | Saline lake microbial communities from Rauer Islands, Antarctica - Metagenome Torckler E5 #430 (v2) (version 2) | ecosystem: Environmental > Aquatic > Non-marine Saline and Alkaline >...
GCAACTGTCAGTAAGGGTGATCTATCGACTACATTGTTCTTGCTATCGAAGAATCCATCTTTGCTAGAGCGTTATAGAGAGCAAGTCACTCAAGATAGATTACAAGAGCAGGGCAAGACGAGGACACCGAAAAGGAAAAGGGACGATTAAGAAGAATGGATATCATTGGGAGAATACGATGGAAATCACACACTAATATAAGAATATTTGTTTCATTTAGATACGTTGTCTTCTTCGACTTGAATGCTAGCTAGCTAGCTAGGATTGTTAGCTATTATCCTCTATTATCGCCCTTATCTCATAAAATAAGCACAATACATAATCAAATAAATCGTAAATGACAGTTCCCATTTTTCACCAAAAGATGAAGAACAATAATTCTATTCAAACAAACGAAATCATCATGTTGTGGACCTAAAGAATCTTATAGAGTGGTATTATCATTCCGTTATTTATTCATGAAAGAAGCTACAAAAAAACGGCCAGTAAGGATTCTACATTGGTCCCTTCCTTGATCCACAGGGCTCAAATAATCATTAAGCACTGCTGAATGTACAACTATCAGTGAGCATATCCATTCCAGTTCGAAATATTTCTGTAAACTTGAGAAAGTCCATATCGAATGCTTCACCGTTACCCTCGAAGTCTTCCTTTTTTGCGATACTGTCTTCTTCGTCTTCGGCAGGAGGCCATGACTTCTTAATCTTTTTCTACCTTGACAAGGTTTTCTTCCCATTCTGAATGATTTTTTTTGAGACCCATCACATCGCTTTCTGGCTTACTATCACAACCTAGACTTTCTAGAATTACACCCCGGATCCATTCCACGATATGAATAGAATAGAATAGTAATAGTGATTATCAGTTGTGAAATGTGAAATGTGAAATCATTTACCTGACAATGAGCATTATTGATACAAGTATCGTTCTACGATCAAAATGTTTTCCCCAATAGCTTGAATACAATGGTTGACAAAATACGATAAAGGACACACCCAACAAAGGCACACATCCCAGCCTTGCCTCCCCATCCACCAGGCCAGAAACCAAAGTCAATGGTAGCACCATGCACGGCCCCTCCCAACGCTGCTGCCAACCCAAACGCAGCCCAAACTTTGAATGATCCTGTAGCAGGAGCACTTCCCTTCCCGGGTAAGATTCCGTACATTAACCTTGGCGGTGCAGCCATCCCGACAAAACTACCTCCATAAACAGCAAGAGCAGCAGACTTGTCCTGCAACAATAGTGCTCCAGCAAGGCCTACTACAGCCGATGCCCTTACCGGATCTGCAGATCTTGCTTCATCGCTCGTCTCGCGCAAGATAATGGTTGCAACTGCACCCACTGCATGCCACAATGCCATTGGCAGGACATTTTTCATAGTCAAGGCCTGGAAAGAGAGCACATCCATCTGAAACCCAGTTGTCACACCTGATAACAATGCAACAATGGAAGTAGCAATGAATGCGGTCAGTCCAAGACGACCCCCAAGCCCTGCGAATTTATTATTGTAATGGATCATTCCCTCGTATAAGATGGAGGTGACGGTTCCGAGGCCAAGTGCGAGACTCGAGGAAGGAATGACGGCCTTGGAACACATCCCTGCAAAAGTACCGCAAAATAAAGCGTTTCCGAGTCTTTTATCGAAGACCAATGTGCATAGAACTGAAAAGGCGGCAGATGCCAAGACGTTTGTATATTGCCTTTGAGCGTACCATGTATAGTAGCAAGAAACGATTGTGATTCCAATTCTTTGGATGGCTAGACTGTAGTCTGGAATGGTACCTTCTGGATCAGATGCTGTAAGTGGCCAGGCATTGGCATTGAGTTGGACAGAGCTTCCTCCATGTGTGCGAATTGCATTATCTGATGGATTGGGAGACGAGAGTGAAGATGTGGGGAGGGGACTAGCAGCACTTTCAGGATTTATGGAACGGATATCCAAAGATTTTGCAACACTGGACGATGGAGTAAATGAGTGCACTGATTGGCTTTGCAAAAGCGCAGAAGCGAACAGTAGAATTGACAGGATTAGAAAGCGAGCCATTGCTGTTCTTGGAATTAATTTGAGTACAGTACAGTAATGTCAAGTGAGAAAGCAAGCAAGCTACGATGGTATGGTAGCCAGGTGAAGAAGAAGAAAGCTCTGAATTGTGACCTTTTCACATGTTGAAATGTGAGAGCGTATCTTTAGGCCATTTCTGAAGAGACCCCCCACTGAAAGGGGTTTACTTTCACGCACACAAACAAAGAAGGCAAATAGTTTCAGTTAACGGCGCCACCTGCCTGCTTGTATGGTAGCTTGTAGCTTGCTCCTGGGGCAGGACAAAAACGCACGACGAATGAAGAATGCCGGATCTAAATGGATGTTGGATGTTGGTTGTTGCCTCTGTTGTTGGAAGAGAGATGAGAGATGAGAGATGATGGATGAATGATGAATGTTAGCCGATTGTTTAACAATATTATGTTGTATGCAATTAGGTCTCGTGTGCTTTCTTGCTTATACCTATCCTGTACAAATAATAATTAATTCCACACAGATTTCACCTCAGCCGCCACGACTACACAACATGAGCATTCACAAAGTTTATCCAATTCTTATTCAAGTACTGCTAATGATGATTCCACGAGCCGCAGCCTTTACAACATTCCACAAAAGAACGTTAGCACATTTTCCCAATAAGCTGAATATAATACAAGAATCAAACCGCCGCAACAAGGGAGATGCACATCCCTCTAGGATTCAAATCCCTTCATTGACCCATGTGCATCAAAGGTGGCAATCGACGTCGACAATACTGTCCAACAGCGATAACATTGATGAGATGGACTTTGAGAATTCAGGTTTTTCATTCGAAATGGATAGTTTCGACAAAGAGGGACAATGGATGTCGATAGATTGGAACAATATACCGCAGGCTGCCCTACCAAAAGACTTACAATACGATATTTCATTATCAGATTCTGATGCAAGGATCACCACTTACTCACCCGATGAACCATCACCAGTGCAACTTAGCCTTGTGAGAGATCGCATGGTGTACATTAAAAGAGATGATTTGCTTCACCTGCACAAGTCAAATGTTTCTGGGAATAAAGCGAGAAAGTTCTTGGCTTTGAATGAACTGTCAATGGATGAATTTCCGGATACAATTGTGAGCTATGGTGGACCACAGAGTAATGCAATGGTGGCACTTGCTGCCATTGTTAATGCGAGGAATGTTGAATTAGAAGGAGGAATTGTTGAAGAAGATCTCAAGGATGAAATTGAAGGTGATGGTTGGCTTCAAGTGGATGATGATGATGATGATCATCATCATCATCATGATGGTGATGATGATACAATAGATGATGCTGTTGGTGATAATATTGAGAACGAAATTGACGTATTAAATGATGCTGAGGCGGATCAATCTGATCAGGCTGTAAAACCAAATAAGAAATTTGTGTATTACACCAAGAAGCTGCCGCGATATTTGCGAAAACAACCCAATGGTAATTTGCTAAGAGCCATCAGTCTCGGTATGGAAATCGTTGAAATGTCAAATGATAAATACAAGAAAATTTTTGGAGGTGGAGAAGGAGGTAGCGCTATTCCTCCAAAAGAAATCGAACCGCCAGTGCCTATGAAATCATTGTGGGTACCGCAGGGAGGAGCATGTGGGATAGCGGCACAAGGAGCAAAACTCATGGCACAAGAAATTGTTTCATTTTGGGAGACAAAAGGGAGTGGATTGCCATTGACTATTTGTGTACCTGGTGGAACATGTACAACTGCAATGTTACTTTCCCGTGAAATCAATACTATCATGAAACAGAGAAATGAGACCAATGATGATGATGATGATGAAAAGTTAGACATTCTTGTTGCTGTAATTCCATGCGTAGGTGATGCAGCATATGCCGAACGGCAAATGAAAGCTCTTGATATGTCAACTGGTGGAAATGGGAAAGACTTTATTCCTCAAATCTTGAAACCTTGGAAATATGTTTACCCACGGTTTGGAGAACCTTCTCCTCACATCTTGAATACCTTTATAGAAATGAAGGATGAGCATGGTATTTATTTGGATTTGTTGTATGGCGCTCCTGCATGGAACCTCTTACTACAGTATGTCACAAGCCAAAGAGATAGTCCCGTAAAAGGAAGGCAAATAATGTATGTTCATAGCGGAGGCTTGGAAGGCATCTCAAGCCAACTCACAAGATACAAACATAAAGGAATGATCGACAGTAGTCAAATACAGTGCTAAAATAGTACAAAGCTAGAAATATAATAAGGACAACAGCACCATAGCCATTTCACTTTGGTGACCTTCCTCCTTTGCGTTTCTTTTCTGCAAGATTTCTTCCTAATTCTGAAGATTGAAATAGTTTGCGCTGCTCTGTTTTTGATACTGCCAAAAATCTTGCAAAATCAATCTCTCCTCCTTGATTACCAACTTCCACAATGGGCGAGCCATCTTCACCTCCAAAGAGTCGAGTAATTGCAACCTCCATTCTTGCCCTTCCAAGCCTCCCGTACAGCATGTTCATAGATTCGTCAATGCTGACTTTTCCGTTAGTGTTTCGGTCATAAATCATGAATTGGACCATGTAATAAAAGCTAGAAGGTTCCAATCCACTGGTGTCTTCCACATTCCTCTTGAACATGAGGTGAAACTCTTCCCAGTCAATTACACCGTCTACTTTTTCGTCTACTTCCCACATCAAGTCCTGTATCTCCCTTTTAGATATTCTTTGACCTAAAACCTTCATCGCAATTCCAGTGTCTTGTGGTTTAATGTGCTGTTCTGGACGAGACTCTATTGTTTTCAATTCATCTTCCAGCCTTTGTTTTTCTGCTTCAAGCTTGTTCATGGAATCACTCTCGTCAGGGACGTCATTGGAGCTGTATCCATTCCCAGGCCTTCGTATTTCAGCCAGCTTTTCCTGAATTTCTTTTAGTTTATCCTTTTTGGGTGCCTTCTCGGCAAAATAGCAGAGTTGCCCAAAAACCCTTTTTAATTCCTTGAGCTCATTGGATGTTACTGTTCCTGTCGGTGTTGAAGGGGTTTCTTTCGTTACAATTGTGTTTGGCATTATTATTTTTGTTTACTTGCAAGCCAAAAGGTTTTTCGTAACAATTTCATGTGAAGCTGGCATGACACGTACATGTATTTCACATTTTGGGATTGCTGAAGGAAAGTACTACTGATCTCATTCACAAGAGATTTTCAATTTGTAAAATTCAGGTTTGAATTTTTGCAAGGGGTTAGATCAATATTGTATTTACTATGATTAAAGTGCTGGACCTCCTGGAAAAGGGGCCAAGGAGATAAGGGTCAGAAAGATTGAAAAGATATAAAAACCAACACGCACATCATCGACATCTGTGAGTTCATCGCGCATTGGGATTTCTGCATTCCTTTGAAACAAAGTTACTAACAGTCCAAAGAATATGGATATCGCCGATGTTTGAGTAAGAGCGGCAATAGCAAGAAATGATAGTGTCGCTAATGATACAAGATACGATGACCGCCGTCCTAGAACCGCTGTTGTTGTTCTGCCCCCATCCAGACGTCCAATTGGTAAAAGATTCAGGGCACTCGAAATCAAGCCAGCAAAGCCAACCAAGAATAAGGGATGGACAGGTATGAGCTGTGATGCTGGTAATGCCATGACTTTTGGGGCCATAACCGAACAAAGCGATCCAACTAGTAAGCTCGTCTTCATAATCGCCGCGGGCACGACTGCGAATGTGGTTAACGCTTCGGATGAAGCCTGTGTCGTCATTGAAATACCTGATATCATCAATGCAATGGATGCCATCGCCCCGGCCAGAGGTCCGCTCAATGCAACGTCAAAAAGTGCTTTTCTTGACTTTGGAAATGAACGTAATGGGGTGATGGAACCGAATGTTCCAATCTGTAAGGATGGCAATGGTACAGGTAAACCAATCTTGACTCCGGACTTGGATGCTGCAAGCTGATGAGCGGCGTCGTGGATCACGCTAATAGCAAGAACTCCCAACACTATTGGTGCAAGAGAGGTCAGTTTGGAAATATCATTCTTATTCACCACCGCATCAAAAAAGCCTGGATTCAATGCAAAGCCTGATACTGCATATGCAAATGTTGCAAAAATGGTGCACAAAATTGATAACGCCTGCACGAGATTGATTTTGTTTCAGTTAGAAAATGATTTTGCAAGAACAATCATTCAATAAGCGTTCGTTGATACTTACTGCAAAGAATATGTTTTGGTTTCCTCTTTCAGATCCTTGTTCTGGTACAACTTCATTTGAGACCGCCAGAATGGAAGTGAGAGGCTCTGGGTCGCGATCACCTGGTCTCCACTCAGGATCTTCCATCAAGAAGACTTGAATCCTATCAGCTAGACCTGAAACCTTTAAACGATCCTGAATGTCTTGAAACACAACTTCACTCTGACTTTCTTCATTCGTATCATTTGTTTCGCCGGCAGAAGTAGCTTTCGTCGAAGGAATTGAAGCAGTCCCGTAAAGAGCAGCACGTCGTTGCTCAATAAAAGATCCACGGTAGACAGCTGCCATCTTCGTAAAATCTGAGTTTTCGACCCTGAATTGTGATCCTGAAAGAACTTCCGACCTTAATCTCTTCAGATCGACAGGATCGAGATCTTTCCTACAAACTATGAGAAATGGAAGAATACTCGAAGGGACCCACATTGGAACTTGGACAATGTCGTCAATGAGCCGAGTCATGTTGACTTTTGGACCAGAAATCTCTTTTCCGTCAACTTTGATTGTGACGTTTTGGTCTCCCATTGTCTCTTTCACAAATCCCCCCATCCCTACGTTGACCTCTACTTTATCATTGAATTTCGCAGCAAGACTGCGTTGGTATTCCTCTTCTTCTGCTCTTCTCAACTCCCTGAGCTGGGCTGTTAGTATAGGTGCCAATTCCCGCTTATCCCCTCGTGCAGAAACGTCTGAAAGTTTTTCATCAAGAAATCCTTGAGCATCCATGATTCGATCAATATTCCATTTCAGCATTTGCAACTCTGTTTCCATATACTCCCTAGAATTCGTCATATCTCCAATATTAAATTCATTCTCTCTGCTAGAATCAACAGATATACTCCTAATCCGTTTCTCAGTATCGGATGACCTCTTATGAAGCCTTTCAATTAGCTGCATCATTGTTGTGGAACTAAGGCGTTTCTCCAGCAACTTATTCATCAATCGCCTGTTCAATTCTGATTCTGATGTAAGATCTACTTCGCCCTCTAAATTTACATCAGTGTCTGTGAGAATTTCAGATGTCAGAGCATTGTATATTTCATCCAATTGCATATTTTTCAGTTTGTCTGCTTGCTGTTTGGAAGAACGGAGGGCATTTTCTGCAGCGATTGCTTCGTTCATGAGTTCCTTTGCTTTCTTTCGAAGGCGTTCTACTTCTGACAATTCCTTTTTAGTGGATTCTTCTGCCTGCATGAAGAGCTCAGTTGACCTCTTCGCACGTGTTGTGACCAGTCGACTACTCGTACTCATGGGTGGTAAAAGAAAAGGTGAGCGACCTACTGCGTTGCCAATATGAAAGCATTCTGCAACTTGGCAAAGGAGCATCGCACTAATTGAAAGTCGTTTTCCAATCGTGAATTGACGATTCCGTTCTCTGGTGGAGATGGAATTCATAGCTTGGATCGAACTGAGTATAGTAGACTAGACTGTAGTAAGTATCGCAAAAGAGGAAATGGTAACAAGCGGCAAGCGGGTTACGTGTTTGTGCTTTTTCTGTTTTCTGTATTCACGTTTTTGTCTGTATCCTAAATCCTGATGTTGTTTTTGTGATAGATTGAAGATTGATTGTTTGCTCCACAGTTCCTAACCTGTGTTTCCAATGATAGGGTTGGTTTGCATTGTAGTATGTTTGTTCTACCAGGTTCTACTTCATAAAGATATTTGGGCAGTCAAAAGTACTTTTGTTACGATTACATAGGGTTACATTGAATTTTGTTCATTAACATTAAGGTTTAAGATGAGTCTTCATCTGAAATACTCCAGTTAATACTATCATTGGACATGGTAGCATTGATTTGGGGAATATGATGATGATGTTGGGCCTTATTGCTCACTGAATGCCTGATCAAAGGTGACTGGTAAGGAATGGGAGCCACAGGAGGTAGAATATCATTTTTCAAAAGACCCTCTTGCTGCAAGTGCTGCTTCAATGCACATATCTTGCCTTTGGTTGTGTGGAGTTGCTTCGCTAGATTTCGAGCAACGTTCATTTGTTCAGCCACTGCGTCTTCCTTTTCTTTGATTTCTTTCTGGGCACTTTCAAGCTCCTTGGTCTTGGATTGATAGTCAACAGCCAGGGCCTTCTTCTCCTGTTGGGTAGATGACAAAGTATTTTCCATATCTCTGCGATGCCTTACTTCATGGGAAAGCGCATCCTCCAACTGTTTGATGTACGCTTTTCTACTCTTCAGTTTTTTCTTCAACTCTGCTTTGCCGTCCTCAAGCTCTATTAGAGAAGTCTTCAGCTCCTGAACAGAAGAATCTTTGTCACTCAGAGCAGCCTTGGCCTGATTGATATCATACATCAAAGAATCTACCTGGTTACTCATCCTGCTCAATACGCTATTTTTCTCAGCAAGTTCTTGTTGTAAGAGTCTCACAGCAGAAATGCTGCGATCACTCGATGAAAGTTCATCATCTACACTTTTGGATGGCGACATTGCTTCATGAATGGCTGACTTCATCTTTACCAGATCATCAAGGAGTTCGCTGTGTTTATGAATGATTTCTGAAGCTGTTGGTGATAGACTAGGTCTAGATATTCCCAAAGAACCTTCGTCGTCGTAATTGGCGTGAAGATTACACAATGGACTCTTGGAAGATGCACATTCTTGTTGTTGGTGAACTCTTTCTTGCACATCTGAGAGGAGAGAAATAGCATCTGTCTTTTCTTGGCTAACTTGTTCGATAGCTTCGTGGAGATGATTGATTTCGCGTTCTTTCTCTTCAATGGATTCGCAAAGTAATTGCACCTCTTCCTCAGAAGCTTCTAGCTTAAAGTCAGCCTCGGCAAGTTTGCAAGAAATGCCTTTATTCTCATTAAGCAAGATTTCGAGCTCAGTTTCTCTATCTTCAAGCTGAAGGTCCAGACTTCTTACACGCTCTTTTAGCCTATTACAATCTCCGTAGTCTTGGTTATCCCGATCCTCTTCGAATGTGCTCAGTTCGCTATTTTCCAGCAGCTCCTCTTCTAAGGTACTAATTATATCTTTTTGTGTTGCAAGAGCACCTTCCAATTCATTTGCCTTTGAATAGAGATCATCTTGGTGTGATTCTAAATTCTCTACTTTCTGTTTTAATGAATGAATCTGCTCAGACTTCGACTCAATGTCGTTAAGTAGTCTTGTGCATTCCTCGTCATGGATAATAGCAAGCTTCTCGCAACCAAACAGGCGAGCTTTGGCATCTTGATAGTTGTTTTCAAGTGCGTCGATCTGGTCTCGGTATTTCTCCTTCTCCGCAGTAGACTGTTTTTCACAACGGTCAATCTTCTTATGCGATGTGGTCACAGCTCTATTGAGAGCGCTTACTTTCTCCTCAAGCCTCTTTACTTCTTTTAATTTTACCTCGGTGAGTGCTGCAAGACGATTGCTTTCTTCGTTGAACTTCGCAATGAGTGAAGATTTACTTGACTCCAACTCTTCAACATTTTCAAGGAGATTTTTGATGCGAGAATCTTTCTGCTCTATTAGATTAATAGCATCGTTAGCAGTAGCTTCAGTTTCCTTATGTGAATTTTGAAGGCTGTCCATCTCCTTTGAAGCCAGCAAGAGCTTTGATTGTGCCTCGTTGAGCTCTGAACGCAGAGCTTTGGCGGCAGCATTTTCATTATCCTTCTCTATCCTATCAAGATTTTCCTTTTCCTTCAAGACAACCATGAGCTTTGATTGTGTTTCGTCAAGATCCGCACGAAGAGCATTCACCGTGGTATTGGCAGTAATCTCACTTTCCTTCAATTCCTTCTCGAGCATTGCTTTCTCCTTTGAAGCAAGCAAGAGCTTTGAGCAAACGTCGTCGTGATCTTCACGTAGTGATTCGGTCGTAGTATTAGCACTAGCCTCATTTTCCTTTAGATCATTCTCTAATTTTTCTTTTTCCTTTGAAACAACCATGAGCTTTGATTGTGTTTCGTCAAGATCCGCACGAAGAGCATTCACCGTGGCATTGGCAGTAATCTCACTTTCCTTCAATTCCTTCTCGAGTATTGCTTTCTCCTTTGAAGCAAGCAAGAGCTTTGAGCAAACGTCGTCGTGATCTTCACGTAGTGATTCGGCCGTAGTATTAGCACTAGCCTCATTTTCCTTTAGATCATTCTCTAATTTTTCTTTTTCCTTTGAAACAACCATGAGCTTTGATTGTGTTTCGTCAAGATCCGCACGAAGAGCATTCACCGTGGTATTGGCAGTAATCTCACTTTCCTTCAATTCCTTCTCGAGTATTGCTTTCTCCTTTGAAGCAAGCAAGAGCGTTAAGTGTGCTTCGTCAAGATTCAAACGAAAATCATGGACAGATGATCTGTGTTCTTGTAACTCTTTTTGAAGTTTGTAAGCATCTGAAGCACTGTTTTGTCGAAGATTCTGAAGCTCTGCAGATCTTTCGCTGAGATGTTTTTCCAATATAGTTGCAATCCGCTTCTGAGACTGAATTCGCAATTCTAAATTGGATCTTTCTACTACGTTCCTTTCTGCTGTAGATGAGAGGTCTTGCTTCAATTCACCAACGGCTGCATTATATTCCTCGATAGTTTCCAATAGAGACAAGTTCTGATTATAAAGAGAAGAATTCTTGTCCTC
>Ga0306864_1001207_pt1 | contig 10835 bp, 6 predicted proteins | sample AntRauTorckE5430_FD_190448 | JGI IMG/M metagenome (GOLD analysis project Ga0306864, IMG submission 190448) | Saline lake microbial communities from Rauer Islands, Antarctica - Metagenome Torckler E5 #430 (v2) (version 2) | ecosystem: Environmental > Aquatic > Non-marine Saline and Alkaline >...
TAACCTCCAGGAGCTTGTTTACGTTGAGTCCGCTCTTAAGAACGCCAATACCAAGTACTATGGAGAGCTCACACAGGCCATGTTGAAACTTGCTGATGCCCCTGGATCCAACAACGGAACCGGACTTATGCAGACTCTTGCTGCTTTTGCTATCAGAAACATCTACGAGAAGAATGCTGCTGCTGCTAAGCTCCAGCAGTCCAGCTAATTTTTGTTGATTCATTGATTTTCAAGAAATTGGCGCACATATTCTCATTTAAATTAGATACATTGAAATACTGCAAATCAATCTCTTCTTGTATATTAGTGTGCGTTATCTATTGTTTATGTTGCAGTGGCAGCTTGATTAGTATCATGATCATGCCAGATGAACTGCCTGTTAGTTGTCTTTTCTCAATCTTTCTCATTTCTGTCTGCCCTGCCCAATAAAGTACGTATTGCGCGAAGAAAGGCGAAGAAGTAAATAATGATATTATCTGTTTTAGATATCTACAGCCTGTTTATTCGAAACTCTGAACAAGGACTATTTCTGCTGCTGTTTTTCCCAACTTGCAAGAGCCTTTTGATGCTTCTTCTGATCCTTGGCAAGTTTTTTCATTGCACTCTTGGACACTTCAGTTCCATCGGTTGCATGAGTTGGGATCCCCTGATCGTTAAATTTGCTATACATGCCCTTGAACTCAGGACCAAGTCTGAACAAATCTTCAACGGAAATCTTCATTCGTTCTCCCTTCGATGCCAAATCTGCCTTACTCTTGGCTTTTCTGGCTTCAATCTTTGCAATTTCCTCTTCTGTCAATTCCTTCTTAAAAGTTTCTTCTTTGAGACTCACAGTGCGGTTGAATACCAAGCCTCCTTCATTCTTTTCAGAATCATAATTGGTATCTACATCAACGACAAAGTAACCAATACGTTCAAACTGCAATGCTGGGTTCGATGTCCACTTATCAACATATTTGGCATCCACATATTCTCTGACACTGGGATCAACAATGGCCTTGACATGAACGATTTCACTCTTATCATTTAGCTCTTCCTCCCAACGATCACTAGGCTCCGGAACAGCAAACAAGTGTCCGTATACGCGGACTTCACAAGCAATTCCATTCTTTGGTACCCATGTAATCCACGACTTCGGCTTTTGACGATCAGCACTAGTATCCAAGTGACACTTCAGCTCAGTTGCATTCCCATCAGCATTTGTTGCAACAACTTCATCACAGACAAGGTTCCCTCCAAAGTACTTGAGACCCACAGCTTTGTTAGGCGCAAGTCCGTAATAATTGGAATTGTCCTTCATTCTAAAATCCGAAGAGTCAATGTAAATCAAATCCGTCAATGTGACAGAATGGCTTCCCATGCTTTCGTCTGTGGGAGAGTTTTGCACCTCGTAAGTGATATCTTCCCCTCCCGACTTCTTCTTCGCAAGCTCTTCGTCAAAGTTCGTGATGGTAATCTTGATAGGATCCAAAGCCGCCATGGCACGACGAGAAGTAGCGCTAAGATTAATTCTTGCTGTATGAAATAGCTTTTCAATCTCTACAACATTCAAAGCCCTAGTCGCTCCAACATCATTGCAAAATGAATTCAGAATTTCCTTGGTATATCCTCGTCTCCTGAGTCCACTGATAGTGGGCATTCTCGGATCATCCCATCCCCTGACATTGTTATTATTTACAAGTTTGATCAACCTCCTCTTGGAAAGCACGGTATACTCAAGGTTTAAACGAGACATTTCATAAACTTGTGGCTTGTAAAGATCCAAAGCCCACAAAATCCAATAATATGGCTCCCTTCTCGTCTCAAACTCAAGTGTGCAAATACTGTAGTCAACATGTTCAAGTGAGTCACAAGTCCCATGTGTCCAATCATACGAAGGATAGATGCACCACCCGTCACCTGCATGGGGATGCCTGACGTATTTAATTCTGTATGCAACGAGATCATACATGTTGGGATTACTACTCTCGAAATCCATCTTGAGCCTCAAGGTATACTGTCCCTCGTCATACATTCCCAATCTCATGTTTTCAAACATTTTCAGGTTCCGTTCGATCGAAGTGTTACGGCTGCGTCCAGGTAGGATATCGGACGAGGGAATGGGAGCTTCCTTATCGGGATCCAATCCCTTGTTCTTGGCATTGACGCGCTGCATAGCGAGTTCACGCTGAATTTCTACTTCTGCTTTGGTCATATCACAGACATAAGCAAGTCCCTTTTTAATGAGGTGAACGGCATAGTCGCAGAGATGCTGGAAGTTATCGGAGGAATAGGTTGTTTTTTCGGGTTTCCATCCGAGCCACTGGAGGTCCCTTCGGAGCGAATCAATGTATTCTTCGGTCTCAGCTTCTGGGTTGGTATCATCGTAGCGAAATACGGTGCGACGGTTCTCAGGTGATACCCCGAGTTTTTCGAATGCGAGGCTAAAGTTCATGTTCATGGATTTCGCGTGTCCGATGTGAAGATATCCATTTGGCTCTGGAGGGAAACGGGTGCGGATGATGGGGCCATTTATCTCTTTGTGGGCTTGAAGGGCAGCGGGAGAGTTTTCTGCCCATTCAATTTTACGACCAGTCAGGGCTTTTGAGTTTACTTCTACTGACATTGTTGCTGTTTTATATACACCCTTACTTTGTATAGTATTATTATTATTGAGAGCAATGAACAATGATGTGAAGATGTGTTTTCTGTTGTTGTTGCTTTGCTTTGCTTGGTCAAGAGAAGTCGTTTTCATTTTATTTATTTGTTTCTTCAGGTTTCTTGCAAAGCATGCGTACGTCTGACCACCGTCGCTTCCCGCCAGATCATTAGTCAAGTTGTTCTTTTCAGTTCTCATGCTTGACATCATCATCTATTGCCCTTTCTATTGCCGTCAACCGTCAATCCCCAAGCGACATTTTACTGTTTCAAACATCTCAAATATCTAAAAAGAAGGAGGCGAAGGATTATAATATTTCAAGATGGGACCGGATGAGCTGAGAATGGCAAGTCTTCTTGGAGTGGTTGCTGCTATTTCCTCTCTGCTTGGATTAAACTTGACAGCAAGCAGTATTGGTGGTGCTGATATGCTAGTTGTTATCGCTATTCTCAATTCTTAGTCTGGATGGGCTCTATGTGCCGAAGGCTTCATGATTGGAAATCCACTGCTAGTCCAGATTAGTGCTCTGATTGGTTTCTCTTAGTATGACATTCGAACTTGGATCATGTGTGAAGCTATGACGGCAAGGGATTTACTCACCGTCATCCTGGGAGGAGCTGGAATTTCTGCACCTTGTTAGTACTGCTATTGAGAACGGAACAGCATTAATCCTCGGCCATCTTCGGTCATTAATTTTAATCTTCAGCCTTGATCCAGTCATCTAAATCTATTCACGCCGCTGCTGTCAGTGGCGTTCAGAAGCTGTTATTGCTTCCTCTTTGCTTTAGCAGCTTCAACATGGGATGGAAAAGAACATTATTTGCATCTTTATCTAGAGATCTGATCTGATTCACAGTATAAGCTCATGCAAGTACATAGCCAAGGGAAAGTATGATATTAGTACCTGCCGCCACCTCGCTACAAAACACACACTCACAAGTCACAAGATTATTTTGAGAAAGGAGGAGTTGGCACAAGAACAACATAATCAGTAGTATCGTTGCTAAATACGACAGTTGGCATTGTCTTATAGCTAAAATTACAGCTAATACTGTAGCAATTAAGTGGGAACAATCATTTGAATTTTGGCGAAGCAAAAAGGAAAAAGGAGAATTCCACATTTCGACTGCATAAAAACAAGGTTCAAGTTTTTACAACCTCAAACACAGAAGTTAAACCGAGTATTCACTCCAGTAAGAAGCTTCATCAACAACAGTATCGCGAGAATGGGAGCCTGTACTTCCTGTAATACCGCCAGTGCGTCTATTATAGTGTCAGCTGGCCCAGACACGCTTCACGCTTGCTTCATGGTCTGCCTCAAATTGGATCTCTACAATTCGAAATATGCGAACATGCCTATCACGTACTCTGTAAAGCCCTGTCCACCCGGAAAGGGATATGTTGACAATACGTATGGAGAAGGGACTGTATTTAACGGGTTCAACGCAATGGGCAGACCGGAGGAAGCTGTCATAACCGAGGTCGTCCCTCTCGAAAAGGTAGTCATGACCAGCGGTTCCGCCACGATGACCCACACCATGACGGCTCTCCCTGGTGGTAAATGTCGGTTGGAAGTGGCTTTGAAGTGGTTCATTGCAGGAATCATCGGACAGGATCACGTCAAAATGCAGGTCAACACGATGAAGCACTTCATCGAGGCTAACGTTCGTCCTATCTGCAATGATGCACCTCCGATTGGTCGCCAATCTGGCGATATCTCCGAGTTTTTCAAGGCGGCGCCCACAACCAAGCAAACCGCCTTTTGCGGCAACTGTGGAAAAGCCAACACCAGTAAAGATGCCTTCTGTGGCGGCTGTGGCGCTCCCAACGGAGGCGCCGCCACTGGAGGTGACCCGCCCCGAGAGGGATTTGTGGAGATTCCTCAGCATGCCGAAGCGAAACAAGCCGCCTTGAACATGATGCAAGCGTCCAGGAACCGCGGTAACGGTGGATACAATCGCAGTTGAGCATACGACTTTTGAGATTGATGATAAAAGATTTAAATTCGAGACTTGAAGCACAACTGTCTCTAGTAGGTGCAAGGCATACCTAGATCTTGGTTCGTCTCAAAGAAGAAACACACGAAGCACTGTTTCTTGTTCCCTTTATCCTTACCACTGAGTCTGCTATTAAGATAGCACACCACATAATAGGACCTACCTTTGTCTACGGTTTATTTATTTTATTGTAACTGCGCCGATAATTATTTATTTAAAGGTCTCCCAGGGTATCTCCACCCATCGATTCCATGGGATCCTCAGATTGTATCTTAGTGTTCTCGGGACCTCCCTGTCCCATTGGTACAGGTGGGATCAACAAAACGTTGCGGAAATCAATCTCAGACTCTTCCTGCATCTTTGCAACAAGCTCGTGAAGATCCATCAAATTAATTGCTGGCTCAACATCCTGAGCGTCAGGGTCCTGCGCCAGGAATTGCTGCCAGGTTGATACCATATTTTGCAGACTGAAATACATGGGAAGGAGGGTGGTTTTATCATCGCTCTCTGCATCCTGCTTTTGCATTCTCATTTGAGCAATCATGAATACTGGGATCTCGTTGAAAGTATCCTTGAACTTGGGCGACTCAGTCATTGCCTTCTTAATTGCTGCCTGGGCATCCTCAGCAGACAATCCACCACCGGCCTTCAACTTTTCTCCGTCTTCTGGATCCATGGTAAGAAGCATACGTGCCCCCATAAGGTCCCTGGTGTCGGGAACAAGACGATAATCTACCCCTTTACTGCTTTCTCCCTCTCCATCACTTCCAGGTGCCTTGAGCTATAGTTTTTGCCAAAAAAGAATATTATTAAATGAGTCCATGTCAACCTCAATAAAATTTCCAATGCATTTTTAGTGAAACTGTGTAAACCTACCATAACCTCAGTGTCCTTATCACCATTCAAAATCTTGAACCAAATCTTTCCCAGAGAAAAGGCAGAAATCTTCAAATCCATATCTGCATTATTTGCCGTCAATGTATTCAAGGTAGCGTTTGCCATCATTGGGGACATGAAAAAATAGAATACGCTCTCCTCTCCATCGGGTTTGAGAACAACTCCAGCTCCATTTGAGTCGGTGACAGCAAATACAGGAATGTGTGAAAGCCAATCTTCAACCTCCTCCTGGCTCATTGCAGGGAATTTAGTTCCAGCTACAGCAGGAGCCCTTTCATAGCGAACACATGTTAGTGGAATGCTTATTGTAAAACGCTTTCCTTCGAAACGACAAGTATTTTTATGAATCGAGAACTCACTTTTCATCTGCAGTAGCAGCATCAGCTGTCTTTTCTTTGCCTCCGAAGAGTCCACCCCCTCTGGAAATTCCGAAAACGGAGGATCCAGCAAGAGAGACTCCAAATGTGGATTGTTCACCAGTAGCCACGAAAGCTGTTAGCAGCAAGATTGCCAAGTTGAATACAGTCTTCATGTTGATATCAGTAAGTCTATGAACGAAAATATGGGATTGGCGATGTTTTGACGGATGGATTTTGTGAGGAAAATTTTGTACGACACGCGGAGGTCGGTACGTCAGTGTTGTCTTGCAGAAGAAAGCTAGCGGTTCCGAAAGACAGGGGAGCAATCACCCTCGAAAGCTTGATCTACCCCACATTTATTTATCCCCTTTGCCTTGGTTTTTGTTGTTTCAAAAACCAAAAACACAATATCTATCTAGATATCATTCTTTTGAAGTTGGTGGTCTCCAGTTCAAAACACTTTCGTAATATCAAGAAACGGGTTCCTTTCGTGCCCACTAGTACCACCATGCGATCCCGCCGCCATTTTTCTCTCTGCATTCGTGTGAATATTCCACAGACTTGAGACAGAAGTGATGTACTGAAAATTGGATGGACTTGCTTGTCAGCTAAATGATTTAAACGACCACATCAATTTTCAAGGTTGCGTGTTCTATTAACTACTGTATCATAGATCATAGACAGTAAAGGATGAAGTCTACAAGCTAGAGTAGCTATCTAGAAAAATGAGATGTTAATATGATAAAAAATAAGATCAATATTTTTGTTGAAAAGGAAAACAAGATTTCTCATGCTAATATTACTAACTTGAATCTAGCTAGACTAATACTGCTACTCTCTAGCAAGAGAGAAAGTGATCTCCAAGAGTTTTGTCATGAAGGCATCTATTCCATTTAATCAGCCTTTGGCTAAGACTACTGGTGACAATAACAGACTCCAAAACATGTTTAACCTTCACTCTTGAATAGACATTTCAGTCAACAGATCATAATGCGCCTAAAGAAAATCATTTCATTGAAGTAAAGTACAGCGTAGTTGTGCTGCTGTCCATTTCTTAAATAATACGGTAATTAATCTATTCGGACTGCTTCTTTGCTTGGGTTCCCTCTCTGAATCCATTCTTGAATCTCCTGGTCATGGTCTTCATGTGGCTCATACGTCCAGTTCCGGTAGTACGACGTCCCTTTGCCTTCTCACTCCAGTTGTAGTTTCTCATCTTCTTTGCGGGGTATGCGCAGGAAGAGCATGTCTTCTTTTGGATGTGGAAGGAAGTCTTTCCACAACGACGGCACGCAGTGTGAGACTTGTTATGTCTCTTTCCGAATGAGGTGGTTCCCTTTGTCTGTTGATTGAAGAAGAACAAGGGATAAATGTTAGTTTAATATTCGATGTATGTGGTTTGCATGGATGATATAGGTCATCGTGGTTGTCAAATCGTATGGCTGCCATTGCTCTCATCAGTCATCAGCGAGGTCTTCAACATATTTTCCCGTATTCGTGTGCAGCGTGTTATCCAGGAGCTGCGTCCCTGGTGTGTATTTGGATTCAGTTTCCCCGCCAGTGACGTCGTTGAATTGTGAATCGTGGCCTTCAATTGCTCATGAATGCTCCAGTAATTGTCAAGAAGCAATGCCCTGTTCAACCATTGACTATTGACTGCTTTACTGGTATGGTTGCATATCAACACGAAGTCATGATTCCGCCCATCCAACGAGTTACACTAGTCGACACCCAAGAAGCAGCGCCTTGCACGCGACGATATTGTTGTTGATATTAGAACCATCGATGTTATTCGATACGATAGGTAGACGCACCATCTTAAAGCTATTGTTGAAAAGTACGAGTCGTTTGTATCGTTCACAGTTGAGAGGGGTGGTGCAAGTTCAATTCTTCCCAAAAATCAGGTTAGTAAAGAGTAAGAGCACATGGAACTAGTACCCACTCGATGAGGATTACATATAAGGCTCAGAACCAAGTAAACTATATTTCGAATAGGTAAGTACACTAACGACTAACGACCACACAACAGATGACTAATTTGCTAATTTAGCAGTAACCACCCTCAAAAGTCCATAAGAAGCTCTAGCGAGGTGCTCGTCGGTGCTCAATGCGATGATGCGATGATTAGGTATTCGTTTTCTGTGCGCGCACAATCAGGTCGTTCTGGGGAACAATTGTTCTGGAACAATTGGAACAATTTCATAACCTGTACATGTTATATGGACCAAGTATGGACATCGTTATCCCATTCAGACTAGGGTTTAGTGAAGGTAACCGTTGGATAACGGTTGTATGAAGAAGGAAACAGAGCTGTGCTTTCCAGTCTATTCGTCTCCCCCTAAATTTGAGGGTGACACCCCTCAATTTGAGGGGTTAGATTGGTGCCAGCACACAAACGGAACAATTTGGTTCATCGTGGAGCACAGAAAACGAATACCTAGGTGTGGTAGGTGGTAGGTGGTAAGTGGTGGTACCAAACATGAATGAGCTAAATAGCTCTTTTTAAAAGCCTCATTATTATTTTATGGTTGCGCGCCAATTCAACACGAGTCAGTTAAAATAAATCAGCAGATAATTGAGGTCGCTTTTTATCTCCACGCAAAAGTTTCATGTTTCATGTTGATGCTCTTCAAACTTTTGAGAAGTGAAAAAATAATGTTAGCTCTCACAACAGCACATTGAAAGCTGCACAAATCCATCTAAAGAGAACCGGTTGAAGAGGGAACGCAGTAGTAATACAAGTCTAGAAGTCTCACACGCCTCTAAAGTTTCATTTCTGAAGGTGAAAGCACAGCTCTCCATCTTGACAACATGAATGCAGATGACGGTGATGATGCGGTCTCAAAGCAACACCGTAGGAATTCTTTTTTTGGCCAGACTAGCGAAAGGTCCAAAATTTCAGTGCATCACAATCGTGAACCTGCTCGTGTGGATCAATCGGCTGGACTAAAGAGGCCAAGAGATATCTCTTCAAATGACGCTGAGACTTGCAGCCCCGCGACGCAAAATCGGTCGTCACTAGTAAACAATGCTGGTGACAAAGTGAATTCCCATGCCGAGTACTTCAACAAGTTGTTTGACAAGCACACATCACCAAAGAGTGCCAGCAAACATACTAGTGTCGTGGCTGGGGACGGAGGTGCACGGCGTCTTCATTATACAAATAAGCTTCATTCAAGTCCAGAAATTGGGGCAAAGACGTTTAAACCCAAAACATTTCATGTAGCCGAGACATCTAGAACAGATGATTGTCTCGGAAATCGATTGATGTCGCATGTAAATGGAACATTGACTCAGTCAAAGATCGATGCCGGTCCTCAAGTTATATCTCTGGACGATGTAGATTCTAGTGACGACGAATTGGATAGAAAGAAAATGGCAACTAAAGCTTCGAAAGCACTTGCTTTGTCTGGCGAGAGCCCCTCACAAAACCGAACGAAGAACTCATTGACGTCAACACAACAAAACAAGAGCAACGAAATAATTTGTGCAATAAAGAAACGCAAGAACGGTACTACTTATGGTCAGCCAGAACTCGCCAACTCTTTTGCTTCAGTCATGTCTTCTATTCGGAATAGGAAGAAACACAAAACGAAATTCAAAAGCAATGAAAGCGTGCCAAAAAAGACACAGTCAACTATGAATAGGAATGATGTAATTTGCTTGGATGATTGCAGCGTAGATGAAGAGAACAGCGATGCGCATTGTCAGATACAAACTGCCAAAAACCCAAAATCGCCAGTTCAAATTTCTTCAACTTCGCCAACTAATAAAGCTGAAACCCTAAAATTGCCCAAGCAAATTTCTTCAACTTCGCCTAATGTTAACATTCGGGCATCAAGAACTTTGGCAACCATACCAAGCGCAGAAAATCAGCCAACACCAAGTAATAATATATCCTGGCAGAACAAGCCACCTGGACCAGATGATCCGAAATGCATGACTAGAAATGGCTTCCGATGGCATTGGTGCGAGCTGTGTAACAAGAAAAATAGTCGTTGGAGCACTAGCCACTGTACAAAAGACCACACGTTAGGACAGTTTGGCTACATCTCTCAACATAAACCAAAAAGCAAGATAGACACACAAACTGGATCTTCAGAGTCATTCGGTACGACAAATAATGGCAGCAATAGTGACGATCCAATCTGTCTATCTTCTGGAGACGAGGGGTCAATAGGTCTTTCTCATGGGCATTACGCAAGCGCAATTAGCAGGGTGAAAAAGGAGAGTGCAATACAATCATCAGTGAAAGTGCTATCAAATAATTCTGACACCGTTCCAATAAAAACTGATTTGCCTTCGAACTCCACCTTGGAAAGTAGTGATAAAAAAAGAAATCGAAGTCCAATCATCATTGAAATCTTGGATTCTGACGATGATTCGATGAGTCTTTCGAAACCTATTGACGAAAACATAGATTTGGACAAGAACAATACATCTAATGTAGAAGTGAACACGACCGTAACACACGCAGTTAATGCGCTGTTAGATGTAGGCAGTTCAAAGCTTGTACTTCATTTAGACTCTAAAAAGAAAAACTGCGATGGTCAAGGAAGGCAAAGTCCTCTCTTCGATTCTAATGATGATTCGTCCAGCACCCAGAACACCGATTTAACCGTGAACAACAAATATTGTGCAGATCGAAGCCGAAAAGACATGTGCTTACCTTGTACGATCACGACAGAGAAAGTTGGAGGTCAAGGTGATCAAGATGCTGCACAATACCGTGATAGTCAAAATTACAGTGACGCAAAGGACATGCAGGGCGAAGCTATTCAGATCCTTGTTTCAGCAGAAAAAGAATTAGAAAGTAGGAGTCATGTGCCGATCAAATTTGCCGTTTTAGAGGAAGACAAAGACTTTGCAACGGATTTTGCTTTTCATACGATGCGTCAATATATGTGTGACATGTTCAATAGAATGGACGGAAGTCCGCACATT
>Ga0306864_1001208_pt1 | contig 10828 bp, 6 predicted proteins | sample AntRauTorckE5430_FD_190448 | JGI IMG/M metagenome (GOLD analysis project Ga0306864, IMG submission 190448) | Saline lake microbial communities from Rauer Islands, Antarctica - Metagenome Torckler E5 #430 (v2) (version 2) | ecosystem: Environmental > Aquatic > Non-marine Saline and Alkaline >...
TATGTAATATAACAACGTCAAACAACGATGGATGATATTATTATCATACGTGCATCATTTCTTCTATTAGCTACCATAGGTACCATACTCTCTCTCCATCAGAGAGCTCTAGGTACCTTAGGTACCTACCTCTTTCTTGTCGCTTGCTATGATGGTATCGTACCACTTTCACTTGCTCGTAACATGACGATCACTGCCCCCCTCATTTCCTTAATTTACCACCCCTCCCCTCTTCATCGCTGGATCTGGAAAAATGACTTTCGGCTTTCCGGCAAGAAGAATACCAAACGAACCCAAAAAGCTCCAAAAAGGGACGACGAGCGACGAGCGACGAGCAAGACCGGACACACATGCAATTTACAGTAGTACCGCTCCACATAATTTCTCCAGTCGAGTCTAGTTTTATTTCAGAGAGTCACAATGGTGCGTCCCCCAAGATCATGCTTCCGATAATAATTACAAATTTGATTGCACAGCTACAGTATGATTACTAGATATGACGGATGTCGGATGAAAAAGATGCAAAGGCCTTTATTACCGTTGGTTCGATGATTTGTGGAAATGATTGTTGTTCCTGCACAGTAGTAACAACAATCAGTGAAGAAGTTGCAGTCACAGGAAACAGTAGCAATGGCAATAGCAGAAATAGGATTAGTACCAACAGTGATTGCAGTACCTAGATCATGAGTGACTAGCAGCACAGTAGTTAGTTAGTTGGCTTGCAACAAATAAATGACCAAGGACATCAAAAATCTTCTGAATCCTGCAGTCAATCAGTCAGTCAGTTGCAATGCTGCAACACCCTCAACTTCGACCCCAATGTTCTTCTTCTCACCCATCATTATCTTCATCTCCATTTCTCCATGATACAACAACAGGTCCTCCTATCCGCATCAATCCTATCCAACAATGGAACAAAACCACTCCTCTCACGACAATTCGTTGAAATGCCCCGTCTACGAATCGAAGGACTCCTCGCTGCCTTCCCAAAACTAATATCCTCCTCCAAACAACACACTTTCGTCGAGACTGATACTGTGCGATACGTATACCAACCCCTTGAGAATGGTCTATTCCTCTTGCTCATAACCACCAAATCATCTAATATCGTTCAGGACCTAGAGACGCTCCGCCTCCTTGCCAAAGTCGTACCCGATGTAGCAGGAGGGTTGAATGAGACTCTCATCAATGAACACGCTTTCGAGCTGATCTTCAGTTTTGATGAAATTATTACAACGGGAGGGTACAAGGAAGATGTCAGTTTGAGCAGTATTAGAACTAATTTGCAAATGGAGTCGCACGAGGAACAAATCCATATATTGATCGAAGAAAAGAAGATGGAGGATGCCAAGAAAGCCATGGATGCGAAATCGACTGAAATTAAAAAGAGACAGATGGAGGCTCTCAAGGATAATCTTATGGGGAATGGATCCAATTCCAATGCTCATGGCGGAGGAATGGTAGGAATTGGAGGTGGAGGGGTTACTCCTGGGTATGAGCATAATTATTCAGCAGGAGCAGGGGAGGATTATAGTAATAGTGGGGGTTATTCTTATGAGAAGCCCAAGCCTGTCGTGAATGAGGCGCCTGTCAAGGCGGCGAGGGGGATGCAGCTCAAGGTGGGAGGAGCAGATAAAAAGAAGTCGAGCCTTATGGCAGCCATGGCGATGGAAGATAACTTCTCTTTGATGGGGGGCAAAAAAGAAAAGGGGGGATTCGGTCTGGCGGCTGCGGTGGCTGCTCCGGCTGCTGTGCATTCTACGCCCCTGAGTCTTGTCCTGGAAGAGAAATATACCGTCGCCATGAACCGGGAGGGTGGAATTGAATCTTGTGATCTCAAGGGAACGCTTACTCTCACTGCCAATACGGATGCAGGAACTGCTGCTGCGATTTCTGTGAATAAATCCATCATGGCTGCGCAGTGCACGGCTGGATGGAATTTTGCGACTCATCCAAAGGTGGACAAGAAAAATTACGAAGCCAAGGGGGTTCTTTCTCTAAAGGGAGGGAAGGGACTTCCCCTCAATCGTCCCGTTGGTGTTCTCCGTTGGAGCTACAGTGGAGAAGATGCTGCGCCTATTTCTATCAACTGCTGGCCTGAAGATGAGGGGACTGGAACTATTAATGTCAATGTGGAGTTTGAGCTATTGAGGCCTGACATGACGCTTACAGATGTTAACATTCTTCTTCCTCTGGGGACTACTGATCCTCCATCGGTGGAAGAAATTGATGGTCAATACAAACATGATGCCAACAATGGAATGATGGTCTGGCATCACGATGTTGTGGACAGTAGTAATTCTACAGGATCGCTTGAATTCTCCATTGCTGGATCTGATGTTGACGCATTCTTTCCCGTGCAGATCGTGTTCAAGAGTGATACATTTATGTGTCCCATTGAAATCACGGGTGTTACATCTGTTGCAAACGGAGCCTCTATTCCAAACAGTTTGACTAGATCTGTCATGCCAGACAGTTATACTGTTGCTTAAAACAGACAGCTTTCTTTTAACTAATCTATAAGCCTTCCCTCCTAGTACACGGTACATATTAGCATCTGCTACTCTGCTAAGAGCGGAAACCAATGCGGAGCCAAGTCATAGTATAATATGGAGTCGAATAACTTTCATAATTCTAAAGGGGACAACTCAATTTCTACTGTGCTCGTATTATAAATAACAATATAAAGGGCTGAATCTGCTGAATCAATTGTATCACATTAGAAGTCATTGCCAAGCATGGATCGAAGTTCATCTTCGCTACAGGCTTCCCGCAACTCTTTCATCACACGCGGAGTGACACATTCAGCATTTTTTGCATCCTTGTGGATTCGTTCGAGAATAGCAAGTCTTTGATAATATGACGATTTCGATAGCATCATTTGCACGTTTATTGCCTTGATCATGTTCGCAAATAAAAACTGATCAGGTGTTATATTTAGCCAGCGCTCATCATTCAGCACATCTTCATATGTTTTGATTGCGACTTCAACCACATCCTTTGAATCACTCATTGCAGGAAACGTACAGGCGTTCAGCACGGAAGTGAATACATGTATGGATGGTTTGTCGCTTTTGCCATTCGCATGTTTCTCCAAAAGCACATCCAAAAGACGTCTGGTATGGATGGCTTTATGAATTCCATTCACATCGTACGATTTTTTCGCTTTTGCCCAAGCATTGATGGCAATTGAGTATGTTAATTGAGTTGGTTCAAGATATTCATTCTTGTGCCCTAGATTGTGCAGCATTGACACTTTATCCAGCACTTTCTCTACCTCTTGCGCAGAGTCTATATCATACGGAAACGAGCGAGAGATAGCTGTCATGAGACAGTGGCAAGAACTGAGGTCAAGACCAATATCGTCATGATTCACAAGCTCTTCAAATAGAGCAGAAGCACGCTTTGCAGACTCCTTGACATCACTTTGTGCCCATGCATTGAGACAAAGATTGTATGTCTCGATAGTAGGTGCACAATGGCTCATTTTCGGATTTGAAGATGTCAAGTTTTCCATGCGTCTCATCAATTTCTCTGCTTTACTTGCCGCATCAAATCTTACTCTAGGATTCTTAATCTTACTCATTCTTCGGCTCCATCCTAGAATAACTCTATGAAATACACTTCCATTGATAATGTTCAGTTTGTCGGTCACCTTATTTTTAATACATGTAAGGAGAAAAGACTCTGCGACTTTTGGAGATGCTTCTGTATTGCTGTGAAGATAGGCATCGATAACGCTGAGGATTGCCTTTGTAGTTGGGGCAACAATATGCCGATAGTTACCAGAAGGGTCATTGAAATTGTAGTCAACTCCAGTAATCGAATGATTTCGATACTCCTGTAGTGCCTGTTCGTGGGCAGCTACCATTTTGTTATACACTTGCACAGCATTGGATCCAGCATCAAATGTATTATTTCGTGAATACGCCTCAATTACGAGTTGATAACTTTTTGTATTTGGCATTGTGTGCCATTTCTTGTGTTTTTGCAGAGTCCTCATTTTGTCAAGAACTTTTTCCGCTGTTGCTGCAAATCGAGGCTTGTTATGGGAAGCCTCGACTAAAGCAGCCAGCAAGATATTGTAAGTCGTCGTGCTAGGCCGACAGGATACTCTTTTCTCTCTTTTATCAATCCAACCTTCAACGTGTATTGAAGGAAGTAGCGACCGAGAATCAAACCGATATTCATCAGTCATCAACTGAATTAGATCTTGTATATTTCGCACACCATCTTTAGTTCTTATCTGAGCAAACATCGCAAGATGAAAGAATGAATCATTTATTATATAGGGAACACTCGAAATCGTATCATCTTCCTTCCTTTCGTCGATAAATACCTGGTTTGCGTGACGTTTCTCCTCCAGCAATCTATGTAAAAGTTTCACAGTGTTCCGACTCCCCTCTTCACTACTAGACAGAGTGGAACATTCCTTCATTAGACATTCAATTTCACAAGCGAGGTATCTAGGTTGTTTTTCCCCTTTCGCAACATTGATAATCTGTTCAACCTTCCTCAAAAGAGAAGGAAACCTTTGATTATTATCGGACGACTTTTTTTGCGGTACTGTCTGCGCGTCAATAACACTGTTATCGGTTGATTCAGAAGTGGATTCTGGGTGGCTTTTAATACTTAAAAGACGATATTGGCTTGACCTTTTAACCCTCGTTGAACATCTTGAAAGGCTTCGAATATCAAGTCCTCGTCTCATAATGAACAACAGTCTTAAAACACTGATTTACGCCCCTGCTAAATGTGTATGCAGTGATCAGTAAGTGAGTCAGTACTTATCTGTTATCTATGATCATTACTTATTTGTTATTTGGTACCGAACAGACAGAAGACAAATTGTGAGTGATAAAGGTGGTCTATTTAGGCCATGAATAAAAACGCCTTCAACGGCTTTTCATCACACAATGTTTTGAATGTGAATGTAGATTCGGCCCTTGGAGAGACAAAGCTATTCCTAAAAAAATGAGCGAGGGCACGAAGCGTTGGTGAAATTAGGGCACATGTTCCGTCCTGGCACTGGGAATGCGACTTCAATTCTTCCACGAGCCCAAGCGAATGACAAACATGAAATGGGAGATCTATCAATCCATCTTATCGTACAATTGGATCATGAATTTTGAAATCGCTATATTTTAAAGTTTAAAGAATGGCACATGAGATAATTTGTACCTACCTAAAAATGGTTGAAGAGAAAAGAACCCCTGATGAATTCAATATTTTAATCTCCTTCAGTTTTTTGATAATACATGTCTAGTTTACGATATCGATTATTATGAATAGTAATCAAGTTGATGATGACGTTTGAGAAGCTTCCGCTGATGCTGGACCCTGTTTAGCCTCTATTTTAACAGGTTTATTAGCACTCAACGCATTGGTCGTTACTTTTGGTGGAGGTGAGTTGGACAATTTTTGTGCCATGACAGATGTCTGGGGGAGAGCTGCTGCAGTGGTTTGAACTTGTTCAATTGTTATTGGAGCTTGTCGCGGCGGGAGGGCTGCAGATGATTTTTGCGATACAACTGGTATTTGTGGAGGACTTTTCCCTGCAACAACAGATCCATTTACCTGGATATGCCTAGGTTTAGTTACAGATGGCGCTCGTTGGTTCGAGGCGAGATTTGCACGCCCTGCTGAAGCAGTGACCGACGTTTTCTCCACGATATTTCGCTGAAGACCCGTATTAGCCACAGGCATTTGTTTGGAGGAATGTTTCCCTGTGTTTGTTGATACCGCTGGGTTTCCTGATGATGGTAGATTAGTAGGACCCATGATGGTTGTCGCCGATCTACCTGATACGACTTTAGACTTGGAGACTGCAGTCTTAAGCGGTATCATAGATTTTGTTGAGACTGGATGAGTAAATGCAACAGACTCGGAAGGAACAACGGGAGAAACACCTACAGCCTTTGGCTGCATTGTAGCTTTTGTCGATACTGGTTGAGTAGAGGAAACAGAACCGGAAGGAACAGCAACTCTCTTCACTCCCATCTGCATTTGCGACACAGAACGCGCAGGCACCCTAGAAACATTCCCTGCACTTAGCGCAAGAGATCTTGAAGGAATTATAACCTTCGAAGCTGACCCAGCCGATCTTGCTGGAATGACAAGTTTAGAGGCATTCGCAGCAGCATGTTGAGCCAGAGATCTGGCAGGAATAATGACCTTAGAAGCTGATATATTTACAGATCTTGCTGGGATGATTACTTTTGTTGCTCTACCCTGAGCAGAAGAAATCGCTCTAGCTGGCAATACAACCTTTTGTGCACCAACCTTTGATGCAATCGAAGGATGACCTTTTTGTTGCAATGAGGAAGAGAATTTTACAGCTCCAGGAATCACTCGTGGGGCAGTACCAGGAACCCTAACTGCTGATGATGCAACACCAATCGGGCGTGCACCATTCATTCCTGATCGAATTGTCTGGGGTGTAGGTCGGGCCACTCCCCTCTGTGCCTGCACTAATACTCGTTGACGGATTAGCACTTCATTTTCTATGTCTTTCTTACTATCACTCGCTGTCCATTTCATTCCAGATCTTTCCAACTTTTCAATGAACTCCTTTTTCAGCTTTTTATTGGCAAAGGCGGATCTTTGCCTATTAATCCACCTTCCCAGCTTTTTCGGCGGTTTGTCATCTGTTTCATAACTTGCTGGCACATTTCCATCCCAAGTCCCGTTCTCATCTATCGTCCGCCTCGCTATTGCAAATTTGCACAAAGCATCATACATTGTGTGCCAAGATGTCGTTGACAAAACTGCCCACTTGAGACCAATTTCTTCCAATTGCACTCTTCGATCATCCTTCAATTTACCAGCTTGGTAAAGACTTCTTTGGCGATTTATCCATCTACCAAGATTTTTATCCTCTTCTCCTTCCACACCTTCCCCATTTGTTTTTATCTTGTAATTTGTTGGCACATTACCGTCCCATTTCTTTCCATCCTTAGTCTGCAAGAAAAAGACAGTCAGTGAAAAATCTCATGATGTTGAAAGTAGCAGAGCATGCATGGTGGACCTACCTTATCATTGACATATGTCTTAAGCTCTTCCATCATATCTGTCCATGCATTAGTTGTCAAAACACTCCACTTTAGTCCAGTGCCAATTAGGCGGTCTTCACGGTCGGGCTTTAACGAACCTTTACTTTTGGCAGACCGCTGATTATTGATCCACCGTCCCAAGGCTTTCCCGTCGCTTGTTTTGTACATTGTAGGCACATTTCCACTCCATTCCCATTTTGTTTCATCATCTTCGGACATTCCTTGAGTCTCTTTATCCCTTTGCTCTTTAACGTACAAAACTAGGCACACAAACATTTCTTCCCATTTTTGATTTGATTGCCCACCCTTCGAACTAGACGATGGTTTCGACGATGATAGATTCTTTTGTTTTGGAGTGTCGCAGGAAAAATCCGAGTACATGTGAACCCCACTTGCCAGTTTGGGTGTAGCAATATGCGTTGAATAGTGCGTTGGCAAACAAGGCTTCTTCATTGCCTTATGTGAAGGGTTTGATAGATATCGTTTCTTTGCTTTGAGCAAAGACTTGGTGCTTAATGCCGGGTGAGTATATCCCGCCGCCACTCTTGCTTTAGCCCTGACTTCCTCCATTCTTGTCATATTTGAAGTCAAAGGGGTTCCATCAAGCTGATTGATCTTCCCAGACTTGTTATGACCATTTTTGCTGGGAGTATTAATTTGTAGCATATCAAGAATGCCACCGCTAGTAGCCGCCATGGCTGCTTGTACAGCTGATTGCACTGCTTCCGAATCGACCTGAATAGTTGGCGCTGGTAACGAATTTTTGCCTTTTGAAGGTTTTGCAGACAATTCGGATGAAGAATCTCCCATATCAGAATCTTCATGCATGACTTGCTCCAATTTTCCTGCAACGTCTTCAAGGTCACCAATTGACATTGTTAGCGAAACCTCACCAAGCGATGCTAATGAGTCCAGCCTATCTCTACCCTTCGAAAATATACCAGACAGATTCGCCAAGGAATCCAGCCTACCTCTTGTTGCTATCGAGTCTAATCTATCACGCGCGGTCCAAGAATCCAACCTATCTCTTGTGGCTATTGAATCCATTCGCTCACGCCCGGTCCAAGAATCCAACCTGTCCCTTGTTGCTATTGAGTCTAACCGATCACGCGTGGCCCAAGAATCCAGACGATCTCTCGAAAGGGCTCGTTCTCTTTCACTCCTTGGCATAGGCATGAGCAAATCGGAAGAAATTGAGTTCAATCTTTCTCTTTCTATGATACCAGTAGGCATCCCAATTCTATCAGGAATGTCAACAGATCCGCTCCATCGCGTAGCTTTAATATCATTTTGGTGTAAATGGCCCGTTAACGAATCCTGTGATTGTGATCTTGGCGACATGATTACTCCCTCAAAACCTTCGGGCGACGCCCCCTGTGGAATATCTACAGTAGATATATCCGCTGCTGCTGCAAGGTTGTTCATAAGTGCAGCTTGGTGCGCCGAAATATCAGACATTCCACCCCAGCTCTCCGCTCTATTCCTCCGCGAAGTACCAAGTAACGCATCCATGAGCATCTTTTGATTTGCGTCGTTCATGGTCACAGTACTTGCGCTGCCATCATCTGATTCTTTATCACTAGCAAGTGCATCCAAATGTTCAGAAACATTTGAGAGCACAGGTGTTGGCTCAATCTTCGCCATTGTCGCATTTGGGTTCTCAAACAAGCCCACGCTGCCATCGTCCTTCGACGAATCAAACCTCATCTTCAAATCTACGAGAAAATTTCCTCCACTTTCTGGAGTCTTCAAATCTCCTAACGCCACTTCTCCCAGCGTGCCATCAGAGTCCTTTCTAAACATTTTGAGTGGATCGCTGCCTTCCGATAACTTGCGAAGTGCGGAAACAGCGTCGCTTGCATCAGATAATTTCCGCAAGTTTTCAAGCGGGTCTGAATTCTTTCTCATCGGCTGAAGAAATGAGTTACTTCTCGACCGATGCCCGTTCATCATATCCTCTTCATGCTGCATCATTTCCTCCTCGTCCTTAACGAGTGCAGAGAGAGCACTAGCGTCGGAATCCTTCCTCATACTTGTCAGTGAGTACATCGCACTGGCATCAGATTCTTTCCGCAGTCCAGCAATAACAAGAAGAGCATTAGCATCCGAATCCTTATGATACATCATCGAGGCTGAGGGGACGTCATCAGTGACAATATTATCGAGCGAAGACGAGAGAATATCAATTGATTCTCGACGAGGACGACTAATTGTATTATGAGTTGATTCAATGTCCTTTATTGGATCAATCGGTTCAGATTCAACTTCAAGCATTGATGAGCATTGATTGTTATCTGTCATGGTGGCCCTATTTTGATGATTGTCTGCGATGAAGCTAGGGCCAGAGACAACTGAATGTAGTTGTGAGAATATACTCTTTTTAATTCGTTTCTTTCTTGGAATATTGTGTAGTATTTTGAGTCAATTGATCGCAGCGAAGATCCCTGCGAAAGACTGAATTATTAAATGTATTGCGTGCTGTAGAATAAATGATAGATGTGGAATGATTACGAAGATGCATTAGGTGAGTGCTTTCGTTCTATTCTTTTTTATGAAGAAACTATGCATCGTCGTGTTTGTTACCAGCAATTCTAGCTCGTAGCTCGCGGCGGTAGTACATAGAGTGGCGGCGGCACTGCCGCTGTCATCTCTTATCATGGCAGCGCTAAAAAAGGCCTTGGAGCAAGCATTGGCTGCTATTGGCTGCTATTGGCTGGCTATTCACTTGCCAGGAATACCCTGACGGATAGGTAGATAGGTCAATTTAAAATTAAATTCTTATTTTCATAAAAAAGAAGAAAGACCTCTTCTGTTCAAATTTGAACAGGTATCTACTATCTACAGGCTACAGGAGTCTACAGGCATGCTGGCATGCTAACACAAGCTCTTATGACCCACGATCCGATGACACAAAACCTCCTCGAAGCCATCGCATCAGAACAAGGAACCCATAATGGCGGCGGCAACCGACGAATCAGCGAATGTCCTATTAGAGGAATTACGATCATCTCGTCGTTTACAAGACACTTCCATATGCTTCAGAATGAAACGAGACCTTTGCGAAAATAGTAGAATACCCCGGGATTACGGTATCATTCATTGCACTGGATTTGATCCAGCAAATCTTTCTGAAATACTACGCTCGCTGAGCGTACTGATACACGAGATGGATTTAGCAGATGAAGTTCGACTTAGGGCAAACAGAATGTCCAAACTTGTATTGAGATATTATCGTTCTCTCACGGAACTGCCTCTGGATGAACTCGCTGCTATCTTTCCAAATATTTCGGAGCTCGTCGTTTACCATTGTATGAATCTGAATGATATGAGTTCACTATTCAGTTCATTTCCAAATTTGATCATGCTAAAACTAGAAGGATGCCACGATATGAAATCTCTGGATTTCTTTTCACACGCTCCTCCTCGTGGATTGCAAAGGTTGGATATTAATGACTGTGGGTTGGTATACTCTCCATCATGGGAGAGAGCCATTCAGGTATTATCACAGAGTGACATTGTTGACCTATAAATTGGAATTCGGAACTGTAAGGAGTTACAATTGCTGCCACCCTCGATCGGACTGCTGGGAGCAAAGCTAAAGTTTTTATTTTTGATGAACCTACCGAAGCTGACCCAACTCCCTGCCGAGATTGGGAACCTTCAGAATTTGAGGCTTTTAGTCATTAAAGATACAAGCATTCGCCACCTACCCCAGGAAATTGGTCGATTGGAAGGTTGCCAAATGGTACTATCGGGTGACAAGATGATTTGTCCAC
>Ga0306864_1001210_pt1 | contig 10818 bp, 8 predicted proteins | sample AntRauTorckE5430_FD_190448 | JGI IMG/M metagenome (GOLD analysis project Ga0306864, IMG submission 190448) | Saline lake microbial communities from Rauer Islands, Antarctica - Metagenome Torckler E5 #430 (v2) (version 2) | ecosystem: Environmental > Aquatic > Non-marine Saline and Alkaline >...
TTCAGAGAACCGAATCTGCCTGTCCCAGTTTACCCCGAAATCTCGGGAAAACCTCTAGATTTGTAGGAAATAGGAATTTGAGTTATTTTCTGAGGTTCGGAGAACCGACACCATTTCGACTAAAAATCACACCGCTCACCAATCGAGTACGACGGTTTCAATCAAGACTTTAGACAGCCATTTTTAGTTTAAAATAATCATTTTTTATCCTAATTTACAAAATAAACCATCTCAAAATCTGACATTCGATTCAGAATCGCCTATCGGATATCGTTATTAGACTTGCAATATATTGGAAGTCTATTTATCAAATAGCGCTTAAATATTACGCCGTGACTAAAGTCGCTGATACATTGAATCCGAATTTGCTATAATAAGTGAACTACTTTTGAATCTTTTAGAAGATGCCAAAAATCACTGATTTAGTTTTAAAATCATAAATACTAAGGGTTTTAATTTATAAATAAACTGTTAAAAATATTGTATTATTTAAGACTTTAATTGTCATAACAATTATATTAAAATATTGATTTACAATACTTTACAATTTTAACAATCAAAATTTATTTAACAATCAAAATTTTTATTTCTAAAATCATGTACCGACTTTTTACCTAAATTAACGTAATTTCGCTGCTAAAATGCGACAGCCTTTTTTCGTAATGAATTACAACCTAAAAAAAATGCGATTTATAATTTACACTTTTGAATTATTATATGCCGTCGTGGATAGCATTATCAAGCGGGTTTTGCGGGGTGCAAAACGCCCAACTTGGTGGCTAACCACCGAACTTTCCCGAAAAACGCTACGCCGAACAACTGACCACAGCTTAGGTTGGGGCATGGAATGGTATCGCAACGTACAAGCATTGACTGCCAAGGCATACAGTAATGACAAAGCCGTTTTTAGCGAAAAAACCGTTTTAAATAATATTTCGGTCGAATGGTTTCGCCCTTTAAAATTGACTTCCAATAAGGTGATTATTTACTTTCACGGTGGCAATTATGTTTACGGCTCAACCGATACGTACCGCCCTTTTATTAATAAAATTGCCAAAGGTTCGGGAACGCTTGTTTTGAGTGTAAATTATCGTTTAGCTCCCGAAAATCCATTTCCTGCGGCACACGAAGATGCTTTTTCGATTTATCAATCCATTATAAATGACGAAAATTATCAACCCGAACAAATCATATTGATGGGCGACTCGGCAGGTGCGGCATTGTGTACGGGAACTTTACTGAAATTAAAAGATAAAAAAATGGCGATGCCGAACGCTGCTATTTTGATTTCGCCATGGGTAGAACCCAAAGCAGAAAATGGTTCTATCCTCGATAATGACGAATATGATATTGGCGGCAAGCCATTTTTATTAGATTGTGCCGATAAATATTTACAAGGAATGTACGAACGAAACCCTTTAGTTGCCCCAATTTATGCTGATTTAAGAGGCTTGCCGCCAATGTTAATTCAAGTCGGAACGGCAGAGGTTTTATTGACGCAAGTCAGAAAATTAAAAGCGAAAGCAGAAGGCGATAAGGTCAAAGTAACCTACACGGAGTACGAAGATATGTTCCACACTTTTTTAATATCGAATCCGAATGTACCACAAAGTGAAGCCGCTTTGGAGGATATTTTGGCGTATTTGGGTAATATGGAAATGAGATAATTTTTATTTGAAATCATAATTTAGTCAATTTTACAGTTTGTTTTTAATTAAAAAAAACCGTAAATTTATCAGCGTTTTTATCAAAAAATATTTTGGAAATGACTTTAGAAAAACAGACACAATTATATATTATGAATATCGTTTTTGGAATCGAAGACCTCCAAAAGTTGAATATTTTAAAAGGTCAAGTAGAGGATTTGGTGGAAGAACCTGTTGAAATTCCTGACTTTATGGAAGCAGTTGAGACAACTCGTAACCATATTCCATTACAGGAAATATATACTATCCAAAATCATGAAAAAATTAATTTTGATGAATATATGGAACAAGTTAAAACCTTTGATTGGGGAGATGTAACGTTAGAAGAGTTATTAGCTGAACTGAAAGAATAAGGGTAATTTTTTAAAACAGTAATCTATTGACAGTCAGTATATTATAATTTAATCTTATGGAGTACATAATTGATACCAATATCGTCGTGCTTTACAGTAAAAGCATAGATTTAGCGAAAAAAATCCACTTATTTCAGTCGTAAGTTTAGGAGAATTGAACGCTTTGAGCAAAAAGTCCAATTACGGAGATACACGAACGATGCATATTGAAAACCTAATTAAAAGGTTATTTACCGTAAAAATCAACACAAAAAAAATCATTGACAAATACGGTGATATTGACGCTTACAGTCAAGGAAAACTAAAAAATAATCCACTCGGAACATCTGCCCGAAATATGGGCAAAAATGATTTGTGGATAGCTGCAACTGCAAGCGTTTATGACTTAACACTCGTCACAACTGACAAAGATTTTCAACATTTGAACGGTGTATTTTTAGATGTGATTTATGTAGATTTAGAGCAATTTAAGTGAAAATCACTTTGCTCAAAACTGACAAATATGCCCGTTCACTTTCAGCCATTCTTCCTGTTCTTTATAATTCGGCATAATATCCGCCACAATTTTCCAAAACTTTGACGAGTGATTCAACTCTTTTAAATGTGCTAATTCGTGAACAATGACGTAATCAATCGACGCTTGATTGGCAAATAAAAGGCGAGTCGAAAAATTGAGATTTTTCTTCGATGAGCAGCTTCCCCAATTACTTTGATTATTTTTAAGCCGAATCGTATTTATCGCTTCTTGAAAGTATTTATTGTTCCAATAATCCACCCTTTTTTCAAATTCCACCATACAATCCTGTCCCACTACTCGGCTAATTAATTGACGAATCGCTTTTTGTCGATGGGCTTCGCTGTCATTTTTACTTAATTTGAGTTCAATTGTTTTATTTTTTAAATTTGCTGTATGCGATTGCCGATTTTGAAATTCAAAATGAATGTGATACGTTTGATTGAAAATCGCTAAAGTATCGCCGTGTTTATAGGTTCGACCAACTAATGCTTTTTTACGCTTTTCATCGCTCAATTGCGTCCCTAACCATTCTTCAAACCATTGCAATAGCTCGTTTCTCTTATCAGTTTTTAAACCAATTGGCAAACGCAAAATTGCTCCATTTTTCGTCATTGAAGCCCGTGCATTGTCCCGAGGTTCGTCATATATTTTGACTAAAACTGGTATTTCATTTATTAATAAAGACGTTCGAGTTAATTTTTTTCTCATATTTTTATTTAATTATTACACCGCTATTCTCTATTTTAAAAGTAGCTCTTTGATACCGAATACTCGGTACAAAAGTAAATGAGCGACTTTAAGTCGAATATCATTATTTTTATTTTTACAAAATAACTGTAAAATAGCTCAATTAGTTATGATACTCCTTTTTTAATTAGTCTTATGCTAAACTCAAATCTATCATTTTTTAAGTCGTTATTTTACTTTTACCTCTATGTAAATCAACTATATATTGATTTTTAATGAACCCAACGCCAATTTTCCCTGAAAAAGGTGTCAGCGATTATTTGCAAAAAGCAATTGACAACCAACTAATTTTGGTTTTCTATGCTAATAATCCAACAGATTGGAGCATGAAATATGAAAATGAACAAGCGACAGAATATCGGGATTTTGGGGAATTCGTGCCTAAAAAGTATAATGTGAAATTATTGAAGGCGGCAGGTGATTGGGAAGTTTATGAATGGGTAGTCGAATAGAAACCGTGTCGGTTTTAAAAACTGACACGGTTTAACGACTTTGTGGATAATCTCATTTTTCTGTCATTCAAAACGTTCCAATATATTTGAAATTAAACCATGCAAATTCACTACTTTTGCAGCTTGAGTAGCACTACTCTCCAGAGTGATGTAAAAGAAAAATAGTGAAAAAATACGCCACTCTGGAGAGTGGTGCTACGCTAAACACAATCATAAAATGGTTACATTAGATTTTGATTCGGTACGAATAGATAGATTGATTACGCATTTCGTTGGAAATCCAATGCGAGAAGAGGATTTAATTTTGTCAAATGGTTATACGGAAATCCATGAGGACAGCATGATTTTTTTGTTAAAATATCTTGTGATGCCTTTCAAGCCGCTTGATTTTTATAACTTTTTGCCAACAACGGAAGATGGAAAATTGGACGTTTTGACGGCTGTAAAAAAGATTTTTGCAGACCCGTCGGCGTTGCCAGAAGCCTCGAAAGATATTGCGAGATTATTGTACGAACATTCTAATAATGAAAAAATTAGAGAGGGCGAATTGAACGTCGTTTTGTTTAATGATGTCATTTTTGATGATGAAATGGTCGATGCGATTGGGATTTTTAAATCAGAGACGGTTGAGCCATTTTTACAAATGAATGAATCTGAAAAACGTTACCAAATTGGTCATGGTACAGGTTTTCCGCTAAAAGGTGTGGATAAGGCTTGTATGATTTTCAATATTGATGAGGAAGAAGGATATTATATTTTGACGGTTGATAAATCGAAAAAAGGTGATTATTGGCAAAATGAATTTTTGCGCCTAAAACCGTCGAGCGATGAGTTTCATTATACGCAAGACGTGATGAATATTGCGAAGGAATTTTTGACTAAAAAGGTCGAAAAAGAACACGAATTGGACAGAACCGAAACGATTAATATGTTGAATAAAACGATGGATTATTTTAAATCCAATACGGATTTTGTTCAAGGTGATTTCGAGGAAACGGTTTTCGAAAATGGTGATGTTCGTAAGGCATTTCAAGAGTACAATACGGAAATTCGGACAACGAATAATTTGGACGATGTGTCGTCTTTTGAGATTTCGGAACAAGCCGTAAAAAAACAAGCACGGGCATTTAAGAGTGTCTTGAAATTAGATAAAAATTTCCATGTTTACATTCATGGCGATAAAAGTTTGATTGAAAAAGGACGAGAAGAGGACGGACGGAAGTTTTATAAAATTTATTTTGAAGAAGAAAATTAAGTTGGCAGTTTGCAGTTGCCAGTCCACAGTTGCCAGTTTGCAGTCGGCAAAAGCCCCAAAGGGGCGACATCATTAACATAGGGCAACATAGGGCAACGCCCTATGAATAAAAATAAAATATGACATTCGAGGATTTTGATTTGACGAAATATTTGCGGTATGCGATTACGGATTTAGGATTTGAAAAACCGACTCCTGTTCAGGAAGAGGCTTTCCCCGTGATTCGCTCAGGAAGAAATGTGGTGGGGATTTCTCAAACGGGAACTGGAAAAACCTTTGCCTTTATGTTGCCAATTTTGCAGGATATGAAATTCTCAAAACAGCTGCACCCAAGGGTTTTGGTGATTGTACCGACACGAGAATTGGTTTTGCAAACGGTCGAAAATATCAAAAGTTATGCAAAATATATGTCGATTCGAGTAATTGGTGTGTACGGTGGGACGAACATTAATACACAAGCGATTGAGGTTAAGAAAGGGGTAGATATTGTGGTGGCAACGCCTGGGCGTTTATACGATTTGGTTTTGGGCGGTGCATTGAAACTAAAAACGGTGAATAAATTGGTCGTTGATGAAGTTGATGTAATGCTTGATTTGGGGTTTCGATTTCAATTAAATAATATTTATGAATTGCTACCCGAACGTCGTCAAAACATCATGTTTTCGGCAACGATGACCGATGAAGTAGAAGAATTGATTGATGCTTTTTTCATCGACCCAGCGAAAATTTCGATTGCGGTAAGCGGAACGCCGTTGGAGAATATCGCTCAAACGTGTTACTCGGTTGAGAATTTTTATACGAAAGCCAATCTTTTGGCGCATCTAATTAAAAATAAAGATGAATTCAGCAAAGCCTTAGTTTTTGTTTCTACAAAAAAGAATGCGGATAGGTTGTACGATTATTTAGAATCTCGTTTTGGTAAGGAAATGGTCGTCATTCATTCCAATAAATCCCAAAATTATCGGATTCGTTCGATTGAGACTTTTAATACTGGAAAGAGCCGAATTTTGCTCGCAACCGATGTAATAGCAAGGGGTTTGGATTTGGATAGTATTTCGCACGTTATCAATATTGATGTGCCAGATTTCCCAGAAAACTATATGCACCGAATCGGTCGAACAGGTCGTGCAGAGAAAGAAGGAAAATCAATTTTGTTTTATACTGAAAGAGAAAAAGAAGCAAAAGAACAAATTGAACTCTTGATGGCTTACGAAATTCCAGCATTAGAATTTCCAGAAGAAGTCGATGTTTCGGAAGATTTATTGCCAGAAGAACGGGAAAAAAGCAATCAAAAAAATCCGAATCGAAATGCGAAGGATTTGTCTGGTGGCGGTGCTTTCCATGAGAAAAAGGACAAAAATAAAAAGGTGAATGAACCTGGGAAATATCGTCGAGAATTAGCGAAAAAATACAAAAAGTCGCAACGTCGTGGAGATAAAATTCAGAATATGAAAAAGAAAAGAAAGTAAGATTAAAACAAAACCGTGTCTGTTTTTAAGACCGACACGGTTTTTTATGGCTTAACCATTCACCATTTCTCCACCCAAAATATCCAGACAAGCTTCCCCAGGCAAAATCCGATAAACAGGAATATCGACCCGATACATTTTACAAAATTTGCGAATCGCAGCATCAATTTCAATTTTTGAATACCGAGAAGAAAAATGGCTCAAAATCAGCTTTTCTACCTTAATTTCCGACACCATTTTTATCACCTCTTCCAGCGTGCTATGCTTATTAGCGTGATTATTTAGTTTTTCGTTATTGTCCAAAAAAGTCGCTTCGTGAATGAGGATTTTTGTATTGTTCCAATGCTCGTAATCATCGACAGGCGTATCGCCCGAATAACCCAAAATGTTTGCAGTAACCGTATTAGTAATAAAATCTTGCCCTTTTGCAATCGCTAAATCTTTAATTTCTGTTTTAGGTAAATGTTGAAATTCAGCCTTTAATTTAGGCGTTTTCGTAAAGACTTGAAAACTCAAACTTTTCGTCATTTCCGCAGGAGCGATGACGTGATTGTTCCGAATCGACCGCACGAATATTTTAGGTTTAATTTCAAATTCCTCCTCCTCTTTAATGGGTTGCCAAACCGTTCCGCCAACGTGTGGATCAAATCGTTTTGTAAAATCCGCAATCGCCCGAAACGAACCAGAATCCGCAGGATAATGAATAATCGGCAACCCTTTTCGAGCATTCAATTGATTGAACTGGAACAAGCCCGTGAGATGATCCCGATCCGCATGAGAAATAAAAACGTGTTTTATTTTTCGACTTTTTTGTAATAATGTCGCTGTAATGCCATCGCCCGCATCGAATAATAAACCTAATTCTTCAACGAAAAACCAAGTTGAGAAAAGTGCAGTAGAATAGCCGCTAATGGTAAAATTGGAAAAATTCATTTTGTAAAAAAAAATTATTAAAAAATAAAAAAATAACAAGGAAGAAAGTATTTTAAACTCAAATAAGTTCATCAAAACCAAAAACGCCACAAACAAATTTCATTAATTTTAGTTTATCAATAAATTCACAAATTCCTGTGATTTTAATAAGAGTGACTGATTGAAAAATGAATAGGCTAAAAACTTGGCAACGTTCTTATTTTTCTATTCGTTTTAATTTTAATTAAAATTGTTTTTACACATTAAAACCAAAACCGATGAATAAAATTAGACTTTTTGCATTGCTTTTCGCAATGTTCCTTTCCTTTTGTGTCAATGCACAATCCTTTGAATGGGCAACCGCTTATGGCGGACAAAACTTAGATAAAGCAACTGATATTCAACGAGATACGTTGGGTAATCTCTACGTTATTGGTACGTTCAAAGATACGTTACAATTAGGAACGGTTACGCTTTCGGGCGATGGTTCTAACGATGTTTTTTTTGCAAAATTTGACTCTTTGGGCAATGTTCTTTGGGCAAAAAAAGTTGGTGGCATTGGCTCTGACGAAGGTTATTCGATTGGCATTGATGCCAATTTGAATGTATATGTTGCGGCTACTTTTCAAAATGCCGTAACGGTTGGTACAACTACGTTTTCTGCGATTGGTAGTTCTTCAAACTATTTCTTTGCAAAATACACGAATGCTGGGGTTTTTCTTTGGGCAAGTGATATTTATACTGGCGGCATTACTCTTAGCAACCTGCCTTTCGATCGTTTCGATATGGCAGTTTCCAAAAATGGGTCCGTTTTTTTGACGGGTGTTTTCCAAGGTCAAGTTCAATTTACGACTGGAAATGCTGGTTTGGCTTCTACTGGCAGTGGTTTTACGCCAACAAGTTATTTAGTGAAATTTAATACGAATGGTGTCTATCAAAATGGCATCAATGTTTCTGCGGCAACACGGACTTATGCAAGTTCGATAACAACGGATAATCAAGGAAATCCGATTGTCGCTGGTTATGCTTACAGCATTTCTTGTTTGGGTTGTACGGTCAATGGGATTCAAGATTTACAGGTTTTTGTCCGTCGTTATAATAGCAATTCGTTGGGTTTAACGAAAAATGTAACGACCTCTGCTGCTCCTGCTCCCGATGGTTTTGGAAACTTGGGCGTTGAAGTCGCTGTTGACGAAAATAATGATATTTATTTGGTAGGAGAATTTTTAGGAAATTTTACCTTTTCGGGAACATTGTTGACTAATTCTAATGCGATTTCAACGACCGATATTTTTATTGCTAAAGCAAATGCAAATAATGCTGGTTGGCAATGGGCAACGGCAATTGGCGGAACTGGCAATGAAAATGCACTTGGTTTGTCCGTCCGAAATGGTAGTTTATTCCTTGCTGGAGATTACGAAATTTCTTTAATCAGTGGCAATACAACGATTCAAACGCCCACTTCTGAAGGTTTTATTGCCAAATATACAACCGCTGGAAATGCCGAATATTTGCGAAAAATAGAAGGCGGTTTTGGTAGCCGAGTGAACGGAATTGTAGCAGATAATAACGAGTCTGTTTACTTAGCTGGACAATTTATCGGTACAGCAATTTTTGATTTAGATACGCTGAATAGCCTTAGTAATGCCGACGTTTTTTTAGCAAAAATATCTTGTTTACCCTTACCTGTTCGTCAATTAAATGGCGATGCGGTTACTTGTTTAGGACAAAAAAATTATACGATTCCGACCGTTCCTGGTGCTGGAATTTCTTATACTTGGTCACTTTCTGGCGGTGGTATTTTGGTTGCCAATAGTGGCACTGCGACTATTAATTGGACAACCAAAGGTTTGCATACGATTACAATTACCTCGAATAACGTTTGTGGAATAAGTGATGATTTTACCTATCAAGTTCGAGTTTTGGACGTTCCCGAAATTCCGACAATTACGGGCGATGTAACGGCTTGTTTGGGTTCAGAAACCTATTCGATTGTCAATGTTTTTGGTGAAAATTATACTTGGTCGCTCTCGGGTGGCGGTAGTTTATTTCCGTTGGGAAATACCGTCATTGCGAATTGGTCAGTCGTTGGCAATCATACGCTTTTTGTGAGTCCTGCTAACGTTTGTGGCGTTGGTCAGGTTGCGAATTTGCCAATTATTGTCGATAAAATCCCGACTCAACCAACAGCGATTCAAGGCGTTACCAATACCTGTTTGAGTACGCAAAATTATACCGTTCCGAATATTGTTGGCGTGACTTACAATTGGAATTTAAGCTCTGGCGGAACGCTTACCGAAAATGGCAATACGGCAACTATAAACTGGACAACTTCTGGCACACATACGCTTATTATTACACCAACAAATGACTGTGGCAGCGGCTCTTCTCGTCAAGTCACGGTTACCGTAAATGATGTGCCGCAGCAACCTTCTTCCTTCGTTGGAAATACGACGGTTTGTATCGGAACGGAAACATATTCCGTTGTTGGTCAAGCAAATACAAATTATATTTGGTCGCTTTCGGGCGGTGGTGCGTTGAACTTTTTAGGCAATACCGCAACAGTCAATTGGACGACGGCTGGTACGTATATTTTGACGGCTTCGCCCTCGAATATTTGCGGGATCGGAACACCTCGGACGGTTACGATAAACGTCGTCAACGTACCGCAACAACCGACTTCGATTATCGGAATTGATACGGTTTGCATTGGTTCACAATCGTATTTGACCACGCCACAAACTGGCGTAAATTACGCTTGGACGCTATCGGGTGGCGGTTCTGTTTTGCCAAACGGCAATCAAGTTTCCGTGAATTGGACGACCGCAGGAACGCACACTTTGACCATTTTGCCATCAAATAGTTGTGGTTCTGGACAAACATTATCTAAAATTATTGTGGTGACGAGTACGAATTCTGGCATCACGGGCGTGAGTGGCGATAACGAAGTTTGCTTAGGTATTGAGAATTATTCGGTTGCGAATATTAGCGGTTTTAATTACACCTGGTCGCTGTCTTCTGGTGGAAATTTGACGACCTTAAACAATACCGTTTTTGTGAATTGGACGAGTTCTGGTTTTCATACGTTGGCGGTCACAACTTCTGACGGTTGTAATAATGCAATCACCGTAGAAGTCGAAGATTTGCCAGCTCAACCGCAGCCGATTCAAGGAAATTCTGTGGTTTGTTTGGGTCAAAATTCCTATTTTGTCCCTTCTGAAAATGGCGTAAATTATACGTGGACGTTATCTGGCGGTGGCGTTTTGACGCAATCCAATAATGCAGCAAACATAACGTGGACAACGCCCGGAACGTATCAGCTTGCCGCAATTCCGTCCAACGACTGTGGCAACGGAATACCTCGCACTTTGAGCGTTGACATATTGACGATTCCACAATCGCCAACC
>Ga0306864_1001211_pt1 | contig 10812 bp, 7 predicted proteins | sample AntRauTorckE5430_FD_190448 | JGI IMG/M metagenome (GOLD analysis project Ga0306864, IMG submission 190448) | Saline lake microbial communities from Rauer Islands, Antarctica - Metagenome Torckler E5 #430 (v2) (version 2) | ecosystem: Environmental > Aquatic > Non-marine Saline and Alkaline >...
CGTGAAACCGGTGCCCAACGCTACCATCATCGCCAGCATTGGCGAGCAGTCGCGGACTGTGAATACCGACGACGAAGGCCGCCTTAGTCTCGTGCTCGTCGACGATCAAAATTATCAGTTTCGAGCTGAACGTGCGGAATACCTAGCGGATGAAGGTAGTTTTTCCAGCCGCAACCTGCCAAAAGACGCTGATGCCCCCGATCAGCGCTACGAACTGGAACTGGAACTGGAAAAAATATTCCGCAACCAGGAGGTCGTACTCAAGAACATCTACTACGATTTTGACCAGAGTTTCATCCGTACCGACGCCCAGCCTACTTTGAATAACCTTACCGCCTTATTGGAGCGGAATCCCTCTATCAGTATTGAGCTCGGCTCGCATACTGACTGTGTGGGCAAGCCAGGGTATAATCAAACGCTTTCTCAGGCGCGGGCGCAGGCGGCAGTGGACTATCTCGTGGAGCAGGGTATTGGCAGAGCACGCCTTGAAGCTAAAGGCTACGGTGAAGAAAGCCCCATCGCCATCTGTATCTGCGAGCGTTGCTCCGATGAACAGAGTCAGGAGAACCGGCGGACTACTTTTCGGATACTGGAATAAGGTTGGGGGTGCAGCCCTACGGAATGCACGCAAGTTTAGATAATATTTCACGTTCTTTAGGGGTGCGAGCAAAATAAAACCGGATTTCTGACCGGCTTGTTTCGCCCTTGCTATCGTCAAAAATAATTTTCGCAGTGATGCTACGGAAAGGATTTGGGGGGCAGCAGGAACAAAAACACCAGGTCAGAAATTTGGGTTTATTCTGTTCGCGTTCCTTAGTGCCATCAGCACGAATTGCCCACCCCTATTTTAACTATTTCTTTCTTGAACACCAGCCATTTCACTTCCTTTTTCTTTTTCCTTCTGTTCACCGCAAATATCTCCGCTCAAAAAGACGAAGTCAAATTTGGTGAGATCGACGACGCAGACCGGAAGATGATGTCTCTCTCAACGGACCCGACTGCCGAAGCCTACGTGCTACAGGATTTACTCAGCCTTGAATTCATTCAGGACACGGACGGGCGACCGCTGCTGAAAGAATACCACCACCGACGGGTGAAACTGTTCACGGCGGCCAGCTTTGATCGGGCCGATGTTGAAATCCTCTACAACCGGGAAAGCGACCGGGTTTTTTCCTTGGATGCGGCCATTCACTTCCCTGGCGGCGGCTCGCAGAAGCTCTCCAATTCCGACTTTATCCGGGAGCACTACGATGACGACCGGGACATTTATAAGTTCACCTTCCCCGGCGTCCGGGAGGGTGCGATCATTGAGTATAGTTACGTGAAGACGGATAAGTTCATCGTTATTCCCAGTCGCTACTTCTTTCAGGAAAATATCCCCGTGCGCTGGGCGGAGTACCGGGCCCTTATTCCTCCCTTCTTCAAATACGTTACCCTGTCTACTGCGGCGAACAATTATACCGACAATAAGGTCGCCCTTGAAAACGGATTTTATGGTGGTCAGGGTGTAAAGAACACGAGTATCCGCTGGGCAATGAAAGACCTTCCCGCTTACGACATCCAGCCCTACGTCAACAACTTCAGTGATTACCTGCCGCAGGTCAGAATGCAGCTGCAGTCCGTCCAATACCCTGGCCAAACTATTCAGAACATTTTTTCCGACTGGAAGGAAACAACAGAAGATATCGACGGCTGGACTGATTTTGGTAAAGCGTACCGGAACAAGGGCAACAGTAATAAAGTATGGAAGGACGTGGAACCCCTGCTGGCGGGTAAGTCCTCGCAGCGAGAAAAAGCCCAGGCACTCTACGACTTCGTCACCGGTAAGATTAGTTGGGACGGAAACTATCGCTGGACGGCTCAGGAGACTCCGAATAAAGTCTACGAAAACGCCCGGGGAACCAGTGGGGAAATCAGTATCCTGCTCCTCGCCTTGCTAACCCAGGCGGAGATTGTTGCCAAACCGCTCCTGGTCCCCTTGCGCGATGGCGGTGAACCGCTGGAGGTCTACCCTTTGCTTAATCAGTTTGATCACCTCATGTTGCTGGCGACTCTGGACGGCGAAGACGTTATTCTGGACCCTCTCACTATTCACCGACCGATGGGCCTGCCCCGGGTGCCCGCTCTCAACCACCGCGCCTTCGTAGCAGACCCGGACAACCCGCACTGGATTGATGTAAACGTTCCGAGGGCTGGAAAAGCAGTGATGGTAAACATGGCCATCGACAATAAGGGAATGGCCGAGGTTGAACTGAAAGGCCGCTTAGAAAGCTATTATGGTATTACCGCCCGCGAGCAATTGGAGGAGATGGAGAGTGATAACGAATTTCCGGTACTGGACGAAATCCTGAAAGCCTTCCCGGAAACGAAGCTCGTCGGTAAACAAGTTAAGGGGGACGAGGACAAAAGCGGCCCGCTCAGCCTAACCCTTAACCTCAAAGTTCCGGTGGGCCAGGCTGTGGACGACTTTCTCTACGTCCAACCAGTGCTTTATCCAGTCTTTGATAAAGGCCTGGCCGACGTGGAGCAACGCCTATATCCAGTGGACTTTGCCTACCCCTGGCAGGAGCGTTACATCGCCAGCATTACCCTGCCCAAGGGCTACGTAGTGGATGAGTTGCCGGAATCTCAACGCTTTACCTCCGAAGACAAAACCCTTTCTGCCACCTTTGCGGCTGAGGATAATGGAAACGGTGTTGTTTCCGTCTTCTTTACCGTTGCGGTAAAGAAGACGGTGTATGAAGCCCAGGAATACGCTGGACTGCGGGAGATGTTCCGCCACATTATCGAACTACAGGAAACGATTCTTGTTCTTAAAAAAGCGGAATAATGCGCACCCTGACTAATAACCTCTCTTTTGATAAGGAGTATTCACCCAGCGGAGTAGTTTTCTCTCCCAATGCGTCATTTTTCGGAGGCGTAGCCGGAGATAAAATGTTCGTCGGAGGTGTAAAACCGTGTAGCCGTGTAGCCGGAGATACCGGGGGGGTGAAACCGCGTAGTCATAGTCCAATTGCGTATTACCTTACCCTGTTTCTTATCTGCTATCTCTCTCTGGGCCTTGGCGCTCAGGACATAAATTACGCAGCCTTCATAATCTCTCCCGGGATGAAGAAGGGTGCGAACTCCGTCGTCCGCCTACGCGAAATCGTCTACGAAGTCCATTCCACTAGCCGCGCCACCCTAACGGAGCGCAAGGTGGTCACCATTCTAAACGGAGAACACAACTACGAGAATCGGATGGTGATGTTCTATAATAATGACACCGACGTAGCGACCTTCAAAGCCACCCTCTACGACGCGATGGGCGAAAAGATTAAAACGGCCAAAAAGTCGGACATCGAAGACATACTCTACATCTCCAGCGGCCAGTTCTACGAAGACAACCGGGTGATGACCACCACGATTGAACACCTCACTTATCCCTACACCGTGGAGTTTGAGTACAAATCGGTAGTCAAAGACTTTAGTATGGTAGCGGGTTTTCCGAGCTGGCAGCCGCTTGGTTTCGACCAATCCGTAGAGCGAGCGACCTTCCAAGCCATCGTTCCTGCTGATAATGAACTGCTCTACTTCCAAAACGAACTGTCTGATCCAACCATCTCATCGTCCGGCAACGATCAGGTCTACCGTTGGGAAGTCAGCAACCTTCCAGCCAGGAATTCTGAGGCGAACGCACCGCCGCCGAGTAAAACCATGCCTTACCTCAAGACCGGCCTGCGGAAGTTTTCCATCGGAGACTACGCCGGTACTTACGACAGCTGGCAATCTTTCGGCGCCTTCATCAGGAAACTCATGGACGGCCGTGACGAACTTCCCGCTCAGCTTGCCGCCCTCGTCCACGAATCTACCGACGGCCTCTCTTCGGAACGCGAGAAGATTGAAAAACTGTACCGCCTGCTGCAGAAACGTACCCGCTATGTAGGTGTGCAACTCGGTGTAGGCGGCTGGCAACCCTTCTCTGCCGACTACGTGGAGCGCAACCGCTTTGGCGACTGTAAAGCCCTGAGCAATTACATGGGCGCGATGCTGAACGAGATTGGCGTAGAGAGCTACCCCGTCCTGGTTTACGCTGGAGACCGGCCCTACTTTCCGGTAGATGAAAGCTTCACTACCTCCGCCTTTAACCACGTGATTCTCTACGTTCCGTCTCAAAACATGTATCTGGAGTGTACCAGTAGCGACGCTTCGCCCGGCTACCTCGGTGACGGCACCGATGACCGTAACGTACTGCACATTACCCCCGAAGGCGGGAAAATCGCTCGAACCCCAGCCTTTCAGGCCGCCGACAACGGCCACCTCCGCACCATCACCATCGACGTAAAGGAGGACGGCTCCGCAGTCTTTCAGCTTCGTGCAGGTTTTCACGGCACCAGTCACGAAATACTCCGCTATTTCGCCCGTAACGAACTAGACGAAAATAAACTCCGTGAAGGCCTCCAACGTAACGACGTTTTACCCGATGTGAACGGTACGGATTTTGTCCTAAGTTATGACCCAGGTTTACCCGTCGCGTACTTGCAGTACACAACGGAAGTCCCCGGTTACGTCCATAAGCTGGGTAAGCGGATGTTCGTCCCTTTAAATAAATTCTACGCCTACGACCATGTGCCGGAAAAACTGACGGAGCGTAAATTTCCAATCGTCAGTAATAATGCCCGCTTTTATGTGGATACTATTCACCTGAACTTCCCCGAGGGACTTGAAGTTGAAAGCCTTGGGGATGCGGAGACCATTATTAAACATGCTGCTGGGGAGTACCGAGCGGAGGTTAAGACTGCCCCCGGGACCATTACCTGGATCCGTACGCTTAAGTTGTTGCCGGTTGATTTGCCTGCTTCGGATTACGAGGGGTACCGGCAGTTTTTTGTTGAGGTGCGGAAGGCGGAGAAGCGGCAGGTTGTTTTAAGGGAGCGGCGGAGCAAGTAGGGCGTACGGAGATGGACTGCTGGATGTCAGCGTCCAAAGGGGCAAGGTTTAAGAACCAAGTCAAATTGAGGCATTCAACACGTAAGGTCTTGTAGGGACATCAATTCAATAGCTGTTCTGGTTGAAGCCTAGTAGTCTGTCAACATTAAATATTGGGGTAATCTGCGATGCCTTTTGGTGCTGAATTTCGTTGAAGAACTTCTTCCGTAACTACGGCCATGCAAGGAATCCTTCGCCTCATTCAATACCAAAATTCATCAGCACCTTACCCACAAATTCAATATTGACAGACCACTAGTCATTGTGGTGCTGACTGAGCCAATGAAACGCTTGTAGGCTGAAAGAACTTGGTCTTTACGTCGTTGACACCGGCCCATGTTTACCGCTTTTGTAAAGGGGCCAACTGCTTTCGGAGTTATTGTCCCTCCTTCTCGTTCCGGAATACAGCGTCTCTAAGCAGTAGAAGTGTCACCTTTCCGTTCTTTTTACCACTTTCCAGTTGAGAAGGATGGCGGCTCGTGAAATTATTCTACTTTACGGCCGTTCAAAAAAGTCGACGTCGTGAGGCGGAAACTCGGCCATTTGACCGGTCTGATGGTTGAAATATTCCACCGACCTACCCCCAAGGTGAAAATCATAAAAGACAATAAAATGCTAAATTACATTAAAGAGGTTTTAGGAAATATGCCAGCGGACTGGTTGAATCTAACAACCCATCGGTTAGACATCTACGATGAAAAATTGGCCAAAGTTCAGTTCTTAGAACAGTTCGAAGCCTTATTTGACGACAATAATGCTGAACCGTCGGCACTAAGTGAATTACCCACGGCCTTCGATTATATCCGCTTAGGGCATCCATTATCTTGTTTACTAGAATGGGGTGTCGCTAAATTGAATAGTTTAAAACCAGAAAATGTAATCAGTTTTTCATCAAAGACGGTTCCTGTTTTGGCAGTTCTAAGAAAAAATTCACTGGATAATAAGAACACCCAAATTGCTTATAGAGGTGAATTACCAGAGCGTTTTGATGCTGAAGTACTAAAGCGTGTTTATGGTTATAAATTTGACCTAAAGAAGGTTGATAAAGTAGAAGATGTTCCCGAGTTTAACGGCAGCACTATTTTTATTTCACAACAAGATGAAATTTACGATTTTGACCTTGTCCCGAACATTGACTTTTTTATCAGTATTCACGCCCAATTTGGAAGTATTCTGTTGGTAAACGGTGCGAAAAATGAGCCTTATATCTCAGATATTCAGCACGTCCGAAGAAGAGAGACCATTGCAATGACGCCAGCCGACAGTCTTGCGGCCTTAAAGGTTCTGATCGGAGAGTCCGACTCTCTTGGAAAGGAAAGTAGTGGGGAGACAAATAAAGCACTTGTCTTAGCTTCCATCAAGGAGATTACCGGTACAAATACAAAGGCGCTACTTGGTTCTAGCGGACTATCTATTCAGTATGCGATTATGATGGGTCTAATCCACGATGCACTAGATGAACATAAAGGAAAGGCCATCAAAATTATCGTTCCTCCAAATTGTTACGGTGGAACAAACGACCAGGCAAGACGGGTGGCTGCTTGTATTGACAACGTTGAAGTGGTGGACTTGCTGGTTGATGGTGATAATGACATGGTTCAAAGCATTGACATCGTTTTAGCTAGAATTGCTGACGAGGATGCTGTTCCCTACATAATCGCTGAAATCCCTACAAACCCTAGGGTTGAAGTTCCGGACCTTATAAAGTTGAAAAGTGTTTTAAGTAAGGAGCGTAAAACTAAAGACGGGTCCATTGCTATCGATCCAGTTTTTATTTTAGACCAAACATTCTGCCCCAACGTTCACTTTTTAGGTGAGGGTGAAATACTCTCAACGATTAGGACCATTTCATACGCCAGTGGATCGAAGTTTCCAAGCGGAGGGCAATGCACCGCCGGCTACTGTGTAGGAAATGAAAAGACGGAAGCTTTGATGGAGAAAATAGAACTACACCTAAGGCTTTGCGACAATGAGGCCACTAGCCTTCAAGTTGAGATATTGGCAAAGCAATTGCCTTCAATGAAGCAAAGAATCAATGATGCTTATGAGAATACACGTGAATTTGTAAGTTTTATCAACGATACCTTACCCGAGGCGAAAATAAATTTTGTTTCAGAAGAACTGGCAAAGGAAGGGTTTACCCCTTCTGTGTTCTCGTTGGATCTTCCCACTAAAGGAAGCACGGATGAAGAAAAAGAATCTTACAAAAGAGCGTTGAATTATAAATTAATAAGTTTAATGATCGAGGAGATTCCTACTGAAAGTAAGTTCTGCGTGAGCTACGGGCAGTTAAAAGGATGTTACTGGACGATACCTGCAACATCTACCCAAGGGACGACTAAAGAAGGCGATAAAGATTATATCGTCCGTGCATCACTTTCTCCTGATATGAACCTTGAGCTTCATAAAAAAGTATTTTTAGATTTTGTTGGGCAAATTTGACTTTGGAGGAGGTGACGACCAAACCTTTCTTTTTGTGCCGTCAGATTTGGATGCAGTATAACCTAGATCATACTGCACCAGTGCCCTAGTGATCTGTCAACATTAAATATTGGGGTAATCTGCGATGCCTTTTGGTGCTGAATTTCGTTGAAGAACTCCTTCCGTAGCTACGGCTATGCAAGGAATCCTTCGCCTCATTCAACACCAAAATTCATCAGCACCTTACCCACAAATTCAGTATTGACAGACCACTAGTCTCTAATTTCTACCTTTTCCCGAACAACAAACTTCCCACCCGCACCAGCGTACTTCCCGCCTCCAGCGCCAACGGGTAATCTCCGGACATCCCCATGCTAATCTCCCGGAAGCCATCATCGCCCGAGAATGTTCCGTTGTGTAGTTCCGCAAAGCTCTTGGCGAGAGAACTGAATTCGGCTTTCACCTGTGTCTGATTGTCGGTATAAGTGGCCATGCCCATGACGCCAGCGATTTTTGCGTGGGTAACCGGGTCGTCCTTAAGGTCACTTAGCAGTGGCTCGGCGGATGCCTTGTCGAGACCATATTTACTTGTTTCATCCGCGATATGAAACTGGAGTAGCACAGGAATTTCTCGGCCTAAAGCTTTACCCTGCTTATCAATCTCCCTTAGCAGCCTTTTACTATCGACGGCGTGGATGAGGTGGACGAAGGGAGCTATGGCTTTTACTTTATTTCGTTGCAGGTGACCGATGAAATGCCAGCGGATGTCTTTAGGCAAAGCTTGGTGCTTCTCAACCAGTTCAGCGACCCGGTTTTCGCCAAAATCTCGGTGGCCGAGTTCGTAGAGTTCCATGATCCGCTCTTTAGGGTGGGTCTTGGAAACAGCGATCAGGCGTGCTCCTGCGGTGGTGATTTTACCGTTGAGTTCACGGTAGTTCTTTTCAGTTTCGGTCATTTTATAATTTTACTAACGTCAGTTTAAGGTTCCTTAGGAAACTAATGTTTGAGTCTGATGCGTTGTTCTAGTTATCAAACGCATTCTACTGAGAGATTACTCATTTATAACCCGTCCAGTTTACATTACACCAAAGCTAAGAGACAATGACGAATTACATCACCGCCAAAAATGATCGCCGCCGCCGCCGCACCGCTGGTTTTCTTACCGCGTTCATCACTCTAATGCTGTTGGCCTTTGCGGCTTATACCTTCGGAGCTTTTGACGCCTTTCTGACGCCGAAGCCTACTGAGGTTATTGCGACTACTATTGCCAGTACTTAGGGTAGATGGGCTTCTACTCCGATAATCTACGGGCGAGTAGTTCTGTTGCGAATCGAAAAAGCCCCAATCCACAGTTTGTGGATTGGGGCTTTCTTATTTGCCGTGCTACCGATAAAATAAAAGGATTTTCTAAGGGAGAAGCACCTTGGCCTCTTCCTCTCCTGTGTCTTTCCTCGGTAAAGCTGCCTCGAACAGCGCGAAGTGCTGAAAGTCTGCACCAGAAGAGTGCATTTGCAACTTGCTCACGGAGTGAGCAACGGCTAGGCCTTACTTAACCTTAAACAACTCAATGTCAAAGACAAGCGCAGCGTAAGGCGGGATCTTCGGAGCGGAGCCGCGGGGGCCGTAAGCGAGGTCGTGAGGAATGAAGAAGCGGTATTTGGCACCTTCCTTCATCAGTTGTACACCTTCCGTCCATCCCGGGATGACGCGGTTGAGGGGGAATTCGATGGTTTCGCCGCGCTCTACGGAGCTGTCGAAGACGGAGCCGTCGAGGAGGGTACCGTGGTAGTGAACCTCAACAGTTTCGGCGGCCGTTGGGCTGGCTCCCGTTCCTGCCTTCAGTACTTCGTACTGGAGGCCGGAGTCGGTTACCTTTACTTCGGGACGCGTGGCGTTGTTGGTAAGGAATGCTTCGCCTTCCTTGCTGGCTTCAGCGCCGGCAGCTTCTTGCTTCTTCATCATAAAAGCCTGAACCTTGGCGTTGGCTTCTTCGGGGGTGAGGGTGGCGGTACCAGCTTTAGCGTCCTTCATGCCTTCGGCAAGTTGGTCGGTATCAATGGTGCCAAATTGTTCGTTGAGGTTGCCGTGCATGAGGATGCCGAGGGCGTAAAAAGTAGAATCCATTTGGGGGGTAATTTTAACGGGGGTATTTTGGGCCGATAGTTGGCCGAGAGTAAGGCATATTGCTATGCCAAGAATAAAATGTTTCATTTGGTTGGGTTGTAACAATCGTTCAGGGATATAATAGTTCAGAGAGTGAGCGATGTTTTAAACTTACTTTGCATCCTGCGGCCGCGCCAAAGAATTAGTAGCTAGAAACTAGCTCTCGTTCTCTAGTTTTTAGCTCCTACCTAGCGAGCGATCTTTTGGATAAAGTACCCAATGCCGGCAAGCACCAGCAAAAGCACACCAGTGAGGGAAAGGAAAAAAGGGGCCTCAGGGTTGAACGTGGCGATGGTTTCCGGCGGAAAAAGTACCAATTCGAAGTTTAGCGTTTGTAATGAAGCACCCGCTTCCTTGCCGTAAAACCCAAGGAACAGCCCCGCAATGAGTAACACGAAGCCCAGGGGCATACCCATCGCAAATACCTGCGTGATGGTATCCATCTTAGCAGATTTTAGCACAGACATAAGGATGGAAAAGTGGAAGTAAAGGGTAAGTAGACTGACCAGAACGAGGCCCAGCCGGAAGAGTGGGCTAGTCCAAAACCAGTAGTCCACTAACTCCGGACTGCGCCATGCCATTACGGCCAGTAGAAAAATACAGAAGGTGAGCCCGGGTCTTAGTAAGCGCGTCCATTCCGTATGGTAGATTGGCAAAAACAGGCGTAACCCTCCGAAGTAGATAAGTGAAGATACTGCGATCGTTGCGGTGAATAGCGGTGCAGAAAGGCTGCCATACAGGGCCGCAGTTCCCGTAAATATACCGAGGTAGAATAGGGGAGTGATTAAAGAAGTCTCCTTCAGAGCGTTGCCGAAAAGCAACAGTAGCGTAATAACAAGCAGTAATAACGAGAGGAATCTCCCGGCATTAGAGCTATCCGCAATTTCAAGGGCCCGGAGGCGAAAGGGGTCCGAAGCTGTGCGTAGATCGGCCCGCGCTGTTCGCCAGTGACCGTAAGCGGAGGTACCGCCCTCATCGAGGTAGGCATAGAAATTAAGGAGGGCTTCAGCATCGGGTTTGCCGGTCAGCACGGTATCCCCTTGTTCGGCAAAAAAGCGGCTGGTATTGAGCGTTGATCCATCTACAGTAGCCACGGGAGGCACCAAGTTTGGAATCTGGCTGTCTAGCCAAGTTCCGAGTGCGTAATTGAGCACGTTGGCCAACAATACGCAGATGATTATGCCCACAAGGCGCTTAGGCACGTTGCCGGGCAGATTCAAAGAGGTACAGCAGGTCGCCGAGGCGGCCTTTCAGGTCGCT
>Ga0306864_1001213_pt1 | contig 10811 bp, 8 predicted proteins | sample AntRauTorckE5430_FD_190448 | JGI IMG/M metagenome (GOLD analysis project Ga0306864, IMG submission 190448) | Saline lake microbial communities from Rauer Islands, Antarctica - Metagenome Torckler E5 #430 (v2) (version 2) | ecosystem: Environmental > Aquatic > Non-marine Saline and Alkaline >...
TTGGTCATTCTTGACTTCTGTTCTCCTCCATTTCCAGCGAAAGGGTGCGATTCCATTCACTTTTCAATGCAAGATCTTTTGATGCAGGGTCAGCTAAGTACTAAACGCCAAATTGCATTATTGCAGGTAAGAACTTTCAATTTGATTTGAACCAATACAAAAATCGAAGTAAATGTCTCAAACATCACTAATCTTTTTCTTACAATAGCTAATAAATACAAAGCATAACGAAGTGATGAAAGCTTGAGCGTCAATAAATTCCTAAAATTGAGATTTTTATAAAACATTTATACCTTTTCACATTCCACAAAATCAGTCAGCCGTAGCGGCCGTTTGTTTGTGCAAACGAGTCTCAGCGTATTTTAGCTTTGACTACCATACCACCAATTCGAAAAAACCTTCTACAATCTTTACTGAGGTTCAGAAGATCTTGAGGAACGAGGACTATGCGCGTGTTCAAACTTTACTTTGGACTCCAAATTAGATTGAGCTTGTTCCGAATAATTGGGCGAGTGCTCTTCGTCCCCATCAAAAAAAGAGACCGGCTTGAGGTAGACTACGTATATGTTCAAACTTTACTACTGAGTCAAAAGATCGAGTTTATTCCAAATGATTGGGCAAATGCACTTCGTATTGGTGAATTGAGAGACCTCTTTGGAGAGGACTACGTATGTGTTCAAACTTCACTTTGGAGTCTAAATAAGATTGAGCTTTTCCGAATAGTTGGGCAAGTGCCTGCAAGTGCTCTACGTATCGGTCAAAAGAGAGACCGGTTTGGGGATACCTCTGCAGCTCAGAATGTCTTGAGGAACGAGGACTATGCACGTGTTCAAACTTTACTTTGGAGTCTAGATTAGATAGAATTTGTTCCGAATAAATGGGCAAGTGCTCTTCGTCCCCATCAAATGAGAGACCGGCTTGGGGAGGACTACATATATATTAATAATTTACCATAGTCTAAAGATTGAGGTTGTCCCGAATAATTGGACAATGTTCTTGGCATTGGTCAACAGATAGACCGACTTGGGAAGGACTACGGATGTGTTCAAACTTTACTTTGAGTCTGAAGATTGAGCTTTTTCCGAATAGTTGAGCAAGTTTCTTCGTATTGGCCAAGATACCTGTTTGGGGATGTCTCTGTGGAAAAAAATATCTTGAGAAACGAGGATTATAAGATGTGTTCAAACTTTACTCTTGAGTCTATATCGGATTGAGTTTGTTCCGAATAATCGGGCAAATGCTCTTGGTATTGGTCATCAAAGGGCCGGCTACGGACTACTTGGACTCGACTCTGTGTATTAGAGGTCTTCGTGCTGGTTCTCTGTAGTATCGAAAGTTGACACCTAGTGATGACTCGTTGACCTGGGATCTTTGAGGAAGTGGAAAAGGATGGTTTGTATACTGATCACAACCGAAAAATGAATACATGCTCGACGAGTATTGTACACGAGAATAATATCTACTGCGAGGATTGTATCGTGGAAAATATCGGTGCGCCCTGCCACTCTTTTATGGTATAGTATTCGGTGGCAATGGAAAAGGGATATCAGAGAATGGAATGGCTTGTACCTGCGTGTGCTTCGTATTCAATAGTATCTTGTTTAAAATACCGTTTCCCTACTTTGTTTCCGGCGATTTTGTCTTGTTTCCGTTGTCCTGCCTTCGCTTTCCATGCGGCCATGTCCACTTTATACTTTCTCCGTTCGATCTCCTCACGTTAGATGTGATGGACTTTTTCTCCTAGTGGAGCGTTTTGCCACATCCGACCTAGCAATTTTGATATATCTGTACTCTTCAATTCTAGATGCTGCTCCTTCATAATTCTTCTCTTCTCTTGTGAATAGTTGAGAAAAGCGCCGGGTGAATTTTTGGGGGATATCTCCTTACTGCAACTGTGTCCTTTAATATACTTATTTTTTACCATTCTCTCTAAATAGGTACGATTATTCTATCATGTGTTCTCAAGTATCGTAATGGTCATGGAAAGCAAAAATGTCGATATAACAAATCCTGCTCTCAGAGAGCATGGAACTCACCAACTTGGTTGTTCTCGACCTGGAAAACATTGTGAACGACTTTGATCTCTACCATGGACCATGACTATCTTCTTCGTACATCGTACAATGCTCTACCGGTTTTCATCTTTATAATATCTCCGCTGGCAAAAAGGATGACGGGACTGCAATGATTCTTTATTGATAGCACGAAAACAAATCTGATTTCGTGTGCCTTGGAAGATGGAGAGCTTCAATGTTATCGGTTTTATCGTTATCAATTGCTATAAAGACCAATGATTCAAATGTCATTGCTCGAATCATTTTAAAAGAAGCGTTCTTCGTCATCAGACTGCCCGCTTCTTACCCAAGGATAGAATCAAGCGCGTCCTGTTCGTTGGAGGTAACTATCCATATCGACATCTAGAAAAAAGAAATATGATGTTAATGATCCTACTAGAAAGAGAGCTGACACTTTTATGGAAGTGACAATAATGAGCCATCCTACAAAACTTGGAGGATCTAGAAGAAGCACTTTTGAAACATGTTTCTAGATCTTGGAATAAGGATTGCATCCCATATCTCTATCTACAATACACGGGTCGTCAATCATAAAGTGGTGTTATCCGGGCTAGAAACACAATCGTCATCGGTATCGAAAGAGGTAGACGTTTGATCTATCGTTGTATGCGCACTTCTGTGTGACATGGGATTACCCCTCTTTCATTTCCGAATTGAAGAAGTATCGAGATGTGAAAGCGCTTTCAGTGCGATATTCCAATGACTGCACAAGAGTTTGGATTGTTTTAGGAGCACATGATTTGCTTACGTCTTTATTTCATAGCATATCATTTGTGAAGTCTCTCAAAGGGTTAACACTAGACAGACGTTTCACACTAGGTTTCTTTTACTCCTTCCATTGCACCTCTTGCATCAGTATTCTTCTTCTTGACCTAATTATCTTTCCTTGTCTTTGCGGCATCATTCTCAGAATAACCATGTGTGCTTTCGCCGCACTTATTGTAAGTAAGTGTGTTTTCGCCACACTTATTGGAAGTAAGTGGGCAATGAGCCTAACTTTGTATAGCGGGTAACTGGTTTATTTCCAATCCAGTGATATGACCTGTTGTTGTTGTTGATCTCTATGTAACGGGGAGTTGATGTAATCATGCAATTCTTGTGTTTTTTATCGCTGTACACGTCAGGATCTCTTCCTCCGTCATATGTACAACACGCAACATTTGCGGTGACTGGGCAAATAAGGCACCGTAATAATTGATACACTCAATCAGTATCATACATAGTTGTCAGCACAGGAAGCCTCGTTTATAAATCCCTCATAGATGTCATATTATATGGATTTCATGTCAATGAATATGAATTAGGAAGGACCTGTCTCATACTTGAATTCTATATCTCAAACGTATCTAAGCCTATTTTATATTTTCCATTTGGGTCCGTTCAAAAGGGCGGGTTGAGGGTTAATCGCGTCACCATACAAGCAGCCGCTTGGCTGACCTGTAGTAGCGAAAGAAAAAAAATGGTTGGTACAAGTAACTCGTCTGCTTCGGGAATTAATTGACACTATTGTCAGGGTTAGGGGTTAGGGTTGGCCTCGTTGAAGTTGAAGGTTGAAGGTGTCAACAAGATATAACATGATGCATGGAAAATTCGAGACAAAACCCTTAGAATGGTCTGATGCCTTCTCGATCAATCCGGAATTCCTTCAATGTTAACACGACTGTTTGCTGTCCTCCAGGTAGTGTGGTATTGATATTACTACTTGCGACTTGCAACTTGCAACAATCAAATACTGGTACCAAATCATTAAACTTCCCTCCCCCTGGTGTTGATTCTAAAATACACGCCGCCCCATATCCCGAAGAAGCACCCCTGACACACCAATTAACTCAAGGTCACACTGAAAGACTAATGAACAGCATCCTCTGCAACTCTTCGACAGCAGCCATGTCAGCCCTTGGCGATCAAGAAGGGCAAGATATCATGGTGACATCCCTTCAAGAATTAAAGAAAGAGTTTGGCAAGAAATTTGAAGAACAAGAAAAGAAACTTTCATACTTGCGTAGGAAGCTGTCAAAACAAGGACGAGCGAAAACAAAGATGATGACCAGTCATAATCTCGAGGATGATGATTTGAGCTTTGGATCGGAAGATCACGACGCAGAAGCTAATGAAACCATCGTGCTCCTTCGCAAGGAGCAGAAGGAATCCTTTGCTATTCTTGAGAATGATTTCCAAACTCTTCGTGCTCGTGTTGAAGCAGGTCAAAATCCCAATATGAATAGGTTGGGGCTCCCTGCTTTTATAGCTGCTGCAGTCGTCCCAAATCAAAACGATGCATCTAGTGACTCTGTCAACCAAGATTCGGATACCGACAATGATCTTCTATATAAACTTCCGGAGGATACTTTCACACTCATGATGGTTTACAACCCGCTGACCCCTGCATGGAACATTGGTGTATTCTCGTTTGCCTTCCAAATGCTCCTTTTGATTCTGATCTGGATCAGTCAAGTCAGCGAAGGCGATGGATCAACCCCATTCAATGTACCCTTTAAGGTCACTAATGCAGTAAGAATCGGCCAGTTTGCTGTGATCTTTCTATGCCTCTTGACCCAAGATGATGTATTAACATCGCTTCAGAGTATCTGCGCATTGTGGAAGTGCGACTGCACTGCCTTTCTTGAACGCTTTGCAGGCCGCACAGACCCCAATGATCCTCCCTTTCATGCAGCAGCACAGGCAAGAAGTAGCTGCGAGGATCGTAAAACGTATGCTCTTCACATTTTCCTACCGAACCTGCTCAAGTTTATCCAAGGTGTTTTCGTCCTTGCCGTATCTTGGGTGATCGTTGCACAGGGCGAGAACTTAATTGATTTGCTCAAGGACTCTACTGCTTTGTTCTTCGTGTCTGCAATTGACAATGTTATTTTCTTCTGTGCCAATACTGGGTATTTTGGGCAGAAGGTAGGACGTCAAGCACAAGCAACAACGGAAGAGCATATTGTTGATGGAAAGAAATGGAGCTTTAAAGCGCGCTCTATTGTTGTGATCATTATTGGCAGTATAATGATTATAGCTCTATCCCACGTGGCATATGAACAAGTTTCTGGAAATTATTTTGCACTAAGGTATCCCAACTGCATTGTAGGAGATGAGAGTATTGCGATCTCGAAAATGATGAATGGCATCTGTGATGGAGGGGAACTGAATACGCTTGGGTGTGATTTCGATGGAGGCGACTGCATCAATCATAACTTGGCTTATCCTGGATGTGATGTCGAGGATCCAGAAGACTTTCTTGGCAATGATATATGCGATGGAGGTCTTTACAATACTCCCGAGTGCAAGTATGATAATGGCGATTGTATCATTGCAAACTACACTGATTGCCATAGTTTCGATGACATGAAATTGTTTGGTGATGGGGTTTGTCATCTTGAATTCAACACAGCATCTTGCGGAAATGACAAAGGTGACTGTGACATCATCAACCGTTATCCAAACTGTGACATCCCTGACCCCAACAAACTTGGTGATGGAACTTGTGATTCTGGTGCATACGACACGATTTTATGTGGCTTCGATGGAGGGGATTGTGTGGATGATGTGAATGAGCGGGTCTGCAAAAATAGTCCCCCAGGTGGCAATATTACGCAGCTTGGGGATGGAAAGTGCAATGCCCGCAATAACAAGCAAAGGTGCAGCTGGGACGGAAAGGATTGCTTGGAATTCAATGCCAAGTATCCTTCGTGTAGAGTGAAATACAAAGATATAGATCCAGAGCGTGTTGGAGACGGAATATGTGATAATTTTGGTGGATACAACAGTCTTGAGTGTGGTAATGATGGTTCTGACTGCTCTAACTTTAATCTTCAATATCCGGAGTGCGAGGGAGAGAATCCCGATGTGATTGGGGATGGCAACTGTGACCCTGAGTATGATAATGCGGAATGTGGATTTGACGGATTTGATTGTTTTGTTGTTGACTGCAACATTGATACTGGTCCACTTTGCACGAAATACAAGGAGAGGTTTCCTGATTGTCCATTCATTGATCCTAGGAATATGGGTGGTTATAATGAAGCCCATCCTTATGATCATTGTGATGGGGAATTGAATGTTGAAGCATGCAACTTTGATGGAGGAGGCTGTAAAGCTTTATATTGTTTAACTGCAACAATCAGTGCATTGTGTGACGGCCTTCGTTCGAAGTATCCCAACTGTGCACTAGCAAATGGAAATGCGTATACGCTCGGTAACTTTGAATGTGATCCAGAGTTCAACACTTTAGAATGTGGATGGGACACTGGAGATTGTGTTGTCCCTAACTACCCGGACTGTCATGTGGATCGTCCTGAGCGGATTGGAGATGGAAGGTGTTATAGTGGAGCTTACAATACTGCTGAATGCGGATTTGATGGGGGGGATTGTGACGAGTTCAACGCCAAGTATCCAAACTGCACTGTGGATTATCCTGATGAAATTGGAGATGGAGTATGTAATGGTGGAGCTTACAATACCATTGAATGTGGATTTGAGGATGGCGACTGTGAGGAATTCAACGCCAACTATCCCAACTGCAGCAGTGTGTGGGATCCTTCTAGGATTGGAGATGGATATTGTGATGGTGGAGCTATCAATACCATTGACTGCGGATGGGATGGAGGCGACTGTGAGGAATTCAACGCCAACTATCCCAACTGCACTGTGGATCGTCCTGGTGATATTGGAGATGGAAGTTGTAATGGTGGAGCTTACAATACTACTGAGTGCGGATTTGACGCGGGTGATTGTGTTGCCAATAATAACTACCCAGACTGCTATGTGGAGCATCCTTTATATATTGGCAGTGGAAATTGTCAAGGTGGAGCTTACAATACCATTGAATGTGGATTTGATGGGGGGGATTGTAAGGAATTCAACGCCGAGTATCCCAACTGCAATGTGTATTATCCTACTAGGATTGGAGATGAATACTGTGATGGTGGAGCTTACAATACCATTGAATGTGGATTTGACGCGGGTGATTGTGTTGTCGCTAACTACCCGGACTGTCGTGTTGAGTGGTCTTCTTTGATTGGAGATGGAAGGTGTGAAGGTGGAGCTTACAATACCATTGAATGTGGATTTGAGGACGGCGACTGTGAGGAATTTAACACCAAGTATCCAAACTGCAGCACTGTGGATCGTCCTGAGTGGATTGGAGATGAAATTTGTGATGGTGGAGATTACAATACCATTGAATGTGGCTTTGACGGCGGGGATTGTGATGATTTCAACGCCGAGTATCCTGAGTGCAATGTGGATAATCCTTCTTGGATTGGAAATAGAGCTTGTGATGGTGGAGCTTACAATACCATTGAATGTGGATTTGATGCGGGTGCATGTGTTGTCACTAACTACCCGGACTGTCGTGTGGACCATCCTGAGTGGATTGGAGATGGAAGTTGTAATAATTGGAGCTCTTACAATACTGCCGAGTGTGGATTTGACGCGGGAGATTGTGAGGAATTTAACACCAAGTATCCCAACTGAATTGTGGATAGACCTGTTTGGATTGGAAATAGAGCTTGTGATGGTGGAGCTTACAATAACATTGAATGTGGATGGGACGGGGGGGATTGTGAGGAATTCAACGCCAAGTATCTCAACTGCACTGAGGAGTATCCTTGTTATAAGATTGGAAATAGAAGGTGTTATGGTGGAGCTTACAATACTACTGAGTGTGGATTTGATGGGGGGGGATTTCGAGGGCGGCTGCGATGATTACTATGTCAATAATTAGACGGTCTACAATGGGATGAAAAGAGGGATAGCATCATCGTATGTCATGCGCGTCACAAGTAAAAAGGACCTTGCAATTTTAGCAAGACCAGCAGAGATTGCACATTTACATTCGTGATCGGCAATGTGCCATCACCTAATTAATCACACAATTATTACATCAATACTATCTTGTAATATATTTAGCTAGAGGAGGATGATAATGATGGAGCTTACAATAATACTGAGTGTGGATTTGACGAGGGCGACTGCTTGGCCTAATAAGAACATAAATCATCTTTATCTACAGTCTCAAAATCTTATGCTCGACAATAGCCAAGAGGAAGACAATTGGTTTGACGATGATCAGGATGAAAGCATAGCAGGCCTCGTCGCAGGCAGTTTTGGCCGCTCAGTTCTCTTGGAAAGCATTATGAAAGTATCAACTGCAACAAGTCATCCGTCAATTTTTAAAGGAGGTTCCATTGATAACACCTTGGGACAACTTAGCTACGTGCTTTTTTGATGTCTAGACTGGTGATATATATAGTGTATTGAAGAACATTCGTACATACATTTAAATCTAGTATTTGCTCTCATTGTATCATCACTTCACCTCGAAGTAGCAGCTTAGGGGTGCTAATTACCTTTCCACCTTCGTGCGGACATGCATGAGGGAAAAGTAATAATCTCCCTTTTCTCGGAAATACTTTGGTGATAACTTCACTGCTTGGCTGTAAATCTCTTAGTAGTGCTGTCTCTCCTCCTTCGGCACAGTCTGTCAGATAAAGAATAAATGTATGAGTGCTCCGACTTCCTGTTGTACCGTCAATTTTGTAAAGATCAACATGAGGCGTTAATGCACTTCCAGCATCTGCGTAATTAAGAAATCGCATCTGCGGGAAAACATCCACTCGCCGGAGAGAATCATTCGCATGGGAATCTCTATTGAAAGAAGTTTCTATGCACTCTGCGAATATTTTACAGAAATGTCCTTCGCTATCACAAAAGTAGTATCGTTTGGAACAAGGAACATCTGAAGCATTTTTCTTTGTTTTAATATCTGAAGCGGCTGCAATCGGTAGGTGTGACCACAAGTCGTTCAAGAATTGTTGCAAATGAATGGGTATAACATTGTCAATCAAATATGAGCCTGCTCCTGGATGGTTCTCGCTAGTTGAAATCAGCGTACTAATCCTTGATTCAAATAATTGTTCACTCTTTGCGTAGCTTGATATGCGATTTCTTATAGATTGCGATTTGTTTGTGGACCTATGCGAAAGCAAATTAGCAATAGTCCCATTGCAATTCTCGGTAGCTACATTGGAAGCTGTCATGCCACCGTTAGCCTGTAGATTCAGGTCTGCCCCATAGTCAAGCAATAATTTGACAATATCGATATGATTCCTCCAACTCGCAATGTAAAGGGGTGCTACGATGAGAAATATGTTAGAAAGACATGACACTCATCTTAAATTAATTTGAAGAAATTGGAACACAATCTAACTTACTCTGATTGTATTCGTTTGCCGCATTCACGTCGATTCCAGTACGCAGACAAGCTCTGCAATGATGTAGCGCACCCAGACCAACATAACGGTTGAACTTGTCTTTTCTCACATCTTGCGAGCTGCCAATCTTGGGTAATAAAGCGTTGTGCCAACTTTTATGGATATCATTTTTTGACTTCGCTCTTTTCGGTCTCTTTTTCAACTCTCTACCATCAACTGGTAGGGAGTCGAACAGTTTCCGCGATGCTTCTCCTCTCTGCGATGGTGAAAGAGACGGCTTTGCAACTGATTCTACATCTGAGAATTGTTCATATTCCGTTGCACAATGGGGACACTTTACAGCATTGCCTTCGTCTGCTTCTTGAAGCGTTTTTGCTACAGATTCCCACGCACATGACTCGCAACACTTGTGCAAACATGAAGGAAATTTAAGAAGTATCTGCCCAAAGTCTGAATTGCACAAAATGCATGTTTCTTCAATCGATTCACTGACTAAACTCCACATCTTCATATCAACAATACATTTGATTGCATAGGATGCCAAAGATGTCGGAACAAGACCAGCGACTAGGTTTTTAATTACGAATCTTGAAATCTTAAGTTTCTTTTCATTGTCCGTAGGATAAGAAGGGAAGGGATTCACTCCACCAGCAAGCAAACTTGACACCACGCCATATTCTCCAATGAGCGAAGCGTACTCGATCATTGTGCAGGTCGTTATTTTACCCTTGTAATTCAATACAGCATCGGCGTAGCTTTTCCCAAATCGAGACGTGCACAAAGAATTGATTTTGTAACTTGACATCAAACTTGCTGCTTGAGGCAGAGAAAGCATATCATAGTTTTGCGAAATAGTTTTCAAAGAAAAGCTCGATGAAGATCCAATTGAAATAGAATTAAAGAAGGATTGAGCCTTCTCTCGTCTTTCGTCATCAGCCTGAAATTCGCCATTGTCGTTGACGTGTATATTTTTTGTTGTATTGGTTGTACTGCATAGTTCAGAAGAAATCCGTTCTCTCAACAAAAATCTGGCTTCATTTCTATCTCTATTTCTGGCTCCGTTCCAACGTCTCCCCTTTAAACTATTGTCGATTCCATTCATTGTAGAGATGATGATTTAAATAATGCTGTCGTGTTATATCTACTATTCAAATATGTTTCGTACCTCTACCATTATTTGACTGAGCAAGGAAAGGAGCAAGCAAGCTACAAGCGCAAGCAGGCAGGGGAGGCAAGCAGGTATTTTGTTTGGTTTCTATAAACTTGTTTAAATATCAACTACTTTATCGACTCGTCAGCAGCCGAATTAGCTCAGTCGGTAGAGCGCACGACTCTTAATCGTGTGGTCGTGGGTTCGATCCCCACATTCGGTGCACCCCCGTGCTAGGGGTCTAAGAGGAAACTGAAAGTATTTGTCCTCTCTTTCTGAGAAAAGAGCCTAAGATTCCCTAAATAAATTTAGGAAAAGTTTTCCCCTTACACCCCTACATCTCCATCCACCAAATCCCACCACACCAAT
>Ga0306864_1001217_pt1 | contig 10782 bp, 7 predicted proteins | sample AntRauTorckE5430_FD_190448 | JGI IMG/M metagenome (GOLD analysis project Ga0306864, IMG submission 190448) | Saline lake microbial communities from Rauer Islands, Antarctica - Metagenome Torckler E5 #430 (v2) (version 2) | ecosystem: Environmental > Aquatic > Non-marine Saline and Alkaline >...
ATCACTATATAGTTGACGTAGAGATTCAGTAGAGGATTTTGATCTTGTGAAAAACTTCTTAAAGTTCGAAGTGTTATGTGGAAAACGTCTTCCAAAGATTCTTCCAAATCCAGGAAAAACTTTACTCTATCATAATTACACACTATTATGCTACAACAGCAGCCCACAAAGAGAAAAGCTGCTTCATCACAGATCATTCCCTTTGAAAGCCACGAATTCAAAAGAGTTGGTGACACGAAAATGGATACGGAAATACAAGCTGAACAAATAACGACTAGCACAGACCTCGAACCTTTAGATTATACAAGAGATTGGTCCAAAGAGATGAGATCGACCTGCGCCGATATACTTTTGCGCCTTAGATCTGACCTAGACTCAAGCAATAGTCCTGTATCCAGCTATGATACAAGCACAAGCTCAATTTCCGGCTGGACTACTACCACCGAAACACGGTTGAGTATTTAAGAAGTTTACGATTTTACAATGATCAAGAACGTGTATATTATAAGAACAAGAAAGCGAAGAAGAAGCTACTCCCGCCAGCAAAAAATCAGTACCAGTTTACCAGATCTTTCTCGGTGGTGTTAGGAGAAAGACCATTAAATTTAAATGAAGATTACCTGTTTTATACGTTCGTTAAAGGTCTACATATGCGAAACATTTGCATTAGTCTGATTGTTTCATCAAAGCGCAAAATGACTTCTTCTATCTATACTTGTCAAGATCTACCTTTCGATTAAATGTAGACATGTTCATCTACGATGCAGGTTGTTGTAAAAAAGCATAGAACAAATAATTAAGTGTACCAGTAAAATCGAGGACGTGGAGAAATCTAGTCATTAAACAATGCAGTGCCTGCTCTAGTAGCAGAGCGCGCTTCTTGAATCCTGACGTTTTGAAGCAAGAAACAGGACCAGTGTCTTTATTTATTTATTAAGTAAGAGGAAAAAGCTCTTTGTTTACACGAATCAAGAACGAACGCCTAATCCGCAGCTACTTTACACTTTACTAAATATTGGAGGGCTTATGTAACTTGGCATTCAAAGACTAAAGATTTCAAATTGTGTTAACCATTTTACGTTTTATGAATAAACGAATTATAATTACAATTTGACGAGTACTGAGAACTTTCACTAAGCCGGCCAATTTTTCCAATGTTTCTGGATCCAATCCTAGTAATACACAGTGGAGAATAGCGATGAAAATGTTCCAGTCGTTTCTATCTCAGTGGAAAATTGAAAGGAACTACTTGCCCTCCTCGGGATCTTTATAGGAATATGATGTGAATAACAATACGGATGAATCACAGGTCGAATTTACAAATGAAGAACTTACAATCAAACGCGGAAGTAATACCCAAGAGTTTACAGGCTTCCTTGCTACACATGCTTCTTTTCTTTGTGAGATATGACTTGCACTGATTGAATTGTGAGTCAGTGGAAGACCACAAGTCATCATCAATAAACTATTAATGCATAAATCCTTACCGTAAAAATGTTGTCCGTCCAGCGATGCGCAGCCTCAGTCACCAGCTTCAATTCCTTTTCCAAATCCGCCAAAGCTTGAGGATCATTCTCCTTCAAACTATCCAATTCAGCCGTCTTGTCCTTCTTCTCCTTTTGAAGTTCTACCATCCTCGCTAGTTTTGTTGCACGCCCCCCACTATCATCTTCTTCCCTACCCCTTTTGGCATCAGCGAGCTTGCTCTGTGCTTCAGCAACTCTTGTCTTGGCGCCTTCAATCTCTGCAAGAGTCGTCTCGTGATCGATTTGAAGTTGTCGGTCTTTCTTTCCTGGAAAACTCCAGAAGTAGTTAGATCCTCCGATCTTCTCTTTCTCAGCCAGGCCATCGTCTACAAGTGCAGCATTGACATCGGCGACACTTTGGAAAGAGATTGTTGGGAGGGCACGAATCAATGAGAAAGTCGTTTGAAAACTATTATTAGCGGAGGTCCTTTTCAAAACAATGACGTGATTGAAATATCTCACGGGGGCTGAAAAGAATAATTATGCTGCTACACATATCTGCTTGTTGCAATCATTATTCATTATCATGCATGGTGTTGATAATGCTCGGTTCACTTACGTTCCAGCGTTGACGCCAGCTTTGATAGCAAGAGCGCAAATTTCCTTCTCGGTGTAGACTTCTTTAGTCTTGTGATAGACGTCGAGGATGGTTTTCCTCTTCTCTTCTTGACTCATGCGCTTGGAACCAGCCATATTGAATTATTCTGTTTTCCTTTTGGAAGTTGTGGGATTTGGGCGTTGTCAGGGTTGTACCTAGAGCGTAGTTCAAGCAATTGTGGAGAGTGGAGGAGTGTTCGTCTCTGTTCTCTGATGATGGTGGTGATTGGTGATGTTTTTTATTTTTGCAAAAATGTTGTGAGCGCAAGGCCATTTTTCAGCTTTCATCAGCCTGCATTAGCACTGATTTTCAAATGTCAGCAAATTGTACGTATCTAATCTTCTGTACCATACTTTTACTGTTTACTGCTTACATAGATAGGTAGAGCATAGAGCAACGTAGAACATCATCATCTGTATGTTCACGTGACACGTAATACTCAATGTCGCAATGGTGATGAAGAACTTGTATCGAATCCGTAACCACCATAGACTACCTTCGTTGACAAATCTTCTCCAACTTATCATCTTGTCATTGGCTGTAATATGGGTATCTGTCACATGGATGGTATTCCATGGCAGTACCGAAGACTATTTGCCTTCTGCTAGACAACCAAAGCACCTCGAAAAGAAGGAACAAGAGAATGAGACCCGCGACAGCGATGTACAGCCTACACATATTGAACATTCTGGAAAAGAAATAAAGAATCCAACCATCTCACTGTTATCAAGAAATCCCTTGGTAAAAGTGACGTCTAATGTGAGAGGAAATCTCGGACCTGCATCTGTAATAACACAAGATCCACCAGGGAAAGATTGGATCAAGGATCGATGGCAAGCAGCAGGTGATATGCATGGGACCGCTCTTCCTGGACAACATTGGGTCATGCTCGACTTCGGTGAAGGCGCTCCTATTCACGTCACAAAAATCTTGATTGACTGGGAAGCCGCCTTCGCGAAAAACTATCGCATAGAAGGTATGACGATGAAAGGAGAAAATAACCAAAGTGGAAGTGATGATAGTTGGTGCCAGTTGTATGATGGTAACAACAAATCACATGATCTCAGAAGAACAGTAAAAGAACATGGGCAGTCTCCTGGAGTGAAATTCAAAACACCCTTGCACATTGTGCACACAATCCATTTGGAAGACGCACCAACGGATTGCCCACATCTTCGATACCTCAGGGTTTTCATTAATAAGCCAGCGAGAGGCTGGGGGGTTTCAATTTGGGAATTGGACGTTTACGGTTGGAGTTTATGAGTCCAACATCCAGCATGTTATGCTTTTAATAGATGCCGATCTATGGTACTTGAACATAGAGCCAAGAAACAAAGACCTGGAACAAGCTGTGGAGTCTGAGCCATTCTGCGATCTAAAAATTATAATAAATGTACATTAGCAAAGATCAAGTAGAAAGTTGATTCAAAAATGGTATTTTTAGTAGAAAACATGGCCGACGACCGCTTTGTACTCTTGCAAGCGAAGAGTTTGCAGTAATAGGCTGATCCAAAATTGAATTAGAAGATGTTGACATTGCCCTTCTCCTTGGATTATGTGACATATTCTCTTCAAGTAAAAAGATCGATGAGCATATCGTTCCACTTCGTTCAATCACATTCATCATCCTTTGTGTTCTTCATCGCAAAGACAATTCGCGACCACACGAACGAGCTAAGGAGAAACATGGCAATCTCTCAGTACCAAAGACTGCTAACCCGCATCATGTTGATGCTTTCTTTGTTGTGAATGGACAATTTCATGAATGCAATGGAGTTATTTACAAGTACGAATCTTGAGCTCATAATTTGATTGACTCCCAATGTCATGACCGCATAATGGTATAGTAGTAGTTAGCATGCAATTCGAAGCGGCTCGTTAGATACAACCTTTTCCCCGCAAACCATACATCTATAGTGAAAATTGTCAACCAATGCTGACTTCAAACAAGTATAGCAATAGACATGGCCACATGAAGTTTTGTAGGGTATCACAATTGGCTCAAGACTGCAGATTGCACATGAATATTCATCCTTGGGTCCTTCATCTAAGACCTTTTTTTGGCGTAAAAAAGTCGGAATCATCACATTCAGTTGCACCAATATTCGCCTGTATGAGAGTCTCATGGCCTGAGGTAAGTTTCTCCAAACATCAAAGGGCAAAATCCCGACTGTCAGCATGAACTCTTCAAACCATATTTTCCGATGGGCGTAGAGAAAATTTATCTTCCTTTCTACTGTTCCTTGATTCGATTTATCATAATGGTAAGATAGGCCATTATCATTCATGGCAAATGATGGAGTTTGATTTTCCTGTGGATTCAAAATGTGGTATAGATGGTGGTAGAGATGAATCGGAGGCACAACGATGGAAGTCACTCGCATAAGAATCTGTAATATCTTCGCCTGTCTACCTCGAGCAAGCCGATGCCGAACGACACTCATCGGGGCTAACTCTTCACAGTCATCTAATCTTATTTCTTCCTCCATCACTGATGCTTTGTATTTGATGAGCTCGTGTAAAAATGGCAGCAGGCATGTAATGATAATGTACCTGTATATTTTAGGGTATGACACATGCCGTTCTCCTCTTCTTGTAGATGATGCATTCGTGTCAATCACTTTGACATTCAAATGACGCATAGCAGGCGAATATAATTGTGTTGCGTATAGCATGATTGCCTTGAGGATATGGATGGAAGTCGAGGTGATGAGCTTCGTACTAGATTCTGAACATCTCATGTATCGAAACATGGATTGAACGTTTGGAAGCAACAGCTGTAAAAGTCCGTTGTCCAATTCTGAAATATCAAAAGCAACACTTCTATGTACCCATGGAGGCTTTAGTGGTTGAGATTGTGCTGTCTTTAGCTGTTCTGTTTCAACCATATCAGTCAAGCTCTTTACATTACATGTTATAATGATAGTATCGAATATTTCGAGTGTCGAGTGTGCGTCGTGCGTCGAGCTACATAAAGTAGTGTCGAGTGTTGAGTGTCGAGCCAGCAAAATAAAAAGCCGCGTCTGTCACAGAGGTTATGCACCTTTCAAATTTCGAAGAAAATGACGGAAGCTGAAAGCTGATGAGAAACCTCTCTATCTCATCATTCGCATGCTAGCATGCATCATGCATGAGAAATGAGAACACATCATCGTGATAGAAGAAGGAATCATCATCTCTAGAGATCTGATAGAATAGATCATTGACACGGTTGCGACCTAGAAATTCACGCCAAATAATCAAATCTCTCCATCATCGACCAACCACACTGACATAAATCCTTGCCCTTACCAGCAGTAACTTCAAGATGTCTCCTCAAACCGTAGAATCACGTATCATCACACACATGAACGAGGATCACGAGCTGTCCTTGTATGCCATGGTCCAGTCAACGCTAAGTCAGAAGGAAAAACAAACCCTTGTCAACGTAAAAAACTGCAAATTGACAGCCATCAGTTTGAACGAAGTTAGAATCTCATACACTGCGTGCGAAACAAACAGCTCGTCACAAAAAGAAGTGGTAGTCCCAATAGAGCCACCCATGCTATCTATGAGCGAATGTAGACCAAAACTTGTTGAGCTGCATCATCGGTGCCTTGCACCAAAATTCTCCTGGTGGATCACCGAACCCCTTTCCCGTACAGTTGTCTTGTCCATGGCGGGCCTTGGCTATGCGTATTATTGCGTAGACATGCAAGAACTTGTTGAACAGAACGAAATGATCGCTGTGGTTGCTGGTGAGAAAGGAGAAGTGTTCGCTTATGCAGTCAAGATTTCTTGGTTATTCGGAATTGCTGCCCATATCGCAGAAGCTATCTATGCGGCCTTTATTTGTAAAACATTACTGAAGATGAAGAATGCGGGGACGTTTGCGTGGTTTGTCATCATTTCAATAACTGGATATCCAATGATGTCGAAAGTTATGAAGTTTGCAAGTATTCAAAAGAATATCAATGCGAGCAAAAAGGGCAAAATGAAGTAGTCTTGAAAATACTGCAATACGGAGGAACACGGCTGGCACTAGCAGTATTTCGAGTGCAGTATGATACCATGAGAAGTCGAGACCTACGTGGTGATAGAGTTCAAATGGTTCTTGCAAAGGAAATAATATTATGTTGTAATCTTGATTACGATCATGGTTGGGGATGATTGCAAGCTTCGTCTATTTATCTTGGTCGCCAAATGATTTCGTTGAAGTCAGAATAATCAGGAATGTTTACATACGTACATAATATTAACGGCATACTATTGCTAGCAAATGGGTGTGTGATACAAGCTTCCAAGCAAGGTTTGTTATCTGCTTGATACTATTAACTACTTTAATGATTATAAATGTTTATCATCATCACATAAATGAAAATACCAAGAGTTTTCTCATAAGCCTTGCCGAAACAATGGAGAAAAAGTAGCTCACAGAACATGTGTGGATCGATTATAGGGAGCGGTTACGCGATAACTGGTTGCAAAAATAGATTGCATTATGATGGTGGGTGGTGTCTATTCTATCTATCAAACTAAGAACACTTTTAATGTTTAATATTGGATAGAGTGGTCATGTAATCTTGGCGGTTAAATGGCCTACAAACTGTATTCCTTCAAATCATCCATCTCCAACTTTATCTAACTTTATGCGACATGAGGATGCTCTCTCTAGTCTCTAGAGAGTATGGTAGCTAATCCTAACACTGTTCCACTGGAACAAAATAAAAGTGTAGCTCGGTCAAATAATCAAGTCCTCTATAACATCATGGAGAGCAGAAGATGGATTTCACGCACATTTCAGAATGATAAGCTGCGTTATCGAGAAAGATATCAGAATAGGCTCGAAGACGTCAAAATTCCGGAAAGTGCAAAGTCTAAAGATGCATTGATCTTGATACCTGATGGACAATTCCTTCGAAAGTACCTTCGTTTCATTGAAGAAATCATGCAGCCCCATAAATCCTTTGATTTAATCAAGCATTTCACTTTGATTCTTTTGGAGAGTGCTGCAGAAATCATGGACTATAGAAATTCTTCGCCTTCCATATCCCTGAATGATGAGATTTCCAAAGAATCAACAGCTATCAATGAGAGAAGACGGATAGTAAAACTGTGGCAAGAAAAAAATATCAATGCAGGTCAAGGCGAGGTCACAGTTTGCCCATTTGCTGATTTGTCAGTGATGTGTGATGTTGAGGAAGGTGACGAAGATGATTTTGACATCTTTGATTACGCAAATATGGCTGTGAAAGATCGCTCACGATGTGCATTATTACGCGCTGCACACATGATTTCCCTCAAGTCTGGATTAAATGGTGCCAAAATTGTGCTACTGACAGAAGACAAATTGCTTTTGGAATCGAATATGGATGACACCAATGCATCAATACAGACGATGGATTGTACAGATTTTATGAAATTCCTATTGAGCCTATGCATGGGAGCGAGTGAGCAAGACAAGGATTTCATCACTGAATATTGGGAGCAGATTGAACAGAGCTGTCAAGAAGAATACATTAGACGGAACGTCGTCGTACATGATGAAAGCAAAAACATTGTTACTGATCATTTTGGGCACTCTCAATATCTCCCAGACCAAGAATTGGAACAAGGCATAAAACAAAAGAAGTTCTTTCGAAGTGTGCTGAAGATATCAAATGAAAATCCGAAAGAAGCCTTCTGTACTGCGCAGACATCAGATGGATCCAATATTAAATATTATCTAAATGGTCTCAATGGTCATTTTAATCGGTCAATCCATGAGGATTCAGTTGTTATCGAGCCACTTCCTTCTGACCAATGGGAAGAGCCAATAGGAAGGCTTCGACTAGTGCATAGTAGTTCATCTGACGATTCTGATGAACACCAAAACAGAAAGATTGAAGTAATAAAATTCAATGCAGTCCCTACAGCGAGAGTAGTGGGGCTTCACAAGTCGAATCAACAGAGGAGAAAATTTGTCGCCACGATGATACCAATCACTGGAACACTGCGTCGAGAAGAGAATTATATTTTCGTTGTTCCTATGGACTACAAGATACCTCGCATTCGTATCAAAACGAGGATGCAGCATGAGAAGATTGAAAACAAACGTCTACTGATTGAAATCGATGGTTGGGACGTAGAATCGATGTGCCCTCATGGGCACTTTGTACAGATTCTTGGTAATGTCGGTGATCTAAATACAGAGATTTCATGTTTGCTGAGGGAACACGGTATTGACTTGTCTCCGTTCAGTGCCAATGCCCTAGCGTGTCTACCTCCAGTGAAAGAAACAGGATGGGAAATCGACAGGGAAGAAATTAGCAAAAGACTCGATTTGCGGAAGTCGTGCCGTATTTTTTCAGTAGATCCCGTTGGATGCCAAGATATTGATGATGCGATGCATGCAAGAGAACTACCGAACGGGGATATTGAAGTTGGAGTTCACATTGCAGGTAAGCTTGACCATTATTGCCGTCATACAATGCCTTGATCCCAAGGAACAACTCATTGAATTCTTCTCTTGCCACAAGATGTGACCTATTTTGTCAAACACAATTCTGCACTGGACAAGGAAGCAGCTCGAAGAGCAACAACATTTTATCTCGTTGATAGACGCTTTGACATGCTTCCATCCTTACTGAGTTCAGGTATGTGTGCCGTCTACATGTCTTGAGGTTCTAATCGTTTTCTACAAGAGCTCACCATGTTCTCTAGATTTGTGCTCTCTTCATGACAATGTCGACCGTTTGGCTGTCTCCGTAATATGGACGCTATCATCTAATCTAGAAACAGTGAAGTCGGTGTGGTATGGTAGAACTGTCATTCGTAACGTACAAGGTAAGGTGACCCCAATCATAATTAAAGATTCCACTGTGCCCGGAGAAATTTTCTCACTATCTTCCTGCAGCAATGACATATGAACAAGCACATAACATACTGCACGATATGGAACCCGAAGGAAAAGGTTACATGCCCCCGGCAGCATTAACAGTAGGCGGGCCTGTTGATACAGGTTCCATAAGTAGCTTAAAGAACGATCTCGCAGTTCTCACACAATTGGCAAGAAAATTACGAAGAGTACGAGAGAATAATGGGGCGGTTGATTTATCAAGTGGTGAGAGAGGATCAGAATTAAAGTTTGTATTAGATGATTCTGGAAACCCAACAAAGGCAATGCCAAAGAAGGAGCTAGAGATACACCACACAATTGCAGAACTTATGATCTTTGCCAACAGCTTTGTGGCTGAGACCATTTACAATCATTTCCCCGATACTTCTCTCCTCCGTATTCATGGGGACGCAAAAGTTGACAATTTTGATGAGCTGGAGTCTCTCATGAAAGCAAGTGGTATCGCATTTGATGGTCAAAGCAACAAATCGTTGGCGCTGTCTCTGAATGAAGCAAGAAGGAAAGGAGCCGGATCAATTAACGACTCGTTATTTCAAGCATTAGCGACACGGGCAATGTCAGAAGCTCAATATATTTGCACCGGGGATTATGATGGTGACTCAGGTCTAAAGCACTACGGCTTAGGAATTGGCTTTTATACCCATTTCACTTCACCCATTAGACGATTTGCTGATGTTATTGTACATCGTCTACTAATAGAGTCTCTTTCAAAACGCGATGATGTTAAGCACCCCCTCGCGTTGGCACCCAGTGCTCGAAATTATCTGATTCCTGAATCCAATGCTATATCTGTTCTTCAGGGAGAAGGGATAAAGCAAAAATCAAGGGATTTGGACCTCGGCAGCGATAATCTCCATGATGACGACGATTTCTTGGATTCGCTCATCGAAGGTGCTGAAGATTTAGCACTGGGAGTTGCAAAGACGGACGAGAAAGATGTTAATGATGACGAACCAATAGCAGATGGCATCAGATTAAGGACTCCGAAAGCATTGTACGACACATCAGAATTGTCGAAAACTTGTAATGTTTTGAATTCTCAAAACCGCATTGCAAAATTATCATCAATGCAATGTCAGCGATTGTTCTTGTCTCTTTCTTTTCGCGAAAGAACTGAAGTGACCCGGGCAATCGTTACAGATTTAAAGCAAAATGGTCTTATTGTTTACGTGCCCAAATACGATATGAAGGGTCCTCTGTTCCTTTCTGACCGCGAAGGAAATATCCAGATTGACCCAATGTTATTTGGTTTGCCTCCTACCTCGGGTCTACCTCCCTCATCAGGATTTGCCAGTGTCGAATCTTGCAGGATGTTTCCAGAAGGTCGATGTTCTTTTAAAAACGAATATTCAGAGGAAAATTCTGCGGTTGAAGTAGAGTTGCCCTATGGGAAGTCAGTTCTTTCATTTCGTCTTCTGGACGTTGTCACTGTTCAACTGTCATGCGACTTGTCTAAAACAGTCGCCCGAGTTCCACCTCCACGTCTTCATCTGGTGTCAACGAATAAACATTTTAAGGCCAAATCTACAACAAGAGCAAAGTCCAAGGATAGAAAGACAATTTCTGGAAAGCCTCAGCCTGTAATCACTGCTTCACTTCCTGTTGGCCTTGAGAATTCCCTGTCGATATTTCATGTGCTATCTTCGTTCCCTATCAATTCAAATTTGAATGATGCCTCTCCTCGCTTTCGGTCGGCTAACTCCAAAAAAGTAATGGATCGCGTTCAAACAATCAAAGGACGGGTTTACTTAAACGGTTTCAAAGCAGGAGAGCTTCAGTCT
>Ga0306864_1001218_pt1 | contig 10781 bp, 7 predicted proteins | sample AntRauTorckE5430_FD_190448 | JGI IMG/M metagenome (GOLD analysis project Ga0306864, IMG submission 190448) | Saline lake microbial communities from Rauer Islands, Antarctica - Metagenome Torckler E5 #430 (v2) (version 2) | ecosystem: Environmental > Aquatic > Non-marine Saline and Alkaline >...
TTATCATCGGATGAGCCATCGGTACTTCCATCGGACGAGCCATCCTCGGTGCTTCCATCGGACGAGCTTAGTGTTAGTTTTGTTAGCAGCCATTCAAGTTCTCATCATCAGACGATCCATCGGATGAGCCAACGATCCAAGTGTGTATTACCATCGGACGAACCAAGTGTATTGCTATCAATCATTAGACACATCACATAATATTAAAGTCATTTAAACTTATTACTCTTCTCATGAGCATGGACACGAAATATAATGGAGAACAATGATTATAAGACAAGCGATGGAACAATCATGTATGGTGCGCTGATATCTCTGGATCAATTGAGTCAGGGAAGCGAAGAAAATATAATCATAAGAAGAGTAAAAAGTTTAAATGACTTTAATATTATGTGATGTGTGTATTGATTGCTATTGATTGATAGCAATACATTTGGCTCGTCTGATGAAAATACACTTGGTTGATGGAAAACATTTTGGCTCAACCAATGGTAACAAACCAGGCTCGTCCCATAGAAGCACAGATGACTCCTCGTTAGATTAATCGCAATACACTTGGCTCGTCCGATGGTACTACTAGTACCAAATTGGCTCGTCCGATAGAAGCACAGATGGCTCGTTTGATTAACTGCAATACACTTGGCTCGTCCGATGGTAATACACTACTAGGCTCGTCTGATAGAAGAACGGATGGCTCGTTTGTTTAACTGCAATACACTTGGCTCGTCCGATGGTAATACACTACTAGGCTCGTCCGATAGAAGCACAGATGGCTTGTTTGATTAACTGCAATACACTTGGCTCGTCCGATGGTAATACACTACTAGGCTCGTCTGATAGAAGAACGGATGGCTCGTTTGTTTAACTGCAATACACTTGGCTCGTCCGATGGTAATACACTACTAGGCTCGTCCGATAGAAGCACAGATGGCTTGTTTGATTAACTGCAATACACTTGGCTCGTCCGATGATAATACACTAGTAGGCTCGTCTGATAGATAGAAGAACCCTTGGCTTGTTATATTGATGGTTATACATTTGGCTCGTCCGATGCAAACAAACTTGGCGTCTGATAGAAGCACAGATGGCTCGTTAGATTGATAGCTTTAACCCTAGTACTGACCGTCGGAAGCACCGATGGCTCATTAGATTGATGGTAATACACTTTGCCAACGACTATTGGGGAACACAAGATAGTTACTTAGATTCTTCAACGATTATTGGACCACACAAGATCATAGCTAGATGCTCATCAAAGAAAAGGGTGCATAATCTCACCAACTTTCTGAATAGGACTGATAGCTGCATATACTAAGAGATGAACTACATAATGGATTGTCTCTTCTTGTTTGTGCTTGAGTAGGCGTAATGTTGGCAACGCTTGAGTATTTGTGTTGAAGAAGAAGGAGGTCGTCGAGGCGGGCGGCGGCGGAAAGTGATTATTTGAATTTTTTCTAGATGGGAATGGACTGAACTCTGCTACTAAATTAGCCTGGTCAAATACGGTCTGTACATCATCATGCCCGCCATAACTTTTGCCCCTAATAGTGCTTGCCACGGCAGGCAGCAGACGACGGACTTGTTTTTATGTCATTACCATGGGGGGTGCTGGGTGACTCGTGTATTTCCCACTATGGTACTCCTGCTGCAGTAGTACGAACAATGGCAAATCGGAGTCAAGGTTTTTGGCACCCTTTTTTTACGACTTCCAATTTGAATTGTGTGTCTTGTAAACTCCTTGAAAGGCCATTTGGCGCCCTCATTCACTAAAATTTCGTTGTAAATACCACATACCGCGCGCGCTCACTTCTGCTCTCTCACTTATTTCGAATGATAGCTGACAGCTATTAGACAAAACCAAAAGCCATCCTCTACTCCTCTACCTGCCGGTGGTATACATAATACATACTACTTGTAGTCAAACCATTCGTCCACATTTGCAAAGAGAATAAGAAGCTTTGAAATCATTATCACCTACGCAAGGATACCAAGTAGCACTACACTACAACTGCAACTACACGACACCACAGTACACTTCAGGGCAGCATACAATACTACAAGCATTTGAAAATGGGGTTTCTAACAGTCTTCAATCACCACCTCCCTCCTCTATGCTGCGCATTGTTGGCAACAGCGAGCCTTGTTCTCTCGTTCCTATCTGCCACTACTTGTCAGTTCCTCAAGATCTCGTATCCTGCGCACTCACCGACAGATGGATTTATATCCACTACTGATGAACTGTTGATCACAGATCCTAATGATGACTATGGCAAGCATAACGTGGGTATATTCTGTGAATCATCATATTTCAATAGAGACGGCGATCTTATGTGGAACCTTTCCAGATATTTTCTCATTGCGGCATTTGTTATGCACGGGATATCATTCCTCTACGCATGGGGACTTTCCACATTTGTGAAGCCCACTTTCAAGAACTGGAAAATACTGTCTGTCGCTTCTATTGTAACAGCTGGGGTTCAAATTCCTTCTTTTCTATTCTATACCATAAAACCATGTCAAATTGATAACGCACAGTGCTCAGCCGGGGCCGGTTTCTTCATGCTCTTGTGGAGTATCATTATAATGACTTCACTCACTGTTCTCACACAGTGTTTCAACTATCCTCTCTGGAGGCATGATATGGAAAGATGGAAGATTCAAGAACATTCTTATCCCATGTACTCATACGAACAAGAGGGAACATTTGATATTGAAGAAGACCTTAATTACAATCTTGACGCAGTTCATAAACACTTTAACGCCAAACCAACGTATAGGAATGTCCCTAATGCCAAGGCTCAAAATGAAGATAATGCCAATGGCACCATCTACCCGATCCAAGAACTCAATACTCATAAACGAAGAAAGAAAGGAAAGAAGTCTAAGGAAAGTGTCAGCTTTTACATGTTGAACGATGAAGATGAAATTGCGAGTCAATGTTTAAGCGGTTGTTTAAGCGGTATGAGTGCCACGGCTTCTCCTGTGAATCGTGACGGTTTAGCCTCGCTTTTGAAGGAAGAAGCAAGTTACAATGATGAGGATGAAGAGTCTCAGTTGATATTTATGGATGCAGAAGACGATGAGTTGCCTGTGCAGGATTCTAGTTACAATGAAGAATGGGGAGAAGAAGCTCGAAGAAGAGAAGATGCGAAGGTATTGCCAGAAAGTGATTCATCGCCGTCCAGGAGTCCTTCCAGAAGAAAGATGAAGAAGAATAAAGACAATGTGACGTATATCGTCCTTGAAGAACATCATGATGATGGTGGTGGTGACAGTGATTGTGAAAGCCCATCTCTCAATTACGGCAATCACTTGGATTCTCGTCTTCGGGGCGTTGACTCTGTAAATGGTTCCTGTAATGACTATCATACTAGCAGGGAAGAAAGTGATATTTACAGCACGATTTCTAGTCTTGGGAATCAGTTGCATGTTATAGACCTTGCCACAGGTGCTAGGGAACTGATTGTAGCAGATGCCGCAAGTTACCATTCTGCTTCTATCAGCGACTTTGAGCAAACACCATCGCCTACTCCCACGGTGAGTGATGGCGAGAAACAAGACGATGAGCTTAGCTTTGTAGGAACCGAGGAGAGATTTGATATTGATAATTATGCTATTCAAAACGATTTGGGGTACGATTATAAGCATAGATTACAACAATCAAAGAGCGATGTCTTGGTTCTCGACAGTCAGAAATTATCTGAGGAGAAAGTTGGCAACAAGATTGAAGATGCAGCAGACATCAGAATGCTGCCAAGTGATATGCATTTGGCCTCTCTACTTGCCAAATTCACTGAAATAGACAACAGCAAAAACAAAACTATGGATGACGATTTTACAAGTGAAAAGAGCGTCGAATGGCATGACGTTCTAGATGAATTCAATGAAGATAATTCTCAACAGCATCTGAATCTCGTCCAATGTCGCAGTGAAGACTTTGACGACGAAAAAGGTCACATTGAAATGATGAAAGCACTGAATCAGAAAACTGACAAAGATATCAAGTCTGTAGATTTGAATTTACCCCAAATTACACGATACAAGTACATGTACACACCAGACATCCCTCATGCAAATGCAAATAGTAATTCGGTTATAGGTCCTGTGGTAGTGAGCGACGACGAGGACGAACCCAGCTCTCTTGGTCTAAGCAGTGCTAGAAGTTATTTATATCCTGATGAGGTCGAAGTCTAATACAAACCTAAACGCATTCCTATTTTGTTATGACGTCTACTAGCTAGGCACTGCGGATGACGATACTCGTCAGCCATAAAATATTGCAATAAAGGTGTTGTTCATGTACCTATGTTCTCAAGAAAAAATACGTGTGATCAGGTGTGATCTATCTGTGATGAAAAGATTGGAATGATTCAATTAAAAATGACGAGATTGACTCTGAACATAACAACTTATATGAATCATCATCCTATTGGTTGTTCGCCTATCATTTTTTCAGAGCAAAGTGGTGGCGTGTGGCGTGTTACTTCGTTAAGTGAGATTGTCAATCCCAAAGCTGCTGAAAGATTGGAATGTAGACTATTAAGGTCAATAACAAAGTTGTGACACAGCTGTTTTTAAATGAACAAATTATTAGTGAACATTACCATAAGATCAACTCTGTTGTTGTTGATTGTTGATGATGTTTAATTTTTGGAGGTCATTGTCAATAGTTGTCAAAGGTTGTCAATTCAGTAAATTTAGCCATAGTCAGTGTCGGCAGACACGACGGTGATTATATTATTAAATATTATTTATTATGTGTGGTCGGTACCCGGTACCATTCGACCCGCAAAGCACTCCAAACTCCAAGCTAGCAAGCATACTCTCATGCTCTACGAATGCGTTATAGAATATAACCAATATTATGAAGCATTCGGTCAATTTGTTTTCAATTATTTTGCTACTTTTGCAGTCAGAGTCTCGATCCTTTTCGCTGATCCTAAACAGGAGACATAACTCTGTCCGTTTGGCAGCAATTCCAGTAATAAAAGAACAAGATTCTGCAACAAGTGGCTCTCGAAATGCATCCGAGTGGCACATCTGGAAGACAGCCGATAAATTACAATTAACTGGAATCTCATCAACAGATAAGGATCTGTCAGAATCGACCCAAGGTATCATAAATAGGATCATTCCGATACTTTACGACTGGGGAGAAAAATGGGCAGGTCGCAATGAGTGGCAGGGACTTTTAAACAAATCATCACTACTGCATGAGGTCGAGGAATCAATTGTAGCATTGAGCTTTCTTCTGGAATTTCTGGAAAGAAGAGTAGGACATACACCAGATTTACAGCAAATCACAGTTGTCGACGTTGCCTGCGGCAAAGGTGTTATGTCCATGATTTCGTCTTATTTGTTTCAGAATGATGATCGTATTAAAAAAATCATTATGCTCGACAAAGCCGATATTAATTGGGATCATATTGAAAAGGCGAACCTATCGGCAGAAAAAGAAAATCGCCCTTTCATTGAGTGTTGGTCGAGTTGCAATTTACATGAGATCGATGGGATAGTGAAACGCCTCGAGACCCAGACACCTGTGGCACTCGTGGGGATTCATTTATGTAAGACTCTCAGCCCTACCTGCATCGGAATTGTAAACTCATTGACTGCCAAACACTGTCCATTCTTTGTGCTCGCCCCATGCTGTCTACCAAGGATTGCGACACAATCTTTACAGAAACAAAGCATAGGAGAAAAATCCATCATGAAAGTGAGACGGTATGAATCCATTGATGAAAGGAGAAGGAGGATGGAATCTAAACTAAAACGTGACGCTGCATTGTCTCGAAGACCACCAACTACAATGAGCGACCAGCTGGAAATGATGCAATCAAACCCGTGCTGGAAATGTGGAGAGACAGGGCACTTAAAAGCAGAGTGCCCATCAATTCAAGCCACAAGTAAACCACGACTTATCCAACCGCCATATGTTGACGTTGACATATCACACGTCCTGCTGTCAGAAAGTCCTTTTACTTTATATTGTGAGTTGCTCTCATCATCGCTGTTACGTGAAAAGGTCAAAGTAGTGGATACGGGTCTGGCGAATGAGAAAGCCAAGCACCAGAACGGAAACTGGAATAAAGGACGCAAAGCCATGTACATCGTTGCTGAATCTTCTAGCTTTTAATGGGAAAAGATTCTGAGAACAATTTAAAATATAAGTCCTTTTTCTAGTAATTCCAGTACAATAAATGTTCAATTGCCATAATGAAAGAGGTCACTTTTTGCATCACAGGTTGTATGCGGTCTGTGCCTTTCTTTGTAACTGCGATAGAAGTGTACCTAGCTGTCCACTGGCATTGTTCCCCCAACTGAAGACCCTTCCACTTCCACTAAGAGCCAGAGTAATATCAGAAATCTTGACATTCCTCAAAGCTTCAATTCTCTTTGGAAGACTAACACCATTTCTCAATTTCATTGCTGACCTAACTGTCGTCCCACCAACAACATCTGCTCTATTCTATTCGGTCAGTCAGGTCATATATTAAGTGTAGTGTAATAGTAAACAATATCGATATAAACATCCTCACACTAACTTTCCACATTAGAAACGTTAGACCATCTACAATGGCAATGTCAAATCCGAACGATCCAAGGCTAATGCCAGATCTCTCGAATGAGGAGAAGGATCTATTCTACAATTCAATGTTTCGAATAACTGACGGACTTCCATCTCATGAATTGCAATTAATTAGAAATGAATCGATTGAATGCGAGGCTGCTCTTCAAAAGGAGATCGAAATACTTGATCAAAGCTCAAGATGAAATGAAAATATCACTAGATCAACCAGAAACTGGAAATGAAACTGAAACTCCTGGTACAGCTCCTGCTGCGGCTTCTGCCCCCGCACCGCCAGCTTTCTCCATCAGCCCAATACCTATCATTCCACCAGAACATGATTCCACAAATTCAACTGCCAACAAATATCTACCAACTGCTGAACGAATTGTTGCTTCGGAACTTTCGCCGCTCGATCGATACTTCGCTGTATCCGCTCTACTCGGAAGAATGAGAGAGCCCCTTGATACCCCACCGCCACCACACTCGGGTTGGCATGCATACGTCTCAACGCCATTGCTGCGCTTGAAAAGAAGAAAAACAAAAATCAAGCTTCAGCCCTGCAGACACGTAAAATTCATTCTGTTGACAAATATGCCACTAAAGGCCAAAGGCTTTAGTCATTTATTTCTCAGTGGTCATTGTGCTTCTTTCTGTGAGTTTGAAGTTTGAAGATGCAAAAATATTTGCTATTTACCAATGCAGACCAATGGCCATTTATAAGACATTATATCTTCGCTATTAAATACCTATTACAATGTTTAAGATGAAAAATAAAGTCGTACTTCGCAGATAGATAAAAGATGGATACGGAGAGTGAAATGACGAGGGTCTGATGAGTGATTGGTTTGATACACATGGTGCGTACTCATCTAACTTCAACAGAATGGCCAAAGCACTGACAGGCTAACAGCACGATGTGCGCTTATCAACCACTAGCATTGGTTGGCATTATTGGTTGTCTCAGGATAAAAGCGAAACGGGCATGTATACCTATATCATAATATGGTCACCAGGACGGTCCTGCATTTATTTATTATTTATGAAGGTGCAACTAACAGGCAAAGGGAGACAAAACAACTAAGAAGCAATTAGCTCCCTCTGGCAGAAACAGAAACATACATTTATTTATGGAGGTGCAACTAACAGGCAAAGGGAGACAAAACAACTAAGAAGCAATTAGCTCCCTCTGGCAGAAACAGAAAATACCGGCATTCTGCAAACTCGAAAGACAAAATACTTGCCTTCTCTCTAATAGCTAGTCACTAGCATTCTAGCTAGAGTGTATAATATACCTTCAACTGAAGTATATCGGCATTCTACAAACTCGAAAGACAAAATACTTAATACCTGCTTTCTTGTAAACAGCATTCTAGCTAGAGTCGTATAATATACCTTCAACTGAAGTCAATATAATGCTGTCCCTTTCCAATCTGGAGAGGCCGCTTTGTAGATTCTTTCTAATGGTGCGTGAGGAGTGTTATCTCCTTTTCTAGTCTTATCGTTCTTGGCCCTCTCTCACCTCAATATTCTTCGGGCTGTAAAGGACCGCTGTCAGTACGGCGATGACTGCACATATAGACATGACACAAAACCAGAGGGCGGAGTTGGTGAAGCAAAGAAATCTTTAATTTGCCCATTTTTTCTCAAAGGGAAATGCCGGCACAGGAGTAGATGCTATTTCTTGCATCCACTTCGGCCGTGCGAGAGGAGTTCAATTGCCATCACTGGTAACACCAATTGCACAGCAATCCCCAGCAAAAATGCTATCCCGGGTTTGGTCGAAATAGACGTGCACTCTGATCGTGAAATTGATTTTTCAACGAGAACTCCCCAAAAGGATTCAAATTTGATTGTCATGCAAGATCAAGGAAAAAGGAATGATTCTAGCAATTTTTTTGGTGCTGATAAATGCTGTGTCTGCATGAAAATTGTTGTTCATAAAGGCTGCCGTTTCGCATTGTATGAGAATTGTTCTCATTGTGTTTGTTTTGATTGCGCGAAAACAAATCACACTGTAGCAAAGAACTCTATGAGAGAAGCAGGTGTTCATGTTGGCAATATCTTGATCAATCACTTCTGCCCAAGCTGCTTTGTCGAGAGTGACTCCATCATACCATCCAAATATTTTCACATTGGTAATATGAAAGATCAATTTATCACGGACTATAAATTGATGCGAGCTGATAGACCTTGCAAATTTTTTAGAACTGGCGTCATTGGCAGTTGTCCATTTGGGTCGAACTGCTTTTATGCCCATTATGATTTAGATGGGACTGATATTAAATTGATTGACTTTCCTTTGCCAAAAGGTGCTGGTCCGACGGTGAAACGATTTGTGCAAGAGAAGGGTTCCAATTCGTCATCGCAAAAGAAGAAATATGTTCTGCACAATCTTTTGACTCGGCGTTTTTGACAAAGTATCAGAATAATAGACTTTTCAGATAAAGGTGTATTGATGATATTTGCGTTGTTGGGTTATAATGCATTTCGCTACATCTCGCTGAACCCTATGATTGAAATATTGAGTCATATTTTCTACATAGGGTTGGGGTTTTGTTGTGGTTTCGACAGTGATTATTTTCAATGGAGTCATTGAAATATAAAGACTTTAAAATTTACAGAACTATTCAAAAGTATAACCTCCTTTCATCCATTTTTGAGACGAGCCAGCCAAGAAACATCTTGCTAAGTACCATGCGGCAAGTATGATAGCGTACGTGAAAACGCGTAAAATTCGAAGAGATGCACCCCTCTCTTTTAGGCGATGTCGGCCTCTCGGGATTCCTTCGTCTAAAACCAATCGTTTCCATTCCTTGCGAAATGGTACTAATCCAAACTTCTTCTTAACATGCTCATGACCTTGTTCGCCCATTTCTATAGCTTTTTGAGGATCATAGATTAGATCTGCGATCGCAATTGTTAATGCAACACAACTATCTCTTGGTTTCAATTCGACAAGTACCCCTGTGATGCCATCCAAAATAGTTTCTTTGGGTCCCCCACTTTTGATTGCGATGACTGCGCTACCAGCAAACATTGCCTCAAGAGGGACAATGCCAAAGTGTTCCCTATGTGGAGTATATACAACACAAATTGCGGATTGTAGCAATATTGCACGCTCCTCGTCACTGACAGAGGGTCTGAATTTAGTCTGTGATTCTATTCCAAGTTTATTAGCAAGTTCTTTCAATTCAATCAAGTATTGAACGTTCTCCATATTTCGTGGGTCGTAGCCTCCTGCCACGACAAGAGGTGGAGGCATTCCTTTTTTCTCTTTTTGGCTATCTTTCAAAATGGATGCATAAGCATGGAGTAGCACTTCAATATTTTTTTTGCGTTCAAACCTATTCAGACTGACAATAGGCATTTGTGCATCAAGATTTTGAGCATTGCCATCGGCAGCCTTCTCAACCAAAAGACGCTTTAAACTAAAGTCGGGAGGTATGAATTTGCTCAAATCGATAGCTGGGTTCAAAACATGGATCTTGTCACGATCTTGCTTCGTATCGAGTGATGGGAAGGCACGCAACACTTCCTTTCGGGTGAAGTTACTATTGACACAAATCAAATCAGCATAAGACATCGACCATTCTTCCACTGTATTCAGTATCTTTCGATACTGATTCTTGAATGTATTTCGGATGCTTCCTCCTTTTTCTTTAGAAGTATTAAGATGCTCTCCATTGATGGTATCCCTCGTCAGCAATTTATCAGGAAAGTGGCAATAGTAAATCACACTTTTGCACTTTAGCCCCAAGTAAGGAATTGGAGATGGGAGAACATCGAGTACGAAAACATCTGCGTTGGGGTACATTCTCCTTGCAATAAAACTAAGGTATAGCATGCGAACCGTGCTGCACAAAGCAGTGCCTTTACCAAAGATCGTAACTGGAAGATAATTACCTACCAGGTGTACTGAAGATGCCAATCTTCCAGGAGGGTTTTTCCTCACAATATCGAAGCAATGACTTTGATTACAGTGTGTTGTGAATATTGATACAGTCCCATTTAAGCAATCACTGTCAATATCGGCATGCGCGTTTTCTGTACTAGTACTGGTACTCGATTGATGTGGCAATGATGCTAAAGCTAAATTAACCATCAACTGCTCAGCTCCACCGATTCCCAAATCCAAATGTAGTAACACAATATGAAGATTTTTCTTCTTGATGGTTTGATGACGGGCGTCTGCCATCATTGGTTGAACTGT
>Ga0306864_1001219_pt1 | contig 10775 bp, 9 predicted proteins | sample AntRauTorckE5430_FD_190448 | JGI IMG/M metagenome (GOLD analysis project Ga0306864, IMG submission 190448) | Saline lake microbial communities from Rauer Islands, Antarctica - Metagenome Torckler E5 #430 (v2) (version 2) | ecosystem: Environmental > Aquatic > Non-marine Saline and Alkaline >...
AACACATTTGTTGGCGCCAACTTGACCAACGATTTATAACTTATAACACGGTGAAGCTAGTAAGCATAGTCTGAACACCTTTTGTGCGGGGCCCGCACTCCGCACTATCGGCGGGCCTAACCACGACGCTTGTACCACAGATTTCTTTTTCTCTCATAAAAATCTCAAAAACCAAAACATGAACCAGAGACAAGATGAACTAAAGAGACAGAAGCGGACTAGGCGTCTTGCTATGAATCGTGTCACTGCACGGGAACGCAGGAGCCGTAAGAGACAGAACCTTGAAGAACTTGTGATACAAAGTGATAATCTAAAAGCTCTGAATGCATCCATACAGCAAAACAACAATGAATTGAGAACTCGTATCAAACAGCTTTCTGCTGCTGTAGCTGCTGCTCCTTTTGGCGACACGCCCAAAACCACATCACTTGGTCCTATCCCTAGTATGCCTCTTTTAAGACGTATGGAATCTAGTTCGGGCACTCCTCGCGGTGATTCATTTCCACCCACCAGCACCAATCCGCTTGTTCACCAGTTACTTGTACAGGACAAGCAGAATCCGACGATGGACACAAGAGCAAGTGTTCTACCGCCCGGAACTAATCCCAGTCTCTACGGCTCGACACCCTTTCCATCCACGATACAGCAGCTCCGGTGGGCGGTACAACAAGGCACCTTCTCAAAGTCATGCAATAGCAATAGACTTCTTGGTGGGGGACCAGTCATTGGCGATGATTCAGTCTTTAGATCGCATCAGGCCTCCCACCACGGAGCAGCCTTGACAGGAGGAGCTTATCAGCAAACTGTCCCAAATTATGTGCACGCACCTTCTCTTCGCTTGAACCCTGGTCTTGCAAGTGGACATCTAAACGATGCAAGATCTTACTCAAACTCTGCTTCTAACGCTGCTGCTGAACAAATGCTTCAGCGTTTGCTTCAGGAAAATAAAGCCCATGGCAATCTCCTTCATTCAAGGAGGTATTAGCTACTACGAAACTGGGGCTTGTTATGTTTTGGATCATCATACCGTTTCTTTGCAATCAGAATCATCTCAAAAAGGACATGACACTTTAAGTCATGCGTCCAAATTCCTTAAGATAAAGAACACATCTATATATTTTCATCGTTTTAATACTTCGATGACCAACAGTCATTAAAAGTGGTGCCTAAATATGCATTAAGTGTTTTTGGAGGTGCTTCATTGTGCGTTCTGTAGATGGAGCATTCTCATAATTTTTAGAATGCCTTGTCAATGGATTTGTATGTTAGATGATGATGGCGTCAGCCAAATTTCGTTAAGGAAGAAACTACAGAGCGCATCATGTCGGCTATTTTTTTCCTCAGTAATAGACAGCTCTAACTAAGTAGATGAAAATGTTAATATCCTGTTTTCAAATCATACAGTATGCAGAATACTATCACTGTTACATTCTGCATGGTTCAGCTCAATCCAAATAGCAGCAGTATACTTTTCGATCTCTATCGCAGTAAATGGCAAAACATGAAATCAAGCACTACTTGAGACATTTCTTTTGCATCCATCCGTAAATACACTTTCTCGTTACTTCAATGTAGATGATGGACACGCTTTCAAAACTTTTTGAACTATCTATTCCACACGCTAGAAAGACAAATCGCACGAGATATCAAATTGAAAGACGTCACGTCACAGCAATAGACTAATTTTCCTTTTTAATTTTTCGAACTATCGCAATACTCACAGGCAATCTTATTGGTTCCGTCAGTTTGGTTGCGACCCAAGCAAGACCCAGATTTGCCATGTGAGGATTTTTTGAAACAACATCTGTATACGGAGCTGTCCAAGGAAATTTCTTCATGTAAGATACAACAAAGTCAACGGCAGATTCAAAATCCTCTTTATCTGTGGTCACATTGTCGCCTTCTTCTACTCCGGTAGCGTGCCAAGGCAACTCGATACTGGTAATACTCACTGGGTCAATAAGACCGCTGTCGAGACCAGTAAATAATGCCCCTAGCGTCACGACATATACTCCCAAGTAAGTTGCAACAAAGGTATAGCCGTATTTCTGAACGAGACCACGACCCTTGGTCATGGCCTTTCCAGTTTTTGTTTCTGGATCTGGCGCATTAGACGAGACCGGGGAGGAAGCATTTTCTTTATCCGCCTCAGATTTTCTAGTGGCGTCATCCATTATCGAAAAGTTTCTTTTTATTATGTGATTTCTAGTGTGTAGTCTTCTTATCAAAGCTGCAGAGCCAGGAAAGGAAAGAGACGGAGATTCAAGTCTAGTAGTTACAGGATGGTACATACTCATAGATCTCAACAATACCGGGTTGAATACGGACAGACCCGGGCTGTTCGTTAGTCTGTCATCCCCATTATCAAGATTGCTAGGAAGGGTTGAATGAAAGGGTCTACTGGAAATAATCATCGGTTGAGGATTCCATGATTGCTTCGAACCACGAAACAATGATTCCGTCAAAAGTCGCCTAGAATTTTGTTTTGAGAGAGTTTTGGTGACAGTATTCATTTCCAATCGTGACTCGCAGAAGATATGCTAGAACATATATTTGTTTTGATGATATAATGCAATGGATAGTTGATAGCGAAAGACAACGCTGACTTTTCTCTTTCGCACAACAGTAGTCATGAAGGCATGGTTGACGTTACCAAGTTTAGTGCAGGCTTTTGAGCAACAAGAGTGTTTTTAGAATTCTAGCTGAGCTGGCATTCATTTTTTATAAGGGACACCCGAAGACACTCTTTTGCTAACTATACTGCCTTATTACTAGAAGGGCTCTATAACGTAAATACAGTAGGTTAGTATCAAAGTATTCCCAACCAAGCAAATCTGAAAAGCTCTTCTTCCACCTGTCTGTCCCAAACACGTACGTTTTGCACCTTGCTACTCGCAGGTCGGTACAATAGTATCTTCAAGCAAAGAGGAAAGAGACATCAACAGGTCTGCCAACTTGTCACCTACACCGCGACCGCTTGGCACATCAACATAATCAATTTAGTTGACCATGAAGATCTCATCAGCCACTCTTTCAGCCCTGTTGGTCGTGAAAGCAACTTTCACTGGAGCTTTTGTTTTCCCATCTCCTTCATTTGCAAAGAATTCTGCCCTGAGAGCAACCAGTGAATTTGACTACCTCTTGGGTGAAGGGACAGAGAATGCGCTTCTCAAGAAAACTGTCAGCCGCAACATTGACAGTAATAATATCATCAGTCTCCCAGATTCCTCTGCTGCTGCAACCTTGACTAGCTCAGCAACCTTCGAAGCAGATGGAGCCACCGAGGGCGCAGACATGTACAGCGATGGAATGGAGGAGCAATCGTCACAAGAGGGACAAACTAGTGATCCTCGTATTGCCGAAATCATTCGTAAGGAACAGCAGAAAGTCGCAATGAAATCTCAGCCTGTCGAAAGGACTCCTCTGAGCATAAAGACACTCAACTATCTGAAAGGAAAGGACTTTGGTGAAATCTTCTTCACTGTGCTCGTACCCGTGATTGGAGGATACTATTTCATTGGAAAGGCTTATGAGATTGGTTCTGCTCGCTTTGCAAAAAATTCGGACGCAACTCTCGATGACTACGCTAATGAAATGATTTACCATGATGGTGATTTCGAAGAAATGAAGTTGGCGCATGCCGATTATTCCAAGAAACTGGTTTTCTTGGGACCCAAGAAATCGGATACTATGATCAAGCGTTATTTGGAATTCTATGCTAAGAAGAAGACTGTTAGCCCACAAGCGATCAGGTGAGTCACATCCATAGCTGCTTTGTACATTCGCTGCCTTTGCTGATTGTCATGTTAGCACATACATTCACACCTTCATCTTTGACCAACCCTGCTCTCGTAGCTCTTTGTCACATGCTTTTTCAATCTATAAATTGACGGAAGAGCGTGCAGGAGAAATTCTATGTGAATTGGTCTCATCGATGCCCGAGAAAGTTGCTTCGGCTGGCAAACTTTTGTTCTTTGGAGAACACATTCTCAAAACACCAGAAGGACAGGCAAAGCTCCAACCAATTAGAGAACAGCTAGCAGCCGTCTACCGCGACGATGGCGTAATTAGTGGAGAGGATATTGTAGAGAAATCTCAAATTGCAATGGCGGAAGCAGCTTACAAATCAGCTGTCGCTGCTGCAGGAAAGAAGCAGAGCGATATGACCATTGGATGGGAGGTTCTTGGACTAGACGAGGAGATCGCAATAAAGATTTTTGAGGAGGTAGCTGGTGAAGGATTTCTCACTCAAACGCAAGCTAAGTATGCTGCCAAACAACAAAAATTCAACTCTAAAGGAGGGAGGGTTCACGACGGTGACGAGGTTGAAAAACCCAAGGAGGGCGACGACGAAGATGACGCTGATGTTAGTTCTGCGAGTGGCAATGTGCAAGAGTGCTCCGAATGTGGATTTACTCTATTTGTTGCGGAGGGAAGAGACTTTAAGTTTTTCAACAGTGGATTTACTTGTCCTGAATGTAATGCATCCAAGGACAAATTCAAGGCTCCCAAGATGGACTAAACAATATGTATGACTAAGTTACTAAATACTTAGGTACTAGCCCTGGTGGGATTTATTAAAAGTGGTTGAGATTAAAGTCAGTTTAGATGTACTTCATGCCTATGCTAATCTTATTCCTTTCTATGCGCTACCTCTCTCGTGTAGTAGGCAGGTGCCGAACATCAATGTAGAATGTTATTTTTGTCACACAATATTTTTACATACTACAACTATTCTCAAGAACAAAAAAATCTATTTCACAAAAGAACCAACGGCTGTTAATTTGAATAGTACAGTGATATCTGTCTTGTTAGTTACGGCTGGGAAAGAGGTTTTCGGAGAAAGTGGATGCAAGTCCAGCCCTTTGGTTCGTGCGACCAGATACGAGACTCTCTGAACTCTCCCACTGTTTCTCCCGTTAAATTCTTAATCAATCTTTCGTAAGTGACTACAGCTTTTGTGCCATCCTGAATTTCCACCGATGCGTTAATGACCTCTGAGGTATTATCCGCTTCCATGAGTTCATATTCCTTGAATGTTTCTTCTACATTCGCATCGTCCCCTTCTCCCTCTAGATAAATATCGCTACATAGTTGTCTGTAAAGATCTAGATTCTTCTCAGCAATTGCTTGCATCAGGAGCGAGTTAGCTGTCAAAACATCATTTGTCACAAAGCCATTCATCGCCATCTTTGTAGCATCCCAGACCTCCTCTACGGTGCCTTCGCCCGCTATGTGTTGGATATGAAGCCTTCCCATTCCTTCTTCTTCTGTTTCCATTTTCTCTACCTCCTCTAGGGCATACACTACTGGCATAGTCTGTACCTGAAAGGTCTTGAATCTCTTCCTTGCGCTCTCCAAGTTATCATCACTTCGTCCACTCGTCTCAGCCCTACCCATAATTCTCTGCTCAAGAATAGCAATTGGGCAGTCATAGACCAATGAGCCAATAACAGCAGCATACTCGGACATTGCTTTTGTCCACCCAGAGAGATTGTCAAAGTTTCTGGGAAAGCCGTCGACTAGGAAAATAGGAGCTCCATAACTTTCTCCATCTCCACCCTTGGCTTTATTGCATGCATCATCCATTGCATTCTTCAATAAGTTGAGAGAGATTTCAACTGGCACAATATTCCCTGCTACCAAACAATTTTCAATCAATTCAGCGTGAGGGCTTTCGTCGCCTCTCTGCCTTTCTGCTCTCAGTAATTCTCCGACGGAGAGATGGATGCATTTAAAGTTATCTACAATTTTTTCTGATTGAGTTCCCTTTCCTGCACCCGGTCCGCCTAGAATAAAAAGTACTCGATGTTGCGATTTGGTAGATAACAGAGAGGTGTTGAGGTAAGGTAAGGATCCAAAAGAAGCAACAGATGTCGATGTAGTCGTGATCGGTCTCGATGCCTTTGCAGCTTCAACAACTTCAGACATATTCACATCAACTTCATCTGCGGACATTGTGGCTTTAGGACTGATGGTGGAAGACGTACTGCGTGATCCATTGTGTTTGCTGCGGTTGTTATTTCTGTGAATAAAGGCACTTGCACAGGTCGATGCAAATGCTTTTGAGGAGAAAGAAGATGCGAAAGCTCCTACACCTGCATGTGCCCGAGCTTGAAGCAGCAGAAGCAGTGATGTCTTCACTGGGAATCTCATTGGAGTTGTGTGTTTTTGGATGGTGGAAGTAATTTGAAGTTGCCGAAAGAACCAATACATCAAGATCCGATGATTGGATGCAGCTTTTGTGTGTTGTTCACCTACTGTATTTTTATTTTTAGGATCTAAATTTTTGTGACCTGTTGTGTCGTTGTGTCAACGAAAGTGTCGGCGATTAGTGACGCCAACGTGAAACGCAAAACGTAAGCCAGCCATCCAAAACCTTGCATGAGTTCAAGTCACGATAACGGTATAACAACTGCTTTTGGACAACTGACACTTTCGGATAAAACTATTATTTCTAAACCTTTTAAGCAACAAGCCGGTGTTTGACTAAAATTAGTGTGTGCAATGTATCATACTGTGCTTATGAGAGTCCGACAATATGCATCAAATGAAAATTGTCTGTGATATCTTTTCAATAAGTTTCAGTAGTTTACACGTACGAGTACGTAGATAGTATCGTGCTCTTTGATGTAATTTCACAAAAATGAGAACCCGATTCATCAAATGATTCTCCGCCATGTCATTTCGGATTCTGAAAAATAGGCAACTCACAACTTTCAACGCACTAATCCAGTCATTCTGTTTTCTGTTCAAACAGCAACCTGGGAATCGAACCAGTGAATCAAAGTGTAGCTGTAGGAATATAGGGTCTCCAGCAATACAGTTTCTTCACGAACAGCAATATCATATCACTTTCGGATTATTTCAAGCAGAACAAATATAATGGTAAACGCAGAACAAGCTCTCAGATGGTTGCAGGAACAGGACGAGGAGGAGGAGATTTCCTCTGCTACTTCTTCAGCGACAGTAGGAAATAGGGCTTTACAAAAGTTCCTCGTTATCGTGATATTTGCAGGTCTTGCGGGTAAGGCATAATAACACTGTGGAATTAACACATACATTATCCCGTCCGTTGATGTCACAGCAACTATGACTGCCCATTATACTAACATCGTTACTTCTGCTTCTTGTTCGTCGACGCTATATGCCATTGTATTAACTGGCTATATCTAGGTCTAATCTATGCTGTATCACATGTATTAAATCGAAATCGCGATGCAATGACCGCGGGTACAAGGAGTGTGCCTTGTGAAGGAGACAAGATGATACCAAGAGAGACAGAATTGGTGTGACTCCACGGAGTCAAACACAGGAGTAAAGCACGAATTTGCTGTACAAAACAGGCAAAGTGTTTGCTGTACTAGAAAAGATCTAGAAATAGTATTTACTATTACCGGATTCAGGATGCGATGGGATGCGTGTGAAATGGGCACTTTCAGGCTGTATCTATATTGTATGTACACCACAAGGATTGTGCTGCGAATCTCGTCTTCACGAATCAACAACCATCCTAATTTATACAAATGCTTTTACATTGCATGGGAAAGTGCTTTATTTTTGATTTTTTTCAACAAAAATTCAAAGCGGAGCGTAAAATATAGTTTCGTTCGCAACTAGCTTGGCTTCCTCATCCTGGGCGATTGAGGTATAATACTAATATGCAACAATCGCTTCTGCCGCCGAAACTGTATTTCCATGGGTACATAATGCAACATATCATGACACTCACAGGATCAATAGAAACTAGGATACGCACGCAGCTCATCCATCGGACAAGCAATATTATACATATGACCATGTGACAACCATAGGATCAATAGAGTAAACGCAGCTAGTCCTTCGGACTTACTGCATGCCCCATATCCAATGATATCACCCCTACTTCCTTCTCCTTCTCCTCTTCGTAATACTATTACTATCCCTTCCCTCCATCAGCGCCTCCACCTTCTTATCACCCAGCATGGGCGCCAGACCCCCATGCCGCATCAGAAAAAGATTAAAATGAAAAGCCATGTGAGACCTCCCTTTCAGCCATTCCCTAAACATTGGACATTTCTTACTTTCTTCTAATATCTCTGCATCAATTCCCAATGCTTCCTTGACTGCTTCTCTATAATATTGTGCTTCTGATTTGGGTATAATGTCCATCTTGTCATATTCGTCTTGTTGCAATTGTGATAGCTGGGTTTTGCCTCCTGGGTATTGGCGGAGTAATTCATACGCGTCCGTGATTTCGAGGAACATGTCGGTAAGCTGTGCCTCGGTGTCGTGCTTATCTTCGTGGTCTTCTTCGTGATCGTTTGCCGTCGCCTTAGCTTGCAGTTTTTTGGAGGAAGAATGCGAGTCTGGATGACATTGTTTGGCAGCACTGAAGTATGCATCTCTTAATTCCTTAGCAGAGAACCCTATAGAGAGTGACAGTCTTTGCAGTGCTATTCTAAGTTGTGTGGATGTTGCCTTCACAGTTAGTGTTGATTTACTTCGTCTGTGATGATTGCTGGAAAAGTGTTGATGTTGGGGTTGTTGTGTTTGATTCGTATTCATACTACACGCGAATGATGGTGCACATGTTCGATGCAGCCGAGAAATGTTCGAGTAGCCAAGTCCCTGCTTCGATAAGAATCGAACTGTGCCTATCAGCTTTTGTTTCATCATTGTTATTATGATGCACCATCATATGATGTTGTTTGATGTATGATGCAAGCTATTTACAAGATGCTTCTTTCTTCTTTGTTAATTTTAATGAATTATTGTAATTTACCAGCCTTCACGAAATTATTCGCGCAAACAAATTCAAATGATGGCTCTACAGCCAAAACAGGATATTTATATGAATATGATTTTGGAGGATGTGGTAGTGAGTGGTTATCTGTCATGGTGATGGTGAGTAATTTTTAAACGCTCAGGATTACTCTGTCAGTTTTTTGGTATATTGGTGCTATGGGAATGTGACTATGTCAGTTTCTTGGTATGTTCGTTCTCTGGCGAATAGTCATGTTTGGGAGGACGCCGTGTTGTTTGATTGAGGATGAAATGGAGGCATATTATATAGTAGCGAGGAAAACTGGTATGATGCTCTACACGTCGTAGTGTAGAAACTAATACAATTTAGACTTCCCGCCCATGACAAATTCTAGTCTGCGTAAACTTAACTTGACACTCCCAAATGTATGTTGTAAAGAGTAAAGACAAATATCGCAGATGCCATTCCTAACCTCGTCCAGGAAACGTAAATCTTCTCACGAGCTTCTTTCTCAGCCTTGATTGTAGCCTTGAGTGTGGCCTCCTCGGCAGCCTTCTTGGCTTCTCCTTCAGCTTTCGATTTCTCCAGCTCATCAGATTTCTTTTGCCAAAACCAGCGGAAACCATCTTTCTTCTTAATCAAACGATTTTTTTTCTTCTTCTTTGCCTTTTCCGTGCCCCCCGAGGTATTAATTGCAACTGATGCTGTTGTCGCTCCCTTTCCTCCTTGCTTCTCGAATTCCAGTGCGCTATACTTCTTTACCCATCCAGTAGCATCAGTTAGAGCCTTGGTAGACATGAAATCAACAACAAACTTTGGCACCCAATCAAACATACTAATCTCTACCGAGTAGTAGAGGCGAGTCCTGTATTCATCATCGGGATGAGGAACAACGTACCAAAAACCGCATGAATCATTAAAATCGGACTTCTTGCTGTAATCCAAAGTCCAAGTCAAAGAGTTAAGCTCTGGATAGTACATATGCTTAATGAAGAATTCTAATTTGAGCAAAGGAAAGCCAACTTTCATCCTGGTATATATAATTTGAGACAAATGATCCTTTTTCGTAGATGTCACATCTTCCACCAGGTAATTCTTAGATTCCACCGTTTTTGGAACCATCTTGGTATAGTTATCATAATCTAAGATCCTGCTCCAGACAATATCCGTCGGCGCATCAACATCTTGAACGACGAGACCTCTTCCACCTGTATTTGATTGGATTTGTGTTTGATAGGGTTTACCAGAAGCTAGGACGGCGAGTGCCTTTTTGTCGAGGGGGATCTGTGGATCTCCTGGTGTGAAGGGTGAAACGATTCCTTGATGGTCATGCGGTTCAGTCAAGGACGATGCGCGCACTACTATTCCATGCAGATTCAAAAGGGATAGAATGGCGAGGATGAAGAGTTTCATTGCTGACGCCTTTGATTAAGGAGGTGCGCTCTAACAATGTAGATAGAAAGGTAAAATTTGGAATAGATTATCTTATCTATGGCACAACTGCGTTTATGGATAGGTAGGTAGGGTCATGGGTCATGGCTAATAAGCTAGCTTATAATTGCCACGGCTAATACGTGGCAGTAAATTAATTAGTGAAATTGTACGAGGGCTTACACACGGTTGAAAAGTCGAAAATTCCGGGACCCTATGATCTATGATGTATGAAGCGAACCAACCTGTAGCCTGTAGCCTGTAGCAATTTACTGCCTGCTAGAATCTAACATGCTAATGATAAGATATTGATCACAGATCAGAGCTTACATTGTCCTCAAATCCAATACCATGTCAGTTGCTCTAGTATTTGCTGCCATGGGAGAGGCTGTCCAAGGTGATGGAGGTAAAACCATTCAAAGGAAATTCAAGGTGAGATGTAACAGCAGTAAAAAAAAAGCATAAAAACAACACATTTTTATTACATATCATAGATATGAGGTACTTTAGTATGGGTCAAGTTCGGACCCATAATCTGCGATCAATGCTTTGTTTGGTTCTGGAAGCCACGGACTCTATGTACACTCTACATACACAC
>Ga0306864_1001220_pt1 | contig 10762 bp, 11 predicted proteins | sample AntRauTorckE5430_FD_190448 | JGI IMG/M metagenome (GOLD analysis project Ga0306864, IMG submission 190448) | Saline lake microbial communities from Rauer Islands, Antarctica - Metagenome Torckler E5 #430 (v2) (version 2) | ecosystem: Environmental > Aquatic > Non-marine Saline and Alkaline >...
TTGTCACCTCAAAACAGGCTCCTCAAACACACACAATCACAAACACAATCACAAACCATTCACCAAACACAGCACCATGATTACATCTATATCATCTCGATTACTGGTGAGTTTCGTTCGAGGCTTACAACAATCGTAAATATAACTCTTGCATTCCGAGATTCAACGAGCAAACAATCTTCACTCTCGTTGCCGGAAGCAGGAATTTTTCTCCTCTCGATTTTATTGTCCTTTCAAGAATCAATCAATACTAACAACGTTTTTCGAATAACTAGAACTCTTTCAAAACATCTCCTCTCGCAAAATACTCGCTTCGCAGCCTTTCTACAGAATCGCTCAAAGTATCCGATGTGAGTGCTCCAAAAACCGAACGCATCAAATATTTTAAGGTTTATCGCTGGGACCCTGAGCAAGAGCAAAAGCCATACCTTTCAACTTATCCTGTAGATCTCGTTGACTGTGGACCAATGGTCCTTGATGCGCTCCTGAAAATTAAAAATGAGCAGGATCCAACCCTCACTTTCCGCCGTTCGTGTCGTGAGGGTATCTGTGGATCGTGTGCCATGAACATTGATGGTACAAATACACTTGCTTGTCTCTGCTACATTGAGGCACCGGGGGCTGGAGACACGTCTGGAAAAGCAACAAAAATTTATCCGCTTCCGCACATGTACGTCATCAAAGATTTGGTTCCTGACATGAGTAATTTTTATGAACAATATCGTTCCATTCAACCTTGGTTGAAGAGCAAGGATGGAAAGGAGGAAGGTCAAGCTGAGTTTCTTCAAACTAGAGAAGATCGTGCAAAATTAGATGGAATGTACGAATGCATCCTTTGTGCATGTTGCAGCACTGCGTGTCCTTCTTATTGGTGGAACTCGGATACATACCTTGGACCTGCTGTATTGATGCAGGCTTATCGTTGGATTGAGGATTCCAGAGATGGATTCACTGAGGAACGATTAGCACAGCTTGATGATGCATTTAAGCTTTACAGATGTCACACTATTATGAATTGTACCAAGGTTTGCCCCAAGAATTTGAATCCTGGAAAGGCAATTGCTAGTATCAAGAAGAAGCTCGGATAGACTGTGCATTGATCTTTAAGAAGTACAACGGATATAAGGTAGAATACATTTTCGATATCGATAGTAGAAAATCCTGCATACATTAAAAATATAACTGCTTTTCTACTACTACACGTGAACACTTTTGATCGTACTCGTACTTGCGAAACATGAACGGAATTACCAACTTATAAATATGCTGCAGTAGCCCAAAGACATGTCAATTTTGAAACGATATATTACCTAAGTCTCACTTTATGCGTCAAAAATGCTTCATTTCACCGTTGTAAATTGTAAAGGACAACATTTGCTCTCACCAGAATTCCGAGATGTCCAAACTAGGCAGCAACCACAAAACTCTGGTCTTTCTTGGGTATGTCATTTACTCTGCTGCCCAACTGTAGCCTTTCAAGATTCTCACTAGCAAATGAACCGTTGGCGCAAGGATCTTTATTCCAATGACAGAATCCATCAGAATTTGTTATCCTGGTCCGTCGGGGGTCTCTTCTTTAGCAGCATGACCCACATCCATTTTTCCATTGTCGCTGTTGCTCCCATGTCCATTTTCAGAAGATTAATGCGCCTTCATTTGCGACTTCACGAATGACTACATGATGGTGCATGACATCAAGCGATGGCTACTAAGTACTATCGTACCTACTTGTAAGTAGTACTAGCTAGCATCACAATATGTTCCAATTTTTAATGCAATCATTAGTCTCTTAACCTATAATATTTTTCCTTCTCAATAAAATTTTAGATGAATTCAGAATTCTTAGACATCAGACATCAAGATCACGCATCACGCTTCACACAATACGAAATACGAGTAGGTGGTAGTATGGTAGGTGGTAGGTAGTACCGGTAGGTGGTACAACAGTTCGTAGGTGGTATGCCGTATGCCCGCAAGACACATACTTCTCTTTCAAGAGGCTGTGCGTACCACCTCGACTATCTCTTCTACGAAGTTGCGTAACTAGTTCCAGCCTCTGTACTTCCAAACGATGCTAAGATCTCGTGCAAATAATGTTTTGAAGCCCGACGAAAGCGCACCTGTAGTGACGACTCCTCGTCGGAGACAAAATACAAGAAACAAGAAATCTTCTAGCAGCAGTTCGACAACTAGCAACATAGTGTTCTGCGCTTTATCTTTTGCGCTTACGCTCTTTATTGCTAGCTTCTCTTATTCAAACTACACCAAAAATATTGCGCATGATCATATTGTGCAAACAAAGCATCTTCGTAAATCTGCGTTCCATAAGGAAGACATTGAATCCCCACAACAAGACGATTTGGTACCAGTAGATTCCATCTATAGCTTGACTTATCCTACCATGAAACACCACGGGGAGCTGTTCGAATTGTCTAATATTGCTGGAAGGGTGGCTTTGGTCATCAATGTTGCCTCTGAATGAGGCAAAACAGATCTCACTTACTCTCACATTAAGTCCTTTCTACAAAAGTATTCTTCAGACAAGCGGATGACAGCAGCACAAAGTATTGATCATCAAAACGAACTAGTAATTCTTGCATTCCCTACCAACGACTTCAACCAAGAGCCTGGAACAAATGAGGAGATTGAAGAAAAGGTGAAAGATCTTTTAGGTGAAGAATACGACAATCCAAACTTTATTTTGTTTCACAAGTCCAAATTGGAGCACAATCCTATTTACAAAGCGTTCAGGATACATCTTCCCGAGCATGAAGTTAAGCACAATTTCTATAAATATCTGATTGGAAGAGATGGTGTTCCAGTTGCTTTTTACTCGAAGAAACAAACACTGTTTGATATGGAGGCTGCGATCAAAGATGAGCTGGAAACGGTATAATTTTGTTCGTCTACTTGACCCTTTTTTCGTTTTTGATTGAATGATGGATATGATGATTCATGAAAGATTTCTTTCCTGCACATATCTTGATCAAATAAAATTCGAAAAGGGTTGCAAACGAGAGATGAAGAATCTGTACGTACTATAGTAGACCACACTGATAAGTAATTACTGCTGCCAAACAATTACGCTGATACTGATCTTGATTTTGATCATTAACTTATTCGGTACATTCATTTCATATTTTCATTATTATGCTTAACAAAATAAATGCTTAAACCTACCGGGTACCCATGAAAGGCGAGAATGCGTTGTATTATGCAACCCCAAATTTGTACCAGAAATCCTGTTTTTCATCCTTGTCAAAAATTTTCCCTCGTCTCGGAAATCGCCGAAGTCGAATCTTTTAAAATCAAGTGCGTAGTCCCCCTTCTCAAAACTGTTGGTTTCCCTACCTATGCTTTGTGGCAATGCCATGTCTTTCAGCAATTTGCACCAATTCCTCCTAAAAGCCTCTTTTACGAGGAAGAATGATGTCAATTTCTTTGAAACATTTTTAATTTCTTTGTGGCTGCCGAACTTCGAGATTTTTCTTCTGCACATGTTTTTGTATGCTTCTGTTCTTTCCAAGAATCATTGAAGATGTATTATGTTCTCAGTTCTTGCAATTGACACGAACTTTCTCAGGATCATCAAAACTCTTATACAAATTTGTATCTTTCACTTTTTTCACCAATTTGACGAAACAATGAGGACCAAAAGCAGTTCCGACAAAATCATGTACTTCGATAGTAACTTCCTTTCTTCAACATTCATATAGATTGGACCACGATCATTTATTCTTTAGAACATTGATTGTGTATCACCCACTTTCAATTCTGGATTATTTTTTCCAAGGTATCCGGAGTCCTTTTCAATCTTAGACTCATGCATGCGACATGCTACATGCAGGGTTGAGTACAAGCAAAAAATTTGCTCCTTCTTTTGAAGTTTAGAGCATTATCTCTCTACCTGTCATGGCCACATGAATGATCAACAAGAATTTCGATGTCAAACACATTTCCATAAAGACTTTTCAAAATATATGCGCAGTCCTTAACTTGAGTTACAAAGTGTTCATATGACTATTTAATAGCCCTCCTTATTTACTCCGTATTCAAAATATTCCACAAAACAGCACAAAACGGTGTTTCTTCAGTGCACTCTTTGTTTTATCTGCACTTGAGGAATCCAAAACTGCTGTTGCTGCTACACGATCTATGTAAAATTTATTTGCATGTCGAGAGCGATATTCATTGACAATGTCTCATATTTCCCGATGAAGGTAGCGATCCAAATTCTCGTGACTGGAAAGCTGAAATCATGATGCCAGATCCTTCATCTTTTGGCCGCAGAGGTCGCTCGCCATCTAATCCGATCCACATACGACTAGAGAATGTATTCTTGTTAAAAACTCATTAATCATGACCAAGCACAATCATCATCTTCTCATTGTTAAATTACATCGCACACTTTTATAAGCACCAAATTTGCAAAAGGCATCATTTGCAGCCATGTTCTGGATCACGGGGTTGGTATCAATGTGATACTTCATTATCATCACAGTATCTGAAACCAGCACTGGTGGGAGTTTTATATGAGCTTCCAAGTTTGATGACTCTACATTACTCACAGGGGACTACAGCAAAGTGCCCCCCCCACCACTTAACGGGGACACTTTGCTGTAGTCCCCTGTATCTGGATCCACCGAAACATCTGAAGTTATCTCTTTAAATATCATCTGGTGAAAGACCACCGGTAGTGAATACTACCCAAATTTTCATGAGGATTAGGGTACTTCAGTAAGATCTAGTATATGAATATAAGTATACACCACGTTTCATGCCAAGCGCATGCATCCATACTCTGTTATTGAAGTTGAACTTACGCATTTTCGAGAACTTGTCATCTGTCTCCAGAGATGTTTATTGCCAGTAGGAAGGATTATCCGCCACATCATTGAATATGAGTTATTATATCATAAATGAATCGTCTTCAAAGGCAATTCTGAAATCAACGACTGCAGACACATGGTCCCAGGATTACGTGTCAAAAACCAAATAATCTGACGAATGCAGACGAATGTGCGATCTCTCACCGTTGTTTCATACAAAAATACTAGACTTTTTGACAGACTACTTCCTCATCCTTACTTTGACATAATTTTAGTTTCAGTCAATTTCATGCGCCCTTGCAATACCATTCAATAATATTGTATTTCAGCACGTCAAATGAAAGACACTCATAATTCAATGATCATCAACATCATAAACGATGAAATGTCGGCACTTAGATCAAGAGAACTGAAGTACAAGAAGGAGCCGTCAGCAGCAAATATAATATCATCTCCTAAGTTCAGTTGCAGCTGTGAAGGAGATAATCATGGTCATTTTAGTAGTCCCGTGAGCATCGTTGATATAGACGCGATGTGTACCCCATCCTTCGATGATGTAAACTCAAGATTAAGAGTATGCGAATGGATGTATAAGGTGAGTCCCTAATTTCTCTCGATTTTGTAATGCCAGGTGGTATCCGGGATAGGTCACAAGCAAACAAGTAGGCCCTAGTAGCAAAACGAATTACACTGAATCGATATACTCACATTTGCTGCTCGTCCTGAATGAAGATTGTGGATCATTATCAGCTAGAGCGAGAAACAATACATGTTGGTATGTCGATGTATGAGCGTTACATTGTAAAATTCCAGTGCAGTGATATGCACCAGTGTCAGCTACTGGCGCTTGCAGCATTGTACATTGCTGTCAAGATCTATGAGGAAAGAAAAAAGGATACGCTTTCTTTCTTCTGCAACCTCTCTGCAGGGCGCTTCTCGGAACGAGATATCGAGACAATGGAAATAAAATTGCTCACAGGTTTTGATTGGCTTGTGAATCCACCATCTCCCCAAGCTTTCATCTATCTCTATATTCGTTTCCTTGCCACTAAGCTCACAGAAGAATCAAGATCTTTCGGAGTATGCACTTGTATCTACGACGTTGCTAATTATATTTCCGAATTGTGTCTACTACAAACAAATGTAAGAGATCAGAGCGCATCGACTATTGCTAGCGCCTCGTTCCTTCTTGCAGTCAGAGGAATCAACGAACATTGGCTGGCAAATTGTCGTCATCGTTCTGAGGTCATTGAAGAAATCCTTGCCTTGGATATTTCTGATGAATCCAGTGTTGTTGACTCAGTTTCCAAGCTCATTGAGGCAAATTTATCCTCATCCAATGATTGTTTATCACTTCAGGAGATATACATGAGACTAGACCCGAATCAGGCAGTATACAAGGAGAGACCTGGCACCAACCACAAATATTGATGTGGAGCATAAACGACTATCATCATGTCTCTTGAATGAATGTCTCTCAGTGTATTTTCTGCTACAAACATTGAACTATTACGCTGATTGTTAATTCTAAGATTAGATCTTAGTTTTGATTTAAAAGCCATGCGCTAAATTTATCAAGGTACCTTCAAAGGTACCTTGATAGATTCGTTAGGATTAAAGTGACGAAGCTAATAATGTTATCGCTATTATTAATACTATTAAAGAGAATATCTTAAGCAAGCAACAGGGGTTTGACGGAAAATCGATTTTAATGTATTTTACAATGAGGAGTCGTCTACCGTGAGCATGAAACGGAAAAGGGCACAAGTGACTTCATAAGAAAATTTTAGACTGGAGTGCGCTGTGCTGCAGTAAACAGTAGAGCTAGGTAGAAGTAGGTAGAGCTGCATGCTACAGTAGTCGCAAAACTCATGGTCGGTCATCGGACTATCGGACATCCTTCACCCGAACACAGTTTCCTCGATAATAAACATTTCACACAAATACTTTCAATCTTACTATTTATTTGTTGTTTTTCAGTGCCTCACGGATAGCCTTGAATCTATCAACACAGTCCTTCTTTGTTTTCCCAGGGACTCCTTTCGCAATGCTTGACCAGCGCTCGTTCTTCTCCATTGAAGATGAGAACTCTGATAAACCTGCTTGCAACTGTTTGTCCAGTTCTTCTGTCCACTCAGAAATTTCTTTCGAATCACTCCCACTAGGCTTTGTATTTGCAGCTGATGCACTAGAGATTACAACTTGGTTGTATTTCTCTATGCACTCCTCTTTCTTTCTTGGGTCTTCGAGTTTGCAGAGATTGTTAACAAAGAGTGCGATGGCCTCCCATCTATTGGCTCCTCCTGCAGGGTATTTTTTCACAGCCTTCGCAAGCGCAGCCAGTTCTTCTGCACCCCATGGCTTTGATGCGCGTGCTGCCTTTGCTGCTTCCTCCTTTCTTTTAGCTACCAAACGTAGCATGTTGCGCTCTCGTTCTTTTGCTTTCTTCTCCTTTGTAGTATCATCTCTTAAATCATTCGCTCTGTCCACAACAATCTGCAATTCTGACGAATCAGTTATTTCAGTGGTTAGAGAATCAAGTTCCAAACTAGAGAGTTTTTCACAAAGAGTTTCAACATCGTCGTTCAAGTCAGCAATGCTGGTCCACGTGGGCGTGTCTTTGTTCGAATCGATTCCATATTCAGCAAGGACAAGTCTACGTAGAGCCTGCTTCGACTTTCTAAGCCTCTTCTTCTCTTGGTCACGCTTCACCTTCATTTGCGCTTTTTCTTCGCGCTCTCTCACGTCTTTTTCAGCTTTCTCCTTAGTTTCACTCTCCTCCTTCTCCTTGAGATCTTGTGCTTCGTTTTCCTTTCTCTCTTTCTGTAGCCTGGCTTTCTCTTTCTTTTCATTATCAATTCTTATCTTTTCTTTCTTCAACCTTGGGTCCATGGAAATACTTTTCTCCACCAATTTCGTAATTCTAGCAATCTCGTCCTTCTTCATAGTCTTCGCCTTTCTGGCAATTTCTTTTTCCATCCATCTCTTTTCGTAACGATCTCCTGCCATGTCGGTGTCATGTTCAGTTACCTTAGAAGCTGCTAAGGTATAATCTCTCCACGACTGGAAAGCCACCCAGTAATCATAAAAGTCATGAACATCACTTATGCTAGTATTGCCGTCGCCTAGTGATGGTGGGCCGGACTGTTTTTTGGCATCTTGTCCTTGCCCACGTTTCATTTTCTTCTTCCGTGCAGCTGCCTTCTTACGAGCTGCTGCTGCTTGAGCTTGATCAGGATCATTCTCTGCTGCGAAACGTAAGTTTAGCTCAAAGCACTCGCCGAATACCTTGTAGAAGTCACTATCCTTCTTGACATCTGATGTAGATGGAATACTATCGTCGAAATCAACTGTTGAATCGTACGACTTCCTCTTCGCTGCGTCTGAAAGTGTCTCGAACGCTTCCTTGACTTTAAGAAAGACAGGATCGTCACCTTCTTTTGATTCTTTGTTTGCTCCTTCCTTGTCAGGGTGGTACTTCAAACAGGCTTTGTGGAAAGCTCTTTTAATCTGTTCAGGGGTAGAATGCATTTTTATTCCTCCTAGGACGTCGTAGAAACTTAGGTCGTCCAGATCTTCAGCTGGGACTTTGTAGAGATTGATGACAACGTTCTTTTCAGATTTCTTAGAGTTCATAACATCCTCGATATCTGCGCAACTGTCAGACGAGAAGGATTCGTTTCCGTCATTAAATGATGAATAATGAAGAAACGAGATTTTCTTTTCCTTTCTTGCTTTGTAGGCTAAGTATGATTCTGTCCCGCATTGCACCCGTCCTTTTGGGACGGTGGCGGGCCAGTCAAGCTTTGCGAGAGGAACAATGCTGATGTTTTGAGCCATTGTCATGCTATAATGATCCTTGTTGTGGTGTAACACAGGATACGGCGAGGGGGAAATGTTGTGAGTTGTGAGGCGGTAATATTGTTTGTAGGGAATGTTCAATGTTACAATGACCATCCAATTTGGTTGGCTTTGGAGAGATCATGTATATTCGTTATTAACGCTTTTTTAACGCTACATTAAGTAAATGTGGCTTCAAACTTTGATGAATTTCATGAATCTATTTGAATTTACAAAAACCTATAGGTTGCCTTTATGAATCCATCCTTTTGCCGAAGAATAGTTCTAGTATGCACCAAGGTATTGCGTATACATTCTATATCGCTTCCAAGTCTTCCGTATCTTACTAAGTGCGCCTTCTTTACTTGCTCTATCCAAAATCTAACCTTAGAGATTGTCTTGGATTTATTACTACTTGTCTGATGAAGAACGTTTATGAGCTCGTAACAGAGGTGCAAAAGTGACAAATGTTCTGTACTGGCGTAGTTGCAAGCGCAAAAAGCAAAATGTAAGTGCATGGCTCCATTCAAAACCATTTCGCGCATCTGCCGTTTCTGCGCACTATTGACATTGTCCAGATTAGAAAGGATGGCATTGAAGTAGTTGAAGTGTAGACTGGTGAATCCGACCCTTATATATGTTTTCACTTCGTTTGACAAACTTGTCGATCCAAATACTATCCTATCCAAGGCCATAAATGCTAAGGAAAGTTCCCGCTTTGATAAATCATCACTATTTGCTACATCCAATAAACTGGTGTTCCACTTGGAACCATGATCTATCGCATTCTTCAAAGTTAGTGGAAGTATATCCTTCCTCACTTCCTTGGATTCGAGAGAACACCTTTCACACACACAAACAAAGCCGTGACGATTTTTTAATGTCCTCCGTCTCTTAGTAAATTCCGTAGTGGGAGGTATGTAACTCCAGACGATTTCGGATCCTGCGAGAATCGTCTTGGAGGCATGGACAACCATTACTTCGCCTGCATACGATCTCACAGCGTTTGCGCTGCATGAATGGTTTAGGATTGCTGCCAGAGGATAGATCCCTAGCATATGTGGTGGGAAATATGAGGGGTTGGAACCATTCCACTGTTCAGCGATTTTGTCATATGTGATAAAATCAGGTCCAAATGCTAACAAAGTTCAAGAGTGATTGAATTGAGAGTTGTTAGCAGATATCACAAATGTAAACTAATGCGCAAGTTACACGTACCGTTCTTAAGAATAATATTCATGCAATCTTTTTTCGTAATGGATTTCAAATCATCTTCCGATTCAGTATAATTCATTGCGTTCAAAGTGGAAAAATCGACTCCTTTCTCCTCGGCTTTAACGTTCAAAGCTCCCATTAGTGCTAAGAAACTGTTCACAGTTGCAACCTCCCGCTGTTCTATGCAGCTCCACATATTCTCAACTAGCAATTGCAATGCAATCTCCTCGAGGTCTGAAGACTTTTTATTTTCTAATTTTGACAAAGTCTTTTTAACAGCTATTTGGCTTGAATAGACGGTTGGTGGAGTTACAAAAAGGAGTGCACCTGCTTGAATATCCTGCGTAACGACCATGCCTCTGCCGTGGCATACAGATGCTGTACTTATCACTATATCAGAATGAACATAAAATTCATTTTCGACCTCTTCGTTGTGCTCTGACATGTCAAAGTATAGACCCGAGAGGTCAGACGGGTTGAATACCATTCCTGAGTATTTTATCTTTCCCTAACCTTGACCAATATGTTGTGTTGTGTATCGTACAATACAGAGAACGTCTCAGATTCTATTTAAATGTCATGTGTGAAATGTACAACAAAAGAGTATCTCATTTAGATTACATAAATACTCAGTACTAGCGAAGTGGCCACTTAGCGGTTTCATTGAGGTGATTTAGCCATTTTTTTAGCCGTTCTAATTGACACCTAATATTATGCGTTGATTCCAATCATTTTCTACTATTATAGCTAATTATTTTACCCGTTGTAGGTGTGATTGTTTTACCCCACCGGAGTATTCTCACCCCTTGATGACATCCCGAAGTCAACATGGATAGGAATATCCAAATCATTCTCGTCAATGCAACTTACTCCATAAG